>OLQV01001389.1_pt1 | contig 18420 bp, 17 predicted proteins | sample 1672371 | NCBI WGS metagenome assembly OLQV01 (sample SAMEA3136676, study PRJEB25190) | human gut metagenome
AGTTTGATGATATATATACGTACGTTGATGAGTCAATTAAAGATATAGATAAACTTCTTTATGAACTTAGAAAATCATGTAAGGAACAAATAATGGTATTTGGTTTTTATAATCCTTTTACAGCGTTTTCCAGCACTTTAGCGAACACTGTTGAACCAGTTATTTTATACGCTAATAATAAAATGGAAGATTTGGTTAGAAAATATGACATATTCACGATATGTTTTTGGCTAATGATAATTATCTTCCTAAAAAATTAGAAATTCATCCAACCACTTTAGGTTATAAGGCTATGGCAAAAAGTGTTATTAGTTTAATTGATAAAAAAACACTTGCAAAATAATAAAACAATTGTTATAATATAAAAGATTTTATATCTATGACTTTATAAGAGTCATGGCGAAAGGAGCTATAGAATATGCCTAAAAAAGAAAGTATCTATATGACTTCTACAGTTACATGTACTTGTGGAAACACATTCGAAACAAAATCTACTAAGGATAAAATACACGTAGAATCTTGTTTTAAATGTCATCCATTCTACACTGGTCAAGCAACTATGCAATCAAAGACTGGTAGAGCTGAGAAGTTTAACCAAAAATATGGTTTAAAGAGCAATGTTAGTGCAGCAAAAGCTGAGTAATAACCATAAGTAAACTATTGACAAAAAACACAAAATAGTGTTATATTAAATAAGCTGATGTTTAAGTCTTACTATTTTCGTAAGGCTTAAAAATATATCATAAATGAAACACCAGGTAGTGTGTTAAGAAAGGAGTAGAAATTATGCCTACAATAAACCAAATTCTTCGTCATGGAAGACAAAAGAAGACTCGTAAGCCAAAAGCACCTGTTTTACTTGTTAGAACTAATACTCTAAAGAAGAAAAACATCTCTGCTTCATCACCACAAAAACGTGGAGTTTGTACTCGTGTTGGTACTATGACACCAAAGAAGCCAAACTCAGCATTACGTAAGTATGCTCGTGTACGTTTAAGTAATGGTTACGAAGTAACTGCTTATATTCCTGGAGAAGGACACAACTTACAAGAACACAGCGTAGTATTAATACGTGGTGGTCGTGTTAAGGACTTAATCGGTGTGCGTTATCACATCATAAGAGGTACATTAGATACTCAAGGTGTTGCTGATAGAAAACAAGCAAGATCTAAGTATGGTGCTAAAAAACCTAAAAAGTAAAAAATAATTAATCATAATAATAAAAGGAGGACAATATATGCGTAAAAGACGTGCTGTTAAAAGAGACGTATTACCAGATCCAGTCTATAATTCAAAGGTAATTACTAAGTTAATCAACCAAATTATGCTAGATGGTAAACGTGGTAAAGCAGAAACAATCGTTTATGATGCGTTTGATATGATTCATGAAAGAACCGGAGAAAACGCAAATGACGTATTTAAAAAAGCTATGGAAAACGTTACTCCAGCATTAGAAGTTAAAGCTCGTCGTGTTGGTGGTGCAAACTATCAAGTACCAGTTGAAGTTAAAACAGATAGAGCACAAGCTTTAGCATTACGTTGGATCGTTAATGCAACAAGATCTCGTGGTGGAAAAACTATGGCTGAAAAATTAGCTAATGAACTAATTGATGCTTCAAACGAAACTGGAGCAGCAGTTAAGAAAAAAGATGATACTCACAGAATGGCAGAAGCTAATAAAGCATTTGCACATTATCGTTGGTAGGAAAGGATTAGTATATGGCTCGTGAATATTCATTAGAAAAAACTCGTAACATTGGTATTATGGCTCACGTTGATGCTGGTAAAACAACTGTTACCGAGCGTGTTTTATTCCATACCCATAAGATTCATAAAATTGGTGAGACTCATGATGGTGAATCACAAATGGACTGGATGGAACAAGAAAAAGAACGTGGTATTACCATTACTTCCGCTGCTACTACTGCATTCTGGAAGGGTAATCGTTTAAATATCATCGATACTCCAGGTCACGTAGACTTCACAATTGAAGTTACAAGATCACTTAGAGTACTAGATGGTGCCGTTACAGTACTTGATTCACAAAATGGTGTTGAACCTCAAACTGAAAACGTTTGGCGTCAAGCAACTGAAATGGGTGTTCCAAGACTTGTTTTCTCAAACAAGATGGACAAAATGGGTGCAGACTTTGCAGCTAGTGTTGAATCTATTAAAGCAAGATTAGGTGTTAAAGCAACTGCTATTCAATGGCCAATTGGTGCTGAATCAGAATTTGATGGCATAATTGACTTAGTTACAATGAAAGCTTACCACTATGATGGTAAACCAGAAGAAAATCCTGAAGAAATCGAAATTCCAGCTGACTTAAAAGACATAGCAGAAGAAAAGAGAATTGCTATGATTGAAGATGCTGCTGAATTCGATGAAGAATTAATGGAAAAATACTTAGAGGGTGCTGAAATTTCTGTTGACTTAATTAAAAGAGCAATCAGAAAAGGTGTTCTTGCAGTTAAGATGTTCCCAGTAATGTGCGGTACTGCACTTGGAAACATTGGTGTTAAGTTAATGCTTGATGCTGTAATAGATTACTTACCTGCACCAACTGATATTCCATCAATTAAGGGTCACGATGAAAATGATCACGAAGTATTAAGACATGCATCAGATAGTGAACCATTTTCAGCTTTAGCATTCAAGATTATGACAGACCCATTTGTTGGTAGGTTATCATTCTTCCGTGTATATTCAGGTACACTAAAGAGTGGTTCATATGTTCTTAATGCAAATAAAGGCGTTAAAGAAAGAATTGGACGTATTTTACAAATGCATGCTAATAACCGTACTGAAATACAAGAAGTATTTGCAGGTGATATAGCAGCAGCTGTAGGACTTAAAAATACTACAACAGGAGATACTTTATGTGACGAAAAACACGAAGTTATCTTAGAAAAAATGGTTATTCCTGAACCAGTTATCTCAATTGCTATTGAGCCAAAGAGTAAGGGAGACCAAGAAAAAATGTCTACTGCACTTCAAAAGTTAGCAGAAGAAGATCCAACATTTAGAGCAGAAACTGATCAAGAATCTGGTCAAACTGTTATATCTGGTATGGGTGAACTTCACTTGGACGTATTAGTAGACAGAATGAAACGTGAGTTTGGTGTTGAAGCTAACATTGGTAAACCACAAGTTGCTTATCGTGAAACTTTAACAGCTGCCGGTGATTGTGAAGGTAAATATATCAAACAATCAGGTGGACGTGGTCAATATGGACACGTTTGGGTTAAGTTTGAACCAAATAAAGATAAAGGATATGAATTCGTTGATGCTATCGTTGGTGGTGTTGTTCCTCGTGAATACATCCCAGTAGTAGACAAGGGATTACAAGAAGCTATGAAAACTGGTGTTTTAGCTGGATATCCTATGATAGACGTTAAAGCAACATTATTTGATGGTTCTTACCATGATGTTGACTCTAACGAAATGGCATTTAAGGTTGCTGCATCGTTAGCACTTAAAGAAGCTAAGAAAAACTGTAAACCAGTACTTCTAGAACCAATAATGAAAGTTGATATAGTAGTTCCAGAAGAATACTTAGGTAACGTAATGGGTGATGTTACATCTCGTCGTGGACGTCCAATGGGACAAGAAGCACAAGGTAACTCACTTAAGATCAATGCTTACGTACCATTATCAGAAATGTTTGGTTACGCAACAAGCTTAAGATCTAATACTCAAGGACGTGGTACATTCATTATGTTCTTTGATCACTATGAAGAAGTACCTAAGAGTATCTCAGAAGACATCATTAAGAAAAATGGTGCACAATAATAAATAATCCTGAGGGAAAATACTTGATATTTTCCATTAGATTAGATAAAATAGATATGTAATTCATATAGGGAGGAAAAATAATTATGGCAAAAGAAAAATTTGATCGTTCAAAACCACATGTTAACATTGGTACTATTGGACACGTTGACCATGGTAAAACTACTTTAACAGCTGCAATCACTAAAAGATTAGCTGAAAAGGGACAAGCTAAATTCGAAGACTATGCAGATATCGATAAAGCTCCTGAAGAAAGAGAACGTGGTATAACAATTAACACTGCACACGTTGAGTATGAAACTGACAAACGTCACTATGCTCACGTAGACTGCCCAGGACACGCTGACTATGTTAAAAACATGATCACTGGTGCTGCACAAATGGACGGAGCAATCTTAGTTCTAGCTGCAACTGATGGTCCTATGGCTCAAACTAAAGAACATATCTTACTTGCTCGTCAAGTTGGTGTTCCAAGAATCGTTGTATTCATGAACAAATGTGATATGGTTGACGATCCAGAAATGCTAGACTTAGTAGAAATGGATGTTCGTGAACTATTATCTAAATACGGATATGACGGAGATAACACTCCAGTAATCCGTGGTTCTGCTCTTAAGGCTCTTGAAGGAGATCCAAAGTGGGAAGCTAAGATTGATGAATTAATGGACGCTGTTGATGAATGGATTCCAACTCCAGAAAGAGACAACACAAAACCATTCTTAATGTCAATCGAAGACGTATTTACTATCACTGGACGTGGTACTGTTGTTACAGGACGTGTTGAACGTGGTGAATTAAAATTAAACGACGAAGTTGAAATCGTAGGTTTAAAACCAACTCAAAAGACAGTTGTTACTGGAATTGAAATGTTCCGTAAACAACTAGACTTTGCTGAAGCAGGAGATAACGCTGGTGTATTATTACGTGGTATTTCACGTGAACAAGTACAACGTGGTCAAGTTCTTGCTAAACCAGGAACAGTTACTCCACATACTAAATTTGAAGCTCAAGTTTACGTATTAAGTAAAGAAGAAGGTGGACGTCATACTCCATTCTTCTCAAACTACAGACCTCAATTCTATTTCAGAACTACTGATGTTACTGGTGTTGTTACATTACCAGAAGGAACTGAAATGGTTATGCCTGGTGACAACGTTAACATGTCAGTTGAATTAATTGCTCCAATCGCAATTGAAAACGGTACTAAGTTCTCTATCCGTGAAGGTGGACGTACTGTTGGTGCTGGTACAGTTACTAAGATTGATGCATAATTAAGGTTAAACTAAAAGACATTCATTAATGAGTGTCTTTTTTTTGCACAAAAAAACAGAAGAATATATCTTCTGTCTATATTGGTGTATTAAGCCAATTAAGTATTGGGTTAAGTCTGCTTCCTGTATAATAAGCTTTTTTATTTATTACAAGGTCAAACTCTCCAATATATTCTACTATTTTGTTAGACATTTCAGTCATTAAAGTAGATTCATAATCCTTCTTAAATTCACTAGTTAGCCCACCTAAATTAACAACTTTATATCCCATTTTAGCATATTCTTGTATTAGTTGCCACTTAAGTAAGTATTCTGGATATTGATCTTTAAATGTTTCGTTAACGCCACTCGCAAAGAATGTTACAGTGCTTCCGTATTTAATTACAGCAACTGCTGCGGTAACAAGACCACTAGGATACCTTTGAAATAAATTACTAGCTTCTAGCATATTTTTCTTATATTTAGCAAGTTTTTCATCGGATTTTAATTTCTCATTTATAATGGCATCCTTGTTAGGATTGTTAAAATCTTGCATTTGCATATTTAAATCATTATTTCTTTGTTCTTCATTTTCATACATTGTTTTACTAGAATTTACGTAAGAAATAGGCTCTAATTTATTAAAATATATTTCAAACATGTTTTGACCATAGAATTGATAATAATCTAAATAATAATCAAGAGGTGGTGTAGTTTTATTTATTACACTGTAAAGTAAGCTAATGTCATTCATTGAACCTCGATAAACTCGGTTTCCTAATTTGGAAGCTTCACTTATTTTTTCTCTAGCTTCTTTTGATATTGAATTATATAATGCTATTATGTTACTATCTAAAGTAGTTAGTGCATTCCATCTTGGTTTAGATGCTTCCATACCATTATTAAATCCCATATGAATGTAACCTAGTCCTTGTAGCTTTTGAACTAAACTTTGATTAGAATCTGAAAGTGTTTTTTCACTTCCATCTATGTTATGTTCCTTATATACTACCATAGGATCTACTTTAACATAAGTAAAATTTCTTTTAGATAAAAAGTCCTTTAATTTTTCGGTAAATTCTTTTACTAAATCATCGTTATTCCAATCTATTAAAAAACCTCTTGGAGCATATCCCATTTTTCTTTTTTCTTTTGAATCATTTTTAACAATAATTAAAGTTGCGGCCTTAATTTCACCATTATCAGCAGCGAGTCCTAAATAATAAGCATTATGTCCATGCTTAGTCATAAGCCTACCATAATTACTTGTTTGGTAATAGTTGTGATTAGGGTGAGAAACTGCAAATTGATCAAATCTAGCTTCATCAAGTAATATAATCTGCATATTAATCCCTCCCTTTTATTCTAAGATAATATTATACCTTAAAATACTATATAAAGTCAATTTACATATTTTGATAAAAATATTAATTTAATAACGCTGTAGTGGTATAATAATCTTATAAGAAAGGTAGGCGTAAAATATGAAGATAGCTAATGTAAAAGCAAGAGAAATACTTGATTCTAGAGGAAATCCTACTGTTGAAGTGGACGTTACTTTAGAAAATGGAATAATTTCAAGGGCATGCGTTCCATCTGGAGCATCAACTGGTGTGCGTGAAGCTCTTGAAATGCGTGATAATGATAAAACAAGATTTAACGGTAAGGGAGTATTAAACGCCGTTAAAAACGTAAATGAAAAAATAAGACCAGTAGTAGTTGGTATGGATGTTAAAGACCAATATAGCATTGATAATGCCATGCTAGAGTTAGATGGTACTAAAACAAAAAGTAATTTAGGTGCTAACGCAATATTAGGCGTTTCTATGGCTTGTTTAAAGGCTGCTGCAAAAGAAAGTGGTATGCCTTTATATAAATATGTCGGAGATGGAAAAACTCTTCCTATTCCGATGATGAACATATTAAATGGTGGTGCACATGCTGATAACAAATTAGACTTTCAAGAGTTTATGATAATACCACAACGAGATACTATTCATGAAAGAGTAAGAGTTGGTTCAGAAGTATTCCACGCTTTAAAAAGCGTATTAAACGAAAAGAAATTATCGACTGGAGTTGGTGATGAAGGTGGTTTTGCTCCTGACTTAGATTCTAATACAGAAGGTTTTGAACTTATTATGGAAGCTATTAAAAAAGCTGGGTATACGCCTGGTGTTGACGTAAAACTAGCAATAGATGTTGCAGCATCAGAGTTTTATAGTGATGGTAAGTATAATTTGGTAGGAGAAGGAAGAAGTCTTTCTACTGACGAATTAATAGATTTCTATAAAGAGTTAGTAGGTAAGTATCCTATTGTTTCGATAGAAGATCCTGTAGACGAAAATGACTGGGAAGGTTTTGCTAAGATAACTAAAGAATTAGGTGATAAGATTCAGTTAGTTGGTGATGATCTTTTTGTTACAAATAAAGAGTGTTTACAAAAAGGCATCGATATGAAAGCAGGAAATGCAATTCTTTTAAAGGTAAACCAAATAGGTACTATAACAGAGACTTTAGAAACAATTAAATTAGCTAAAGAAAATGGTTATAAAACAATAATATCTCATAGAAGTGGTGAAACAGAAGATACGATAATAGCGGATTTAGCTGTAGGTCTTGATTTAGGTCAAATAAAAACTGGCTCTATGTCTAGAACTGATAGAATATGTAAATATAACCAGTTAATGAGAATTGAGGAGGAACTAGAAGGCTAGTTCTTTTTTTATTGTATGAATTTCTAAAATTTGACATTTGCTTTCCACAACATAAAAAAATCCTTGACGGGGGCATATGATAATAAAAAATATGATGATGAATATAAAAAATTAATTAGTGAAATAAGTGAAAAATATCGTACAAATTATCAAGATAAAGACGAATTGATTAAAGAAGGCGGAAAAGGTACATACTAAGTCAATTAAATAAAAAGAGTGCTTATGTTTTTAAATTTTTTAAATACTTGATTATTTTATTATAATATGTTAACATAAATGGCATTTAAGGGGATGAAGTTTGTGTATACGAATTCAAGTGTTATAAAAAATAATATTAATAGTGCGATGTATGATATAATTTCAAAAGCATCATTTTGTAATGAAAGTTACGCGATTTGTGAGCCTGATTTAGAAAAATATGATATAGATTTGTTTGACTTACTTTCATATTATGGGTTAGTTATTAAGGTTTATGGTTATAATATAAATTCAGATACTAAATTAAAATATGATGAAGTAAAATTTTATGATTCTAATTCAAGAAAAATGATAATTATTAATAAGGCAAAAGCAAATGAGATAATATTAAGAACAATTATTGAAAATCCTAATAATTTTAAGAGATTAGAGAACTTGTTTGGTATTAATGAAGATAAATTAAAGAAGATAAGCAAAGGACTACTAGATAATTTAAAATGTTATATAACCACAAGTCAAACTCCATTTGATATAACAAAAATTATAAAAGGAGAATTGCGCAATAAGTTAACTATCGAAATTTCGGCAGTAAAAAGTTTTATAAGTACATATGGAATAAGACCAACCATAAGAGAATATGCTATATATAGAACTTTAAATAAAAAAGGTATTAATTCAGAATATTCTTTTATAAAAAATATTATTGATGAAGATTTTTATAAAGAAGAGTATAACCGTGTTAGCATGCTTTTGGAAGAGGCTGAAAAATTTTCTTTAAAAGAGGCAAAAACTTTAAGAAGATTAGTAGATGAATCAACCATTATAAAAGATACCATGACTTGTATTGAAAGATTTAAAAATGTAGAGTTAAGGGAACCAACAAAAGAAGAATTACAGACATACATTAATGAATTTTATGGATCTGATTCCTGGGATTTATCGGAATTACCAGATAATTATATAAAAACTGGTAAATCAATTCTTTAAATTTGTTGTATTTCATTTGCTAATATGATAAAATAAGTAGTAGCTAGGAGGGATACATATGCTTACAGTGTTAATGATTGTATCTGTTTTACTTATTATTATAGTATTACTTCAAAGTGAGAAGGCTGAGTCTGGTAATATAATTACTGGTGGTAATGCTGATTTATTTATGAACAGAAAAGAACGTGGTGGAGAGCTATTTATTACTAGGTTAACTTACGTTTTAGGGATTTTATTCTTTATTTTGTGTATAATTATGGACATGTAGTTAAAAAAGGCTTTATTAATAGCCTTTTTTTGTTTTATAATATATATATAGAAAGATAGGTGGGACTTATGAAAGACAGAATACTAAATATTTTAAAAGAGGAAGATAGAGCATATACTGCAATTGAACTTAAAGATATACTAGGTTTAAATACTACTGAAGAAGTAGAAGAGATGCTAAAAGTGCTAAATGAATTAGAGAGCAATTTAACAATATATCATACAAACAAAGATAAATATATGGCTTTTTGCTATAGTCATTTAAAAAAAGGCAAGATATCTGTTTCGGATAAAGGCTTTGGTTTTGTATTAATGGAAGGTGAAGATGATATTCACGTTGATGCTAAACATTTAAATGGTGCAATAGATGGTGATATGGTAATTGTAGAAATTACTAATAAAAATACTGGTTCTAAAAAAGAGGGACGAGTACTTAGAATAGCATCTAGAAATTATGGACCAATAGTAGGTGAGTTTAAGTTTATAGATGATATGCCAACAATCATTTCAAATGATAAGAAGTTTAAACAAAAAATAGTTTTAACTAAGGAAAGTACAAAAGACTGTGTAGAAGGTCATATAGTAGTTGCAAACGTTGTTAAGGAAATTGATAGAAATACTGTTTTAGCCGAAATAACAACTATTATAGGTCATAAAAATGACGTTGGTGTTGATGTTGAGGCAATCGTATATAAACATATGTTTTCTCCTAAATTTCCTGATGAAGTTTTAGAAGAATTAAAAGATATACCAGATTCAGTAAGTGATGATGAAAAAAAAGGAAGACGAAATTTAACTGACGTTACAATATTTACAATAGATGGTGATGATACAAAGGATATAGATGATGCTATTTCGATAAAAAAACTTGCTAATGGAAATTACGAGTTAGGTGTTCATATAGCAGATGTTTCATATTATGTTAAACCGGGTACTCATCTATATGATGAAGCATATGAAAGAGGAACTAGCGTTTATTTAGTAGATAGGGTAATACCTATGCTTCCTCATAAATTGTCTAATGGTATATGTTCACTTAATCCTGGAGTAGAACGTTTAGCTCAAAGTTGCATAATGGAAATAGATAACAAGGGAAATGTTGTTTCTCATGAAATATTTGAAAGTGTTATTAAATCAAGGATTCAAATGACTTATAAAAAAGTTAATAAATGGTTAGATGAAGGTATTGTAGAAGATGGATATGCTCCTTTTACAGATGATTTATCACTAATGAAAGAATTAGCAGACATTATAAGACATAATAGAGAAGCACGAGGTGCAATTGATTTTGATACAGACGAAGCTAAAATAATTTCAGATGATACCGGAAAGCCAGTAGATGTAGTTTTAAGAGAACGTGCATCTGGTGAAAAAATGATAGAAGACTTTATGATAGCGGCCAATGAAACGGTTGCATCACATATATTCTATATGGATTTACCATTTATATATCGTGTTCACGGAACTCCAAAGGAAGAAAAAGTAAATGACTTTTTGGATTTCGTAAGTTCTTTAGGGTATAAAATAACAGGTAAGGTAAACATTAAGTATCCATCTTCAATAGAAAACGTATTAAGTCAGTTAAAAGATAAAAAAGAATATAAAATATTAGCATCACTTATGCTTCGTGCAATGCAAAAGGCCGTATATCAAACAGATAATATAGGTCACTTTGGACTTGCTAGTAAAATATATACCCACTTTACTTCACCAATTAGAAGATTCCCAGATACAACCGTGCATCGTCTTTTAAGAACTTATTTGTATAATAATGATGAATCTAAGAAAACGACTGATTACTTTAGAGAGTATTTACCACAACTTGCAGAACATTCATCATTAAAAGAAAGAGATGCAATAGAATGTGAAAGGGAAGTTGAAGACATGAAGATGGCTGAGTACATGATGGATCATATTGGAGAAGAATTTACTGGTATGATAAGTGGTGTTACTTCATTTGGTATGTTTGTTGAACTACCTAATATGATAGAGGGTTTAGTTCATATAACTGATAGTAAAGGAGACTATTATAATTATGATGAAAGAACAATGTCTTTAGTAGGTCAAAAGACAAAAAGAAGATATAGAATTGGAGATACAGTAACAGTAATTTGTAAAAGTGCATCAAAAGAAGAAGCCTTTATAGATTTTGAAATAAAAAAGGAAGAAGTAAAAGATGAAGAGCAAGAGAAAGTTAAAAACGCAGGTTAAGTTTTTAATTCATATAATTTTATTATCTATTATAATATTTTTAGGGCTTTTCATTTATGGAAAGTTAGATACGGATAACAAAAATGATAATAAAAAGCAAAAAGTGACAACAAAAAGTACCGAATCTAATAAAGAGTCAAATATGCTTTCCATGGTTATGGTAGGAGATTGCTTGATTCATAGATTCATATATAATGATGCTTCAAATGGTGATGGAACATATTCTTTTGATAGTATGTTTGATGAGGTTGCTCCTTTAATTAAAGGACATGATTTAGCTTTTTATAACCAAGAGAGTATAATAGGTGGTAAATCTTTGGGACTTTCAGCATATCCAAGATTTAATTCTCCTGAGGAAATAGGAGATACAATGGTTAACTTAGGCTTTAATTTAGTTAGTTTAGCTAATAATCATACCATGGATAAGGGAGAAATAGGAGTAATTAATTCGGTAAACTATTGGAAAACTAAGCCAGGAGTTTACTATTCTGGTCAAGCACTTTCTTCATCTGATAGAGAAAGCAATATAAAGGTAGAAGAAAAAAATGGTATAAAGTACGCTTTTTTAGCTTATACATCAGTTACAAATGGTTTATTACCTCCTAGTGGTAAGGAATACTTAACTAACATCTACTCTAAGGAAAAGGCCCAAAAAGATATTAATAAGATAAAGGATAAAGTAGATTTAATAATTGTATCAATGCACTGGGGAGAAGAATATGTAACAACTCCAAATAATTCTCAGAAGCAAATAGCAAAAGATTTATCTGATATGGGTGTAAATTTAGTAATAGGAAATCACGCTCATATGATAGAACCAGTAGAGAAAATAAACAATACCTTGGTATTTTATGCACTTGGTAATTTTATTGCAGCACAAGATACTAATGATAAACAAACGGGTGCTTTAGTAACTTTAAATATAAACAAAGATAAAAATGGCAAGATAACCTTTAGTAACGTAAAAGCCAACCTTTTATATACTTATTTTAAAGGAAGCCATAACTTCAAGGTGTATTCTTATACAAAATTAAATAATAGCCTTTTAAATAATTATGAAACATACTATAATAAGTACAAAGGCGTTTTAACTAAGTATACCAACATAGTAGAGGTGGAATAATGATAGAAATAAAAAATAAAAAAGCTTCATTTGATTATTTTATAGAAGATACGTATGAGTGCGGAATAGTTTTAACTGGTACTGAGATAAAGTCCATTAGAAAAGGTAGTTGTAATTTAAAAGATAGCTATGCTAGAGTTAAAAATGGTGAAGTTTTTCTAACTAATATGTTTATTTCTACTTATGAAGAGGGTAATCGTTTTAATCATGATGAAAGAAGGGAAAGAAAGCTTTTACTTCATAAAAAAGAAATATATAAAATAAGGGATAAAGTTGAAAAAGAAGGTTATTCGCTAGTTCCTGTTAAGTTATATTTAAAAGATGGAAGAGCTAAAATATTACTTGGTATAGCAAGAGGTAAAAAGCTTTATGATAAAAGACAAAGCTTGAAAGAAAAAGATATAAAAAAGGATATTCAAAAATCAATTTCATGGTATAATAAGTAAACGTATAGGAGGTTATTGAATTGAACTACTTAGAAAAAATAAGAAAAATAATAGCAGAAGAAAAGCATAAAAATCAAAAAATATCTTCTAACGATTTATATATAGCTCAACTAGTTAAACTTGAATTTCATAATGTTGAACGACTTCCTTATGGTCTTTTAAGATACCAACGAAAGGTCAAAATGTTTAATCCTGCACTTTATACTATTGTTAGAAAAGATTATTATAGAAATACTGCAGTTGACGTTTATGATAATAGTCTGTATGAAATTAAAGGAACACAACTTAATGCTTCAACTGTTGTTCAACTAGAAAAACCTATAAAATATCCTAAAAAAAGAATTAGATATAAAGATTTAGATGAAATTTTAGAAGAGTATAAATCTACTATAAAAACTAAGAAATAAAAAAATTCCAAATTATTTGGAATCTTTTTATTTGTCTGTAACTATTATTGATGTTGCAATAGCACGGGTTCTATGCCTTAAGGCTCCATCTACTGGATCATTTATATAACAATATGTGCTAGTACAAGTATCTTTATATTTTAAGGCTTCCTTTTGTGGTAATACCATAACAGTTGATGTTCCACCATCTAAATTAGCAGCGTTAATAGCTCCGTATTTATCCATTATATCTGTTAAATCTACCATATCGGCTCCCTTTGTTCTAGAAGAATTACTGTTGATAACTAAAAGTAATATAATGCCATCTGATCTTTGTCCAATAGCGGTTCTAGCAGCATATCCCCAACCACCATTTCCTTTTATAAATGATTTTTTACCATTTACGATTAAGAATGGTCCCCAAGATACACCGTCTCTAACGTTCATGTTTAATGCTTTTTGTGCTGTAGCACCTTTAATTAACACTAATTTATTATCATTTGTGATACCAATTATACCACCTGACTGGGTGTATGAACTATAATTATTATCTGTTATTACTTTACCATTAGAAATTGTTACACCAGTTGGCATACCACCGGTACTATTATTACCTGGATCATAAAATCCACCACCATTAACTGCAAGCATGGCCTTATTATCTTCGGCCATTTTCGTAACTAATTGTCCTTTTACGCCTAAACTTTTGGTTACTGAAACTTTAACCATAGAAGGATCATATATAGCAGCTAGATAACCTTTTTGCCCGTTTACTTCTAATTCTATTATTTTATATTTTGCGTTTTTATCATGTTTTAAAATCTGCTCTTCATATTCATTATCATAAGTTATTTCTTCTTCCATATCTATTAAGTCGGTATTTGTCTCTTCGTTAACTTCTACTATGTAGTTTCCTTTAATTACCTTTAATATTTCATCATCATTATAAAACCATTTACATAAGTATTGATGATTCATAGTAGACATTGCGGTAGATATAAGCCACGTTCTAAAGTTATCATAAGGTCCATATAATAAGAACGTAAAACCAAAGCTTCCTAGTATGTATATTGTAAGTATGATATTTTTAATAACTTTAAATACTTTTTTCTTTTTAGTAGTATTTTTTTTACTTTTCTTAATTTTAAATAATCCTATGATAAAAAGGTATATAAATATAGATAGAAGTACGCAAGATATATAGTTAAATGGAACTTTCACAAGTCTTTTTGTATGTAGTGATATTACGGTTAATAAAAATAATATCGGTATCATAATAAGAGGAATTGTTCTAAGCCATATTTTTATTTTACTGTTTTTATTATCTTCATTATTATTATCTATTTTATTTTTATCATTAAAATCGTAAAATTTTAATACTTCTATTTTTTCGTTATTATTCATATACTTCTCTCCTATTGTTAATTATACAGAAACTTACAAAAATTGACAATTAAAAATTATAAATCTGTGTTATAATACTATTGTTATTTATATCTATATGGGGCTGTTATTGGTTTCGACGGTAAGTATGAGGCTATGGTTGCAAGTGGAAGGTACTCCTTACGTACAAACAAAAAATAAATAACAACAATAATAATTATGCTTTCGCAGCTTGCGCTGCCTAGTCTCTAATAGAGAAAGCGCTTCTTTTAAAGTTTTACTCACGGATTTTTTAAGAGGCTCATTTTAGTGAGTTATATTATCTTGTTTGTTTAGGATAAGATAAAGAATTTTACTAAACTCGTTATTTGGTGGGTATGTTAGTTACCTTTATCATTTAATTAAATTTAATTACTAACTAAACTTGTAGACGTCATAGAGTACTATTTATCGGACACGAGTTCAAATCTCGTCAGCTCCACCATTAATGAATTATCCGAACCATTTGGTTCGTTTTTTGACAATATCAATGAATTATGATATATATTGGTATATAACCGATATTTATTAGTTGTTCTTTTAGATATAAGTATTTAAAATTGATATCACCAAAAGATTTGGTAGGACTATAGTAAATTCAAACTTAATATTAAAATATTTTTAGCTCATTTTTATAATTTTTTACATTATTATATAACATATAATTATTTGAAAGGAGTGAAATTATGGGACCATTTGACGTTTAAGAAATTGTTTTGTAATTATTAAAAATTATTAAGAAAGTCATTATGTGTTGACTTTCTTTTAAATTAGTCATATACTATACTGGTATACCGAATTGGTATAGTGGTATATTGGAGGCGATTATGAATAATATTAAAGAGGACATATTAAAATCATCCAGAGAGCTATTTACCAATTATGGGTATAAAAAGGTTAGCATGGATGAAATTGCAAAGGCATCTGGTGTAACAAAAAAGACTGTTTACTCTTATTTTAAAGATAAGGCAAGTTTGTTAAAAACACTTATTGATGAAGAAATGACAAAAATGAAAAAAATCATAATTAGTCATTCAAATATCAATGATGAAAACTTCTTTGAAGAGGTTAACAAAACTTTATATGACTTACTTAAGTATAAGAGAGAAGCTAAATTGTTTGTTACTTTAACAAAAGAGGCCGATGAACTTAACACTATTTCTTCTAAAAATTCAATAGAAATGATTGATGATGCAATTTTAAGCTTTATAAAAGAACGTTTATCTTGGGCTATTGAAAAAGGATATGTAAAAAAATGTGATCCAGATTTATGTGCTTTTATAATCTATAAAGTGTATGTAGCAGTTATGTTTGAATGGGATAAAGAAATAGATGAAAATGAAGTTACCCAAAACGTAACACAAATATTAAAGGAAGGATTATTTAATTAATTGTAATTAATTATAATTGATTGTATTTTGTGGGGGATGATAATTATGAAAAACAAAAAAAATACAAATAAAAGTAATTGGTTTAGTTATGTAGTGCTAGCGGTAGTATTACTAATACCTTTTATGTATAGTTTCTTCTATCTAAAAGCTTATTGGGATCCATATGGACATATGGATGATATTCCAGTTGCAATAGTAAACGAAGACAAGACGGTAGAAGGACAAAATAAGGGTAAGGATTTAGTTGATTCTTTAAAGAAGAAAAATACCCTTGATATCAGTGTTGTAAATAAAAATAAAGCAGATAGTGGTCTTAAGAATAAGGATTATTATGCAATTATTACAATTCCTAGTGATTTTACTAGTGACTTGTTAAGTGCTGAAAATGATGATAAAACGGCTGCAACAATTACTTATTCACCTAACCAAAAATCTAACTATTTAGCATCTCAAATAATAAATAGAGTTGTATCCGAAGTTGAAAAACAAGTTAGATCTAACGTATCAAAAGAAGTTGTTAAAACACTTACAGATAATCTAAATGGAGTACCTAAAAAGGTAGAAAAAATAGATGATGGTTTAAAACAAATATCTAATGGTACTAGTGAACTTAAAACAGGAGCTTATAAATTACAAGATGGAACAAGTACTTTAAGCTCAAAATATGCATTATTTAATAATGGTGTATCAAGCGTTGATAATGGAGCATTAACATTATCACAAAACATTAATTTATTAGATAGTGGTCTTGGTAATTTACAATCTGGTGTTAATGATTTTGCATCTAAAACTACTAAGTTAGATGATTTGAAAACTGGAGTTACTAAGTTAAAGACAGGAGAAGATAGTTTTGATTCAGGACTTAATACATATGTTAGTTCTGTTAACACTGTTTTAAGCGAAGCTAAAACAAATCCTGCTATATTAACAACTCCAATACTTACTTTAAAAGGTGTAACTTGTACTTTAGGAAGCCCTATTTATAATACTTCTAAATGTGCATATTTTACTCAAATAGTTAATGCTTATGAAATTAGTGATAATAATTATACAATGGTTGATTTGTTAGCTGATTCAGGCTCTAAATTAACAAGTTCAAGTGCTATGGTTAAAGCTGGTGTAGATGAATTAGATACCAAAACAGATGAATTAAATAGTATTAAAGCAGGTGTTAATATATTAAAGACAAGCGTTGATACTTTAAAGAATGGTTCATCAAAACTTGCATCTGGTTCAAAACAATTAGTTAGTGGAACAAATACTTTATCTAGTGGTTCTAATGAAGTATTAAATGGTATTAATACATTAAATAGTGGAGCAAGCACTTTAGCTAGTGGAACAAATACATTAAATAATGGTGTTAATACTGCTAAAAGCGAAGTATCAAATTCTATTAGTTCAACTAATAGTGAACTTAAAAAATTAAATGGATTAGATGAATATACAGCAAATCCTGTTAAAGTAGAAGAAAAGGACGTAAATGAAGTTAGTGAATATGGTACTGCATTCTCTCCATTCTTTATGTCAATAGCATTATGGGTTGGATCTCTTATGTTATTTATAATCCTTTACTATGATGCAAATGATAGATTTAAAAATTGTAGTCGTAATGCAGAAAACAAAGTAAAAAGAACTTTCTGTTACTTAGGACTTGCAACATTACAAGGTATAATCTTAGGAATATTATTACTTGTAGGTCTAAAATTTAGTGTTACAAATTACTTCTTATATTTTGCATCATTAATATTAGTTGCTTGGATGTTTGAAGCTATAATGGAATTTTTAATAGTTAACTTTGGAGACATTGGTAAGTTCTTAGCTCTAATCTTGTTAGTATTACAATTAGCAGCAGCAGGTGGAACTTTCCCAATCCAAACTGTTTATACAGGATTCCAAAAATTATTTAACGTACTTCCGATGAAATATTCAATAGATTTATTTAAGGAAGCACTAATTAGTATAGAAGGTAACTTACTTTCTAAATCATTAATAGTAATAATAATAATATTTGTAGTATTATTTGTTATAAATATACTAAAAGATATAAGATTACAAAAAAAGGCTAGTAAATAAGCCTTTTTTTAGTATTTATTACATCCACAATTATTTCCTCTATTAGAACCAAAGCCCCAGAAGAGGAAGAAGATTATTGCAATAATTATTATTATCCACAACCAGTTGGTGCCATTTCCTTCTTGATTTCCATAGTAAGGATAAGCGGGATATCCAGGAT
>OLQV01001392.1_pt1 | contig 18398 bp, 18 predicted proteins | sample 1672371 | NCBI WGS metagenome assembly OLQV01 (sample SAMEA3136676, study PRJEB25190) | human gut metagenome
TGAGCAAGAAGCCCCCACTTCAAAATCTATGATTTAAGTGGTGGGAGCATGTCACTGATTATTTTTGAAGCGATGGATTAGATAAATGACAGCTCCTGCAATGAGCATGATGGGAATCAGAATGCTGAGAACTGTAAACAAAAGGAACAGTACTACAGCAGCAATGAGGATCACTGCAACTTTCCCATACCAGGTGGAAAGATCCAGGTGGAAGCTGTGATGCTTTACCTTTCGGGTATCGGAGGAGTTTTGTTCATAATGGTCATCAGTCTCTGTATATGGAGAATAGGAGCGACTGCTACCAACTGATTCTGTGTCCAGAAGAGTTCTTGCAATAAGTCTGGGATCGCCCAGCTCGCTGAGAATATCATCTTCTGATCGTCCGGTACGTCGCTGTTCTTCAATATAATTACGATAATACTGAATATGGGAAGAAACAGTTCCTTCCGGCATCTGTCCGGAAAGCTGTTCATATAAAATATCAAGAAATTCTTTTTTGTTCATAATAAATCTCCCTGAAAAATTTATAACTGCCACCTGTGGAAAAGGTGACAGCAGTTCTGATATTTTGTAGATATTTTACCACAAAGACAGAATAAGGCAAAGATGATTAAATATTAAATTTCTATAAAAGAGACCAGGAAAAAAATATCCGGTTATAATACGATCCGGAATCAATGATCTGGGAAAGAAGATAAGATATTTCTTTAATTATTCCTCAGAAGAACGAGAAGTGCTGTATCACTTTAAACATATTTTGAGTGGCAGATATTGATGTTTTGGTGGAAGAATATTATAATAAATATGATATTCTTCTTGAGGGCAGAGACCCGGAAGAATTCAAACGTCATGTAGCAGTACAGGCAGCGATTGAGATCGGATTTGAGAAATTCCTGAAAGAAAAAAATTACCAGGCAGTTGTTACGCATTTCGGTGATCTGGGAAGTTTACAGCAGCTTCCGGGACTGGCTATGCAGCGTCTCATGGAAAAGGGATATGGGTTTGGCGCAGAAGGTGACTGGGCAGCAGCAATGGGAATCGAAGCTGTCTACATTGACAAAGATACTACCATCCGCAATTTTAAGAACGAGCTCAGATGGAATGAGATTGCATTCAGAAAATAACGACGGGTGGATGTGAAAATACAGAAACCGGGAGGATTTACAGATGGGTGTAAACGAAGCTAAGACAGCAATTTTGAACAACAAGACAGCATTAGGTATTGAATTTGGCTCTACCAGGATCAAAGCAGTTCTGGTAGATGATAAATATAATCCCATTGCTTCAGGAAGCTATGACTGGGAAAACCGTTATGAAGATGGAATCTGGACCTATCATCTGGACGATATCCATAAAGGTCTTCAGGGCAGTTACAGTGATCTGGCAAAGGATGTACAGGAAAAATACGGAGTGGAACTGACCAGTGTTGGGGCATTGGGAATCAGTGCAATGATGCATGGTTATATGCCATTTAACAAAGAAGGCAAACTTCTGGTTCCTTTCCGTACATGGAGAAACAATATCACAGCAGAAGCTTCTGAGAAGCTGATGGAACTTTTTAACTATAATATCCCTCAGAGATGGAGTATTGCACATCTTTATCAGGCGATCCTTAACGGAGAAGAGCATGTAAAAGACATTGACTTTATGTGTACTCTGGAGGCTTATGTGCACCGTCTTCTTACTGGCAGACGTATTCAGGGAATCGGTGATGCAGCAGGTATGTTCCCTATTGATACAACCACCAAAGATTACAATCAGGAAATGGTAGACAAGTTCGATAAACTTGTGGAACCATATGGATTCCCATGGAAACTGAGAGACATTTTCCCGGAAGTTATGGTGGCCGGACAGGATGCAGGCACTCTTACAGAAGAAGGTGCCAGACTTCTTGATCCTACAGGTAAGCTGAAAGCCGGAATTCCTATGTGTCCTCCGGAAGGTGACGCAGGAACCGGTATGGTGGCAACTAACAGTGTAAAACAGCGTACAGGTAATGTATCAGCAGGTACTTCTGTGTTTGCAATGATCGTTCTGGAAAAAGAACTTTCCAGACCATACAAAGAGATCGACATGGTTACCACACCGGCAGGCGATGCCTGCGCAATGGCTCATTCCAACAACTGTACTTCCGACCTGAATGCATGGGTAAATGTATTTAAAGAATTTGCAGAAGCAATGGGTATGGAAGTGGATATGAACCATCTGTTCGGAACACTTTATAACAAAGCGCTGGAAGGAGATCCGGACTGTGGCGGACTACTGTCATACTGCTATTTCTCCGGAGAGCATATGACAGGATTTGAAGAAGGACGCCCGTTATTTGTACGTTCTCCTGAAAGCAAATTCAATCTTGCAAACTTTATGAGAAATAATCTTTACACCTGTCTTGGTGCAATGCGTGTAGGTCTGAATATCCTGATCGACAAAGAGCATGTGCAGATCGACCGTCTTCTGGGACATGGTGGTCTCTTCAAGACCAAAGGTGTAGGTCAGCAGATCCTTGCAGATGCAGTAAATGCGCCGGTATCTGTTATGGCAACAGCAGGTGAAGGCGGAGCATGGGGAATCGCTCTTCTGGCAGCTTATATGGTTGACAGAGAAGAAGGCGAGACACTGGATCAGTTCCTGGATAATAAAGTATTTGCAGGAAATGAAGGAAGTACTCTGGATCCGAACCCGGAAGGTGTAGAAGGATTTAATATATTTATGGAAAGATATCTGAAGGGAATTCCGATTGAGAGAGCAGCAGTAGACTCCAAAATCTGGTAAGTTGTTCTGAAGTCAGATTCCTGGTTGAGATAAAAGGTGAAAATAATGTTAGAAAAATTAAAAGAAGAAGTTTACAGGGCAAATATGGATCTGCCAAAATACGGACTGGTTACTTTTACCTGGGGAAATGTCAGTGGCATTGACCGGGAAAAGGGACTGTTTGTTATCAAGCCGAGTGGTGTAGAATATGACAAACTGAAACCAGAGGATATGGTAGTTGTGGATCTTCAGGGAAATAAAGTAGAGGGAGAATATAATCCTTCTTCTGATACTGCCACTCATGTAGTGCTTTATAATGAATTTCCTGATATTGGCGGAATCGTACATACTCATTCTCCATGGGCTACCAGTTGGGCACAGGCGGGCAGAGGCATCCCCTGTTATGGAACCACACATGCAGATTATATTTATGGCGAAGTTCCCTGTGTGCGGAATCTAACAAAAGAAGAAATCGATGAGGGCTATGAGAGAAATACCGGTGTTCTGATCGCCGAGTATTTCAAAAACAGGGATTATAATGCAGTGCCTGCTGTTCTCTGCAAAAACCATGGACCATTTACCTGGGGGAAAGATGCTCATGAGGCTGTTCATAATGCAGTTGTACTGGAAGAAGTAGCCAAGATGGCATGTCGTTGTGAACTGATCAATCCGCAGGTACAGCCTGCACCGCAGGAACTGCAGGACAAACATTACTACAGGAAACATGGTGCGAATGCATATTACGGACAGTCAAAGTGATTCCGGGTATGAACAGGAAAAAATGTGAAGATGTATAAGTAAATCCCAGATAATTATCCTCTGTGGTGACTCACGGTTCAGAAAGTGAGGTCTCACAGAGGATAATTACTGGGATTTTTCTCTATAGTTCAACATTTTCCCTGTTATACACCGTACTTTGTCTGAAACAGGTCCCCGTCAGTTTCAATAGTTTCGTCCGGTGAACACAGCCACGCTCCGGGGTTTCATAATAAATTCGCCATCAATTCTTACGTCCTCACCTAAAGGGTAACAATATTTTCCATCAGCATCTCCATAAGTATTTATACTCAGATGCCATGCTGCTCTGCCATGAAGATCAGGAAGCGTGATAGTGACATCTTTCCAGTAGGTATTTACTGAAATACAGACAAGGTCATCCTGCCCCTTTTCTGTATTATATCCTGCAAAACAGACAGAAAAAGTCCGGGCATCTCTGGGAATATCCACTTCTCTGGCATTGGTATTGTGAGTATGAATCGGATCAAGCCCACAGACAGCATTTGGAAGCTTTTTGTGGATAACCGGATGAGCCTTGCGGTAGGCGATCATAAACTTAAAAAATTCAAAAATATCTTTGTTTTTTTCCAGCATACGCCAGTCCAGCCAGGAAGTAATATTATCCTGACAGTAACTGTTGTTGTTGCCAAACTTGGTATTGCCAAACTCATCACCGGAAAGAAACATAGGAGTACCACGACTGCACATAAGCACAGCACAGGCATTACGGATCATACGGTGACGGAGAGCAAGAACTTCAGGATCATCCGTTTCACCTTCGAATCCACAGTTCCAGCTCCGGTTATCATTGGCACCGTCCGAATTGTTCCAGCCATTGGCCTCATTATGTTTGTCATTGTAAGAATATAGATCATATAAAGTAAAACCATCGTGACAGGTAAGAAAATTGATACAGGAATTGTAACCGGCATAATTATTCTTATTGTTGTCATAGAAACCACCGTACAGGTCACCAGAGCCGGAAATACTCCATGCAGCATCCCAGGCATTCCAGGAATCTCCCTTCAGGTAGCTGCGGAGAGCATCTCTGTAACGTCCGTTCCATTCCGCCCACCGTCCACTGGCAGGAAAACTTCCTACCTGATACAGCCCACCGGCATCCCAGGCTTCTGCGATCAGCTTCACATTACTGAGAATAGGATCTTCTGCCAGAGTGCGGAGAAGCGGCGGATTGTTCATAGGTGAGCCGTCCTCATTACGACCAAGAATGCTGGCAAGGTCAAAACGGAATCCGTCTACTCTGTAGTTGATGGTCCAGTAACGTAAGCATTCCAGGATTAGCTGCTGAACGACAGGATGATTACAGTTGAGGGTGTTGCCGCAGCCGCTGAAATTATAATAATAGCCTTCCGGAGTGAGCATATAGTAGATGTTGTTGTCAAAGCCCTTGAAACTGAAAGTTTTGCCCATCTCATTGCCTTCGGCAGTGTGGTTGAATACTACATCAAGAATCACTTCAATTCCGTTTTCGTGAAGAGTCTTGATCAGGGTTTTCAGTTCGGTTCCTTCCTGATTGTGCTCATTGGCAGCAGCATAACTGCTGTTGGGGGCAAAAAATCCTACAGTATTGTAGCCCCAGCATTCCAGCAGATGATTACCGTCAACAGTACGGGAATTCATGGTTTCATCAAATTCAAAGATTGGCATCATTTCCACAGCATTGATTCCAAGCTCTTTCAGGTAAGGGATTTTTTCCATAAGACCGGAGAAGGTACCACGATGCTGAACTCCGGAAGAAGGATGATGGGTAAAATCACGTACATGAAGTTCATAAATGATCAGATCACAGAGTTCCTGTCTGGACTGAGGCATATCACCCCAGTCAAAACGGTCTTTGACAACCCGGGCATGATAAGTGTGTTCCCAGCGGATCCCCCAGGTACGCTGTCCTGCAACAGCTTTGGCATAAGGATCCAGAAGAACTTTGTTTTTGTCAAAAAGAAGTCCCTTTTCCGGACAGTAAGGGCCGTCTACCCGATAGGCATATTCAAATTCATCAATGTTCAGACCATAGACGATCATAGAATAGACATCACCGATTTTGTAGGCTTCTGGGAAAGGAAGGATGGCAAAGGGTTCTTCCTGTGCGCGGTGAAAAAGAAGCAGTTCACAGGATGTTCCTCCGCAGGTATGGATGGTAAAGTTTACACCGTTCTGTAAGGGGGTGGCACCATTCAGGTCATAAATGCCCGGACGGACCGGAAATCCGGAGATTTCTGCCATGGGAACTGATTCATAGGGGTGCTCAGATACGAATTTATGATGATAGGATTTCATAAAACAACTCCATTTCTAAAGTAACACTGTTATAGTTCGTGCAGTCAGGAAGATTATTCCAGGAACAGGGCTTCGCATTCAGCCAGAATTTTCTGATTGCGTTTATCATAATCGACGTTCATTGGCTTTATTTTGCCTTCAATAAACATATTCATTCCCTGAAGCAGTCCGTCTTCGCTGTCAGGCAGAAGGGTACCGCCGTATTGTTTCAGGAACGACCGGGCACCGTTTACATCGCAGGCCGCAGCCGGGATTCCAAGTACATCTGCCTCCGGTACCACGAGAACCTGTCCTTCATAAAAAGAAGAAAGAATAAAAAAGTCGCAGGAGACGAGAACAGGCATGGGATTGGTCATGGATTTCAGAAGAATTACATGATCGCTGCATGACAGAGCACCTGCAAATTCACAGGTGGATTCATAGAGTGTTCCCATTCCACCGATGATGATCAGCCAGGTATCCTGATGATTTGTCCAGAAACGGTCAAAAGCTTTCAGTAGTCGCTTATGTCCTTTTTCAGGAGAATAACGTCCGATATTGATAAATTTTCGTTCAGAACCCGACAGTACATTTCTGAGTGTTGTAAGAGAAACGGTTGACTGTGTTTCTGGATCAAAATCAACTGGTTTAGAAGCACGCTGCCGGATATTATCTATGTCCATATAATTGGCGATAACCTGGATATTGGCAGGATGTCTGCCAATGCGTTCTACAGCAGGACAGATATCTGTTCCAACAGGGATTACATGGTCGTAAGTCCGGTATGCACGACTAAGGAGAGGACGGCTTGGATTTTTTTTGGCAGCGATTTCCCGTTCCATATCATTGTGTACCCAGATGGTACGGATACAAGGGGCCTGTTCAAAAAGTGCGATCATATAGTTTTCGTAACCGTCAAAGTGCACTACCTGATCAAAATCAGCATAGCCGAAATGTTTTTTCCATTCTCGCTGATAGGCTTTACGGAGACGCCTGTGGATGCCGAAGGAAGTGATACCCCATTTCAGATATATAAGCTGGGCGATACCGGTGATCACATCCAGATTCATCTCAGTGGCAAGTGGATAATAATGATAACCTTCAGGAATTCCATGAAGTCTTTCCGGTGCTTCCTTCAGAGAGGGAGAACGGAAAGAGATATAATATTCGCATTTGTCCCGGTCAAGATTGCGGATCAGACTGAAAAAGGCAGTGGTGATGCCGTTGGGTTTCAGGCTTCCCGCATAGAGAAGGACTTTTTTCTTCTTTGTACCGGGCATTCGGTATTCCTGGCAGATTTTTTTACCAAGAAGGACATGACGGCAGAGGTTGGAAGTGGCACTGATATTTTCGTAAGTACAGTACTTTTCCAGAAAAGCTCTGTCCGGACAGCCGGTGTGCTCCTGAAGTTCTTCTGCGACCTCTTCCGGGGTGGTGACCACAGGAAAAGGATAATCGCTGATATCTTCGTACATTCCACGTTCTCTCAGATATTCTTCCTTGTCATAAGCAAAAAGAATGATCTTCCGTCCGGTATTGGCATAATCATACAGGACACTGGAATAGTCTGTGATCAGCACATCACAGGCATTAAGCACTTCATAAGTGTCATATTCAGACGGAAAACTGTGGATGTGGTGATAACTGTCTACAGGAAGAAGATTCTGTACAAAAGGATGAAGTTTTACCAGAAGAATCTGATTGTCCTGCAGCAGGTGATCCAACCTGGAAAGATAATCTCTGATCTGAGCGATATATTCATCCTCTTTTACAGAGGCAGATGTGCCGCGAAAGGTAGGCATGTACAGACTCAGCTGGCATCCACCATAGCCCAGTACTTCTTTCAGCTTCAGACCACGATCCCCATCAAAAAAAACGGCATTTCTGGGATAGCCTTCATGAAGGACAGTACCCTGGTATAATTCTGTAAGATTATAGGCTCCTGCCATTTTTTCTTCCATATATATGTTAGGAAAGACAAGGTAATCTGACATAAGGAGATTACGCATGACATTGCCGGTGTCATGACGCTCGGAAGGATTGTCCTGTCCCATTCGTTTCAGAGGGGTGCCATGCCACACATTCAGAATGATCTGCCCTTCTTTTTTGATATATCTCCCGGGAAAAGTAGTATCTGTGATCAGAAAACCTGCTCTGGACAGATGATAATAATAAGGAATAGATCCGGTCAGCACAATATGATCCGGCTTCAGTCCGTAATGGGAAAGCTTCCGAAGAATTGCCTCCCGGTGTCCTTTGTGGACCGCCAGAACAATATGAAAATCTCTGTAATCCGGCTGGGACAATTCCTGAAAAATAGCCAGAATGTTGCTTTCCAGTGCAAGGCCACTTCTGGATACAAGAAGAATCTCTCTGGTATCAACAGGAGTTTTTTCATAAAAGGTATTATAAAAAGGATACCATGTACCACTTTTCAGTTTTTTGATGATCTTTTTTGTAAGTGCCATACTTCCTCTTTTCTATATAATAAATTATTGTAACTGTTCGCAGCAACAATAAATCAAAGATCATTGGTAAGATGTAATTTATCCAGAATGTAGAAAACAAGGCTTAATGCCATAGCTACCACGCAGGCAAGAACCATTCCTGTAAGTTTTACATTGCCAAGATTCAGTGAAATTCCGGAAAGACCTACGATAAATACTACGGAGGTCAGTGCCAGGTTCCGGGATTTACTGTAATCTACCTGATTGTCCACCAGCATACGAAGACCAGAGGTACCGATCATACCATATAAAAGGAAGGAAATACCTCCAATTACAGGTCCCGGAATGGTGTTGATCAGTGCTGCCAGCTTGCCAAGGAAGGAGCAGCAGATAGAAAGAACAGCTGCACCGCCAATAACCTGTACGCTGTAGACTTTGGTCATGGCCATAACACCAATGTTTTCACCATAAGTGGTAGTAGGAACAGAACCAAGACAGCCGGAAACTGTTGTTGAGAAGAAATCTGCAAAAAGAGAACGGTGAAGTCCAGGATCTTTCAGAAGATCTTTATCTACGATTTTGCTGGTAACGATCTGGTGTCCGATGTGCTCGGAAGTAACCAGAAGCAGTGCCGGGAATATGGTCAGTATTGCATCAAGGTTGAATTTGGGCTGCTGGAAGTTGGGAAGTGCGAAGAAAGCAGCTTCCTGTACTGCTGTAAAGTCCAGAATGCCACAGAGTGCAGCGGAAATGTAGCCTGCAATAATGGCGATCAGGATCGGAATTACAGACAGAAAACCCCGGAAAAGGACCTGACCGAAAACAGCAACGCCAAGAGTGATCAGAAATACGATGACATTTTTCATATTGACAGTATCGTCCAGAAGACCGGCTGTACTTGCAGCACTTCCTGCCAGTTCCAGACCGATAAGAGCTACAACAGGTCCCATGGCAGCAGTTGGAAGTACAATATCGATCCAGTCAGTTCCACACTGACGGATGATCAGTGCGACAAACATTCCGGCAATGCCGAGAACAACAAAACCACCAAGTGCATACTGATAACCGAATTTACTTGCTACCAGAAGCCCGGGCGACAGGAATGCGAAACTGGATCCCAGATATGCAGGTGCCTTGCCCTTGGTGATCAGAATGAACAGAAGAGTTCCCACACCATTCATCAGTAATACGATCGCAGGATTGATACCAAACATAAAAGGAACCAGTACAGATGCGCCAAACATGGCGAACATGTGCTGGATACTCAAAGGAATCAGCAGATTGACCGGTACCTTTTCCTGAACTTGAATAATTTTTCTCTCCATTTTACCCTCACTTTCTCATCTGTATGGTCAGATGAAGCCAAAATTGTAACTATTCAGTATCCTCACAGTTACCCAAAATTTATAATATTATAGCACAGGTTTTTCGTGAATACTATTTGAAACAGGGAATATTGATAAAAAATTAATTGTAAAAAAATACCTGCTGTGTTGTCTGCGAAGAAAGAGTTTTTGAGAATATTGCAAAAACTGTGGGATAATTGTAAAATAAACGTACAGAAAAGACAACGTAAGAAGCATAAATATAAGTTGACGATAACAAAGTTACAGTTTAAACTATAACGTGAACTTGTATCAGAGTACAAAGGATAAATAGGATGTATATAATTGATTTTCATTCTCACATTCTTCCGGGGATTGATGACGGGGCCAGAAATATGAATTCTGCCATGTCTATGCTGGAGCAGGTGAGAGAACAAAAAGTGGATTATATGGTGGCAACACCCCACTTTTATGCATCGCAGGATCGAATCGAAACTTTTCTTCAAAGAAGAGAGAATGCCTGGGATGCTTTTTGGAGTACTATTCAGGAAAAGGGTTATCAGAACCAACCCCATATAATACTGGGCAGTGAAGTGGCTTTTTTTGATGGGATCAGCAGAGCAGAGGATATTCCGGAGCTGACAATGAGGGATACGAACATCCTTCTGATAGAAATGCCTTTTGTACCGTGGACGGACAGGAATATTGATGAGATTCATTACCTTATTAAAGAGAGAAATTTCCGGGTATTGATTGCACATCTGGAGCGCTTTATCTGGATGCCCGGTAACAAAAAAATGGTTAGTAAACTTTTGGAACTTCCGGTATCTGTACAGGTCAATGCAGAAAGTCTCACAGACTGGAGACATCGCAGGGCATTGGTTAAGATGTTCAGTAAAGGGACAGCCCATGTACTTGGAAGTGACTGTCATGGATCCAGACACCGGATACCTAATCTTCAGGCTGGCAGAGAGATTATCCTGAAGAAAGCAGGGGCAGAGTGCCTGGAAAAGATAGATCAATATGGTCAGCAACTGTTGTTTGGAGATTAATACCACACCAGATCGTGGGAATCTACTATTATTGGAGGAAGATAGAATGTCAAAAAAATCGATGGTCGCTGTCAGTGTTATTCTGCTGGTTCTTCTGGTTGCACTGATGGTATGTGAAAGAATGAACCCCACAGGTGGACAGGCTTTGCTTCAGAGCATTTTCTGAACAGAGGAGAAATGAAGACATGTCTGGATATAGAAGAAGAAAACATAAGAAAAAGAAGGTTTACAGAGGTCTGATCATAGGAACTGTAGTTCTGATTATGGGAGCAGGCTTTACCATGTTCGTGCTTGGAGGTGCAGATAATCAGCGAGTAGCTGGTTCAGATACCGCTGAAGATGACAAAAGCGTGATCTACAAAGGTGAGACTTATGAACCCAAAGGGAATCTGGAAACTTATCTTATTGCGGGAATTGATTCAGCAGGCAAAGTAGAAGATGTACAGGAATATGATGGCACAGGACAGTGTGATGTGCTGGAAGTGATCGTCAGAGACAGAGATACAGATGAGTGTAAGCTCCTGAGTATAGACCGTAATACGATCACATCAGTAAGGAGTCTGGATGATGATGGTACGGATCTGGGAGCTACAGATATTCAGATTTCGTTGGCTCATTCCATGGGATTGGACAATAAAGTACGTGCTGAGAATACAGTAGATGCAGTATCGACTCTTCTGGATGGTCAGAAGATTGATGGATATGCAATGGTGAATATGAGTGCCATTCAGCTGGTTAATGACATGGTAGGTGGTGTCACAGTTACGATTGAAGATGATTTTTCCCAGAGAGATCCTACTTTGAAGATGGGTGAGACAGTAACACTGATGGGAGAACACGCCGAAAATTATGTCCGGGGAAGAATGGATGTAGGAGACGGCAGCAATCAGAACCGTATGAATCGTCAGAATACCTATGAGGAAGGGTTCAAAACTGCTTTTCGTGCCAAATGTCAGGTAGATAATACATTCCCTCTGGATGTGTATCATGCCATGGAAGAATATATGACTACCAATATCAGTGCCAAGAAATTCAGTCGTCTCGCTATTCTGTTGTCAGATGCGAAAGAGGATAAGAAGGTTTCCATAGAGGGAACTTATGGGGTGGACGAAACTGACTGGCAGACTTTTAACCCCAACAGAGACAGCCTGAAAGAAGCCATTCTTGAGCTGTTCTACGAAAAGAAAAAGTAATGTGAATTCCAGGCGATCCCGCCTGTAGAAAGAATATACAAGGAGAGACAATATGAATCAGGAAAACATGAATGACGAAATGGAGATAGACCTGTTGGATCTGGCTTATATGTTGCTGGATCACTGGCATTATCTGCTGGTTTGTCTACTTGCCGGAGCACTGGTATTTAATATCTATGCATTTTTCGGCATTGCACCTACTTATCAGTCCACATCCAAGCTCTATGTGGTATCAGCCTCAGATGATTCTGTAGTTAACTTAAGTGACCTGAATCTTGGTACATCACTGACCGCTGATTATGAGGAATTGATGCTCAGTTATCCGGTGCTGAACAGAGTTATTGATAAACTGGAGCTGGATATGGATTATGAAGAACTGAGAGGACTTTACACACTGAATAATCCTACAGATACACGAGTGCTTCAGATTACAGCTACAACTACAGACCCTCAGCTTTCCATGGATCTGGCAGAAGCTATGGCAGAAGTTTCCGTATCTTATCTGCCGGAGACCATGAGTACTCTTGCACCGAACATTGCTCAGCACGCCAAACTTCCGGAGTACAAAGCAGGTCCAAGTTACAGTAAATACACTATGATGGGTGGCCTTCTGGGACTGGTTCTCTGCTGTGGTGTACTGGTTGTAAGATATCTTATGGATGATACGATCCATACAGCAGAAGACATGGAAAAATATTTTGGTACAGCACCTCTTACCACAATTCCTGACAGCACGCAGGTAGAAGATATGGAAGAGAGATACTACAAAAACAAGAAAAAAGGGAAGGAGAAAAGGAGCAGTAAAAAATGAAACAATTAGATATAGTACTTCCAGAGCTTCCCTACGCAGTAGAAGAAGCAATGAATCGCCTCAGAGTAAATATCAAGTTCTGTGGCAAAAACACCAAAAAGATCCTTCTTACCAGCTGTGTTTCCAATGAAGGTAAAACAACAGTTTCCACTTATTTATGGAAGATGCTGGCAGAAGCAGGATTTCCGACTGTTTTGGTAGATGTAGATCTGCGTAAGTCAGTTATGATGAAGAGACTTCAGGCGGATTACAAAGAAGAAAAAGGTCTGAACCATTATCTTTCCGGAATGGCAGAGCTGAATGAAGTTATATATAAGACCAATATTCCGAATGGATATCTGGTACCATGTACACAGCTTCTCAACAACCCTTCTTCCCTTCTGGAAGATGCAAGGTTTAAAGAACTTCTGGATACACTGGCAGAAAAATTCCGTTTTGTGATTGTAGATACACCGCCTCTTGGAAATGTATCGGATGGTACACTGATCGGTTCCATGTGTGATGGTGCTATTCTGGTAGTACGTGCCGGAGAAACATCCAAATCTATGATCCGTCAGTCTATCAACGAAATTGAGCAGTCCGGATGTAAACTTCTGGGAACTGTACTGAATCGTGCAGATGTGTCAGGCAGAGCCGGCAGATATGGACGATATGGCAAATATGGTTACGGTTATGGCTATGGATATGGCTATGAACCTGAGCAGAAAAACACAAAATAAATCAGGTAATTCTTTCCTTAAGGGAAAATTACATATAGAACTATTAACCGGATAAACGGGCCAGCGTGGCCAGGGCCGTTTATTGATACATGTTATGTTATGAAGGAGTTGAGTCGGATGAAAACATTAAAGAAACTTGCAGTTATCATGCTTTCTGTAATGGTTCTCTTCGGAACTATGACAGTACCGGCATCTGCAGCTGCAAAAACTTCACCGAAGAAACAGACTCTTGCAGCAGCTTCTCTGAAAAAAACCTCTTTTACTTACAACAGAAAAAGACAGGTTGGAGAGCTGAACAGAGTAAAAGGATCTAACGGCAAATACCTGAAAAAAGGTGTAGATTACAAGGTAGTTTACCCGAAAAAATCCACAAATGCCGGAACTTACACAGTAATTATCAAAGGTCTGGGCAAATATGCCGGACAGACTCTGAAGAAAACCTACACAATCAAAAAAGCACCTGCTAAGAAAAACATCGTAACTGTATGGACAAACTCTGTATCAGTTAAGAAAGCTCAGGTTGCTAAGAAGAACTACAGCACAAACATCAAATTCGCAAGAATGGCTGGTGGACCCAAATGGGTATCCAGCAATCCTAAGGTTGTAAAAGTTAACAATGCTGGTAAGATCACAGTTGTTAAGGGTGCTAAGAAAGGCACTTACAAAGTAACTCTGGTTGTTACAGCAAGAAACTACAAACAGGTTAAGAAAGTTGTTAAAGTTGTAGTTAGATAATGATTTTTCTTAAAAAGTTCCCTGGCCACGCAGGGAGCTTTTTTTGTGCCGAAATTCTTATCATAATATAAAAAAATATTGCTTTTTTATTAAATTTATATTATAATCTTTGATGTAAAAAGAATTTACCCTTCAAAAATTTTTTTTACATAACCCCTTATTTAATTATTTATACTCCCCTTGAAGACCCTGGTAGCTCCCCTACCAGGGTTTTCTCTTTGCCATAATGGAGAAAAGTTGTTTTTGTCAAAATGAATTTTAATGCATATTTTTTAGCGAGAGTGAAATACTAAGTCCTGTAGCATAAAATTGGTTACTGTGAAGATCGTGAACAGCAACTAAGAGTGTTACTAATATTCATAAATGCTCAGGAGGAAATAACAAATGGCAAAAAATTATGAAAACGAAAACAAGACAGGAAACTACAGTGCAGACAAAACATCCGGTAAAAATGCAATGAACGCAGGAAAAAACAGCTCTAAAAACAAAACTTCCAACAGTTCCAGAAACAGCTACGGAAACAAAACATCCAGTGCTTACGATGAGGAAGAAAGATATTAATACAAAAGAATAAAAGAAGAAACTTAAGGCTTCGCATCGGCGGGGCCTTTTTTCGTTGTCGGGCATATAATAAAGCAAAAAGGAAGGCTTGCCATGTTTCCTATAGAAACAATATCGGCAAAAATGCTTGATTATTATGTAGGGCGTTCTGATGCTTTGATCATAGATCTCAGAGACAAAGAAGCTTACCGGAAAAGTCATATAAAAGGAGCTGTAAATGTACCTTATGAAGAAGCAGAAGAAGGTTTTCAGTTTGCCAGGGACAAAACCCTTGTTTTTTACTGTGATCGTGGTGGCGCCAGTATGGCAGCTGCCAGAAAGTATGTACAGATGGGGTACAGAACCAGATCGGTGATCGGTGGTTTTGGAGCGTACAGAGGAAGAAATCTTGTAATTTTGTGATAACCATGGTAAGGTAATAAAAAACACACAGAGGAGACGAAAAAATGAAATATATGTTTGCATCTGATGTACATGGTTCCGCATATTACTGTCGTAAAATGCTGGATGTATATAAAGAAGAAAAAGCAGAGCGCCTGGTACTGCTGGGCGACCTGCTTTATCATGGTCCGAGAAACGACCTTCCAAAGGAATATGCCCCCAAAGAAGTAATTGCCATGCTTAACGATATGAAGAATGAGATCTATGCTGTAAGAGGAAACTGCGAGGCAGAAGTAGATCAGATGGTTCTTTCTTTTCCGGTAATGGCAGATTACTGTATTCTTGCTATAGATGGGCTTACTTTCTATGCCACACATGGACATGTTTATAATGAAAAAAATCTGCCGCCTTTTAAAGAAGGAGATATTCTCATCCATGGTCATACCCATGTACTGAAAGCAGAACAGAGGGAAGGTTACATTCTTCTGAATCCAGGTTCCGTTTCTATTCCAAAAGAAGGTAATCCACCTACTTATGCAGTACTGGAAGATAAAGTATTCACAATCAAAGATTTTGACGGAAATATTGTCCGGGAAATGAGGCTTGCATGAAACAGATGGAACTGATTGCTCCATGTCATTTTGGAATGGAAGCGGTGTTGAAACGTGAGATCATTGATCTGGGTTATGATATCAGCAAAGTAGAAGATGGTAAGGTTACTTTTATTGCAGACGCACCAGGTGTGGCTCAGGCCAATATGTTTCTTCGTTCCACAGAGAGAATCCTTCTGAAAGCAGGAGAATTCAAAGCAGTTACCTTTGAGGAACTTTTTGAAAAAACAAAAGCAATTCCCTGGGAAGAATATATCCCCAAGGATGGCAGGTTCTGGGTTGCAAAAGCCAATTCTGTAAAAAGCGCGCTGTTCAGCCCATCTGATATTCAGTCTATTATGAAAAAGGCCATCGTAGAGCGTCTGAAGGCCGTATATGGTATCTCCTGGTTTCCAGAGGACGGGGCAAGTTTCCCGATCAGAGTTTCCTTTATGAAAGATATTGCCACCATAGGAATTGATACATCAGGTGTTTCTCTCCATAAGAGAGGCTACCGTCAGATGACAGTCAAGGCACCTATCACAGAGACACTGGCTTCTGCCCTGATCATGCTGACTCCATGGAATAAAGACCGTATTCTGGTAGATCCTTTCTGTGGAAGTGGAACCTTTCCTATTGAAGCTGCTATGATGGCAGCGGATATGGCACCAGGAATGAACCGTTCCTTCCTTGCTGAGGACTGGAAGCATCTGGTACCACGTAAATGTTGGTACGATGCTCTGGAAGAAGCCCAGGACAGAGTCAATACAGATATTAAGGTAGACATTCAGGGATTTGATATTGATCCGGAAGCTCTCAAAGCAGCCAGAGCTAACGCAAAGATGGCAGGTGTGGATCATCTGATCCATTTTCAGCAGAGAGCAGTAAAAGATCTGAGGCATCCGAAACCTTATGGGTTTATTATTACCAATCCTCCTTATGGTGAACGACTGGAAGAGAAGGAAGCACTGCCGGCTCTTTATAGAGAGATTGGAGAAAGTTTCCGGAACCTTGATAAATGGTCCATGTATCTGATCACATCTTATGACCGTGCGGAAAATGATATTGGACGAAAAGCGGACAAGAATCGCAAGATTTATAATGGTATGTTAAAAACATATTATTATCAGTTCCTGGGTCCGAAACCACCAAGGAGGAAAAAAGATTGAAAAAAGTAATTTTTGCAACCGGTAATCAGGGAAAAATGAAAGAAATCCGTGAAATACTCGGAGATCTGGATATTGAACTTCTTTCCTTAAAAGATGCCGGAATTCATGCAGATATTGTAGAAGATGGAAAAACGTTTGAAGAAAATGCACAGATCAAGGCAAGGACCATCTGCAATCTGACAGGTGAGATCGTTCTGGCAGATGATTCAGGACTGGAAATCGATTACCTGAATAAAGAGCCGGGAATTTATTCCGCACGTTATATGGGAGAAGACACTTCTTACCATATTAAGAATGCAAAACTGATCGAGAGACTGGAAGGAGTTCCGGATGAGAAGAGGACTGCAAGGTTTGTGTGTGCGATCGCAGCGGCATTTCCGGATGGAACGATGAAGACTGTGAGAGCAGCGATGGAAGGCAGAATCGGATATAAAGAGAGCGGAGAAAATGGTTTTGGTTATGATCCGATCTTTTATCTTCCGGAATACGGCTGTACTTCTGCCGAACTTTCCATGGAAGAAAAAAATAAGATCAGCCACAGAGGGAAGGCTCTGCGTGCGATCAAGGATGAACTTCGATGAAGGTACTGATCGTCAGTGATACCCATGGGCACGATGAAAATCTGGAAAGAGCGGTGATGATGGAAACGCCGTTTGATATGCTGGTACATTGCGGAGATGTGGAGGGCCGTGAGATTTTTATCGAAGCTCTTGTGGACTGCCCCTGCTGTATTGTTGCCGGCAATAATGATTTTTTCTCAGACCTTCCGAGAGAAGAGGAGATAGAACTTGATGGAAATAAGGTTCTTGTCACGCATGGAAATTATTATGGTGTGTCCATGGATATTTCCGGTGTCGCAGAAGAAGCAAAGTCCAGAGACTGTGATGCTGTGTTCTTTGGACACACGCATAAGCCTGTAATTGAAGAAATAGACGGTGTTCTGGCCATTAACCCGGGAAGTCTGTCCTATCCACGCCAGCACGGCAGAAAGCCAAGCTATGTGATCCTTGAGACTGATAAAGACAGAAAGATGTCTGCCAAGATCAAATATCTGTAAAATGATTTAAACAAGTATGTATAGGGGACTCTAAATTGTTCGGGTTAAGATTCAGGGAAAACAAAATAATAGAATGTCAAAACAGCAGGAAATCTTCTCCATACGAGAGAGAAGTCTCCTGCTGTTATTCTATACATATCCTATTTGAAAAACGAAGAAGTCCTTTGCTTCTCAGCCAAGGGTGTGCAGAGGGAATGGTAAGTCCCTTTGCAATCCTTATGATTTAAATAAAATGCGGATGACAGGACTTGAACCTGCACGTCGTAGACACCAGAACCTAAATCTGGCGCGTCTGCCAATTCCGCCACATCCGCATAGAAACAATATATAGATAAACGGAATTGTCAGACGATCGATAAATCGATTAGCGTCTGTCCGATCTTGAACTGACGTTCAAGAACAAAGAATTCCGCCACATCCGCATATTGTTTGATATATTCGTGTGTAACATAAAAGATAAATAAAAACACTATCAAAATGATAGTGTTCTTAAAAATCAATGAGACATCGGGGATTCGAACCCCGGACAACTTGATTAAAAGTCAAGTGCTCT
>OLQV01001406.1_pt1 | contig 18321 bp, 7 predicted proteins | sample 1672371 | NCBI WGS metagenome assembly OLQV01 (sample SAMEA3136676, study PRJEB25190) | human gut metagenome
GACTCTGCGGCAAAGGCGGCTGATGTGAAGCTCGTAGAAATTCGTACCGGTTACGGAATCGGCGGGAAATCATATGTTACCATGACAGGGAGCGTTTCAGCTGTTAATGCGGCAGTAAGTGCCGGTATTTACAATGACAACTCAATAGGAAATGTGGTCTATAGCACGGTAATACCAAATCCGGATCCAAGCCTTATGGAAACATTATATTAATAAGTGAGGCACAATATGGAATTTCATGAAAAACAAAGAATAATACAGGAATTTGTTCCGGGAAAACAGGTGACTTTAGCGCATGTTATAGCTAATCCTGATAAGATTCTATATAAAAAACTTGGAGTAGTTACAGAGAATACAGGCGCACTTGGTGTGCTTACAATCACACCAAGTGAGGGTGCGATTATTGCTGCTGATGTGGCGACCAAAGCAGGGAATGTCGAACTTGTATTTGTCGACAGATTTTCCGGTTCATTGGTTATTTGCGGTGATGTTACAAGTGTTGAAGCCTCTTTGACAGGAGTAATAGAGATCCTCTGTGGGCAAATGGGGTTTAGCTCTACGGAAATTTCTAGGACTTAATTCAATCAAGTCCTCAACAAATATTCTTTTGGCAGAAAGGAAAATATGGAATGAACAAGATTATGTTCATGGGACCGGTACAGTCAGGAAAAACCACATTGATTCAAGCAATGAAGGGAGAAAAAATTCAATATGTTAAAACACAAGCTATAGAATTTGATGGTATGGCGATTGATACACCGGGCGAGTATATTGAAAACAGGCAGTATTTATATGCATTAACTGTAACAGCTGCCGATGCAGATATAATTATTTTCACACAAGATCCAACTGCTGACAGCATATGGTATTCTCCGGGACAATCGAGTATGTTTAATGCTAAAGTTATCGGAGTAATAACTAAATGTGATATCGCAGAGAAGGAGAAAATTGAGCATTCGGAACATATACTTAAGCTTGCAGGAGCCGAAAAAATATTCAAAGTTTCGTCTGTGACAAGACAAGGGATAGATGCTCTTATGGAATATGTTGCTGATTGAGAAAAGGAATATTAGATAAATTATTTGCATGAATTTTTAGAAAAGGAATTTAAAATGAAATGTGCAGCTATTCATAGACCGTCTGAGTCTACACTAAGCATGATTAAAAGAAAAAGTTATGATAAAGCGTTGCATGACGCCATTGAAGCAGGCATGGCAGAATCGATAGGCATTTGCCAAGGCAGTGTATTAGAAATAATTGTTGCTAGTGATATTGCCGAAAAAACATCGAATGTTCTCGCTGGTGAAATCAACGGAAGTTGCCCTCAGCATATGACATGCCTTGCCGTTATAGGTAAAACATCTGCAGTTATCGCGGCATTGGATGCAATCAAGCTATCCTGCGAACACTGAAAGGAAAATATAGGAGCAGAATATATGAAAATATTAGTAATAAACTGTGGGTCTTCTTCTCTCAAGTATCAAATCCTTGAGATGACAACCGAAACCTTGCTTTGCAAAGGATTAGTCGAAAAAATCGGAATCGCAGGTTCAACTATCACGCATGAGAAAATTGGTGAAAATAAGCTTGTTCTCGAATGCGCAATGAAGGATCACAAGGATGCTATTGAGCAGGTTCTCCAGGTGATAAGAGACAAGGAATACGGTGTTGTTAAATCGATGGATGAAATAGGAGCGGTAGGGCACAGAATAGGGCATGGCGGAGAAAGATACAATCGGTCGGTTATTGTTACCGATGATGTAATTAAGGCGATTACAGACTGTATCCCTTTGGCACCTCTACATAATCCGGCCAATTTACTTGGAATATCAGCGTGCCAGAGCCTAATGCCAGGGACGCCGAATGTTGCAGTATTTGATACAGCATTTCATCAGACAATGCCACCGGAATCATATATATATGCGATTCCATACGAATATTATAAAAAATACGGAATCAGAAGATATGGGTTCCATGGGACCTCCCACAAGTACGTGGCAGAGAAAGCCTCGCAGATGCTTAACATTAATCTTGATGATTTGAAGATTATTACTTGCCATCTTGGAAACGGCGCATCCGTATCGGCTATTAAAAGAGGCAAATGCATCGATACTTCGATGGGGTTTACGCCCCTTGAAGGTCTTGTGATGGGAACTAGGTCAGGAGATATTGACCCGGCAATCGTCACATATATTAGGGAAAAAGAAAACCTTCCACAAGGAAAAGTAAACGAAATTCTTAACAAAAGGTCCGGGATGTTAGGGATTTCTGGTGTTTCCAGCGATTTCAGAGATATAGAAGCGGCTGTAGCAGAAGGGAACGAAAGAGCGGCACTTGCGTTAAAGGTGTTTGCACACAAGGTTAAATTCTACATTGGAGCGTATATTGCAGAAATGAACGGTGTAGATGCAATCGTATTTACGGCAGGTGTTGGTGAGAATGATGTTACTATGCGAGAACTTATCTGTAATGAAATGGAAAATCTAGGAATTAAACTTGACCTTGTTAAGAACAAAGTGCGAGGAAAAGAGACTATTATCTCAATGGAGGATTCCAAGGTTAAAATTCTTCTGATTCCAACGAATGAAGAGCTTATGATTGCAAGAGACGCACTGAAACTTGTTACAAAATAAATAGGAGAAAAAAATGAGTTACAACATCGAACAATTAGAAATTGGACAAAACGCAGAATTTTCAAAGACAATTAGCGAAAGCGATGTTTACCTCTTTGCGGGTGTAACGGGTGATATGAATCCGGCACACATAAATGCAGAATATTCTAAGGATAGTGTTTTTAACCAGAGAGTGGTTCATGGAATGCTTTCTGCTAGCCTGATATCAACTGTTTTGGGAACAGAACTTCCGGGAAGAGGGACAATTTATCTTCAACAAGAAGTGAAATTTGTAGCACCGGTACATTTTGGCGATACGATTACGGCAACTGTTGAGGTCCTAGAAAAAAATATTAAAAAGAATCGTGTTAAACTAAGAACAGTTTGCACCAATCAAGAGGGGCAGGTTGTTGTAGACGGGGAGGCAATCGTTATCCCACCGAAAAAATCATAAAGATAATCCTTTTTCATTTTATTCCGTTACAAGTATTGATGTTCGAGGGGTCAATCGAACGAAAAAATGAAGTGACGGAAATAATACTCACATCCAGGCGGCTCGTAAGAGCCGCTTTTGTGTAGCATGAAATTCGGAATTTAGATACGAAGCTCGAAAGTTGAGTTCGCATTCTAAATTCTTGCGGGCGATTTAGAATAGCCCAGCGGAAAATTCCTTCCAGTTCTAAAAAAGAGGGGTCAAACGGTGTCTCAAAAGGGCGAAAAGCTCAAAAAGAGCTGAGGAAAGGATCAAACATGACTGATTGTCGGACATGTCGAGGCGTGATGGAAAGAATGCCAAGGATAAAACAGGGAGAAAAGCAACATTAAGGAAGAAGAAATTAGAATGCGTACTGCAAAGTCGATTTCCTATTCTAAAACGAATTTGAAAAGTTAGAATGCCCCGCGAAAATCAGGCAAAATGTTCTAACTCGCTAAAAAGCCGGTAGATATATTTCGTAAAATCCCCTTGCTTTTTTGCATGGCAAGTGGTAACATATGGACATAGCCGATTCCGGCAAAACTTAATATGCAGTTTATAAGGGTAACTAACGGAAGTGGAGTGAGATTCTCCGGCTGTTTCTCAGCAACCGTGATGCGCCGGGCAGGCGACGAGTCGGGAGACGAGTTATTGCTTAGATGTATGAATTCTCTGAGACAGAGTGAGCATCACTTAAAAAGGTAAACATGGCATAAGGATATTCCTGTTAGAGCGGCAGGGACGTTCGCCGGTGGCACTTTTTAGACCGAAAGGCGGACTTCCGATTGAGGAAGGGCCTTTTTACAATGATAAACTCACAGACTGTCGCAAGATGGTCTGTTTTTCTTTTCATCCAAACATATAGGCGGCATCGCAAGGGTGCGGTGCTGCCGGTGGCAAAGAGGCATGGGAGCATGTCAAGAAACCATGATAATAACCAAAAGGGTATTATATAAAAAAGCCCGGCACCGTGAACCTGGAAAATTGGCGGTGCCGAGCGGCTAACAACAATATGCCGGCCGTAAACGAGCGGCAGTTTTGCTGTCTTGAAAAAAGTATAACAAAAACAGAGACTCTTTTCAAGTGTTATCGGCAATATGCATCAAGACCGGCAAAAAAGCGATAAATTTGAAAGGAGAAAAAGGAATTGAAACTAACAAATAGAAGTTATTTCAAAAGAGCACTGGTTGTGTTCATGGCAATCGTGATGGTGTTTACCTACATGCCAAGCAGCATGGGAGTGGAAACCGCATGGGCTGATACAGCAACGGTTATCAATGATGCGGCAGGATTTGCTGCAATGGAATCGAGCGGAAACTATGTGCTGGGAAAGGACATTACGATTTCCGAGTCATACAGCAAGGGGGAGTTCAGCGGAACCTTTGACGGAAACGGGCATACGGTGACGCTGAATGGAACCACGAACGGAGTTTTTGAATCAACAGCTACGAGTGCGGTTATTCAGAATCTTGCTGTTGAAGGAACGGTCTCCGGCGGTCAATACATATCCGGAATTGTTGGAAAAAATGCAGGCACAATTAAAAACTGCAAGAATGCAGCAAACGTTACATCAACCGGAAGATATGTAGGAGGAATTGCAGGCAAAACTACTGGGAGCATTAGTGAATGTTACAATATCGGAATGATCACGTCAACTTATACTGGTAGTAGAGGTCACATCGGAGGCATTGCTGGAGATAGTTCAAGTAAGATTGAAAACTGCTATAATGCAGGGCAGCTGGGCGTGGGTGAACTTGGAAATTGTGGAGCTATTGTTGGATGGCATAATGGTGAAACAATCAACAACTGCTATTACTTAGATAGCAGCTACGAAAAGGGGGGGAATGTATACAAGTCTGACAACTTGAATGCAATTATTTCTAAAACCGCCGATGAAATGAAATCCGCAGAATTTGCAAAGGCTCTCGGCAATGCCTTCATGCCCAAAGCAGACGATTACCCTGCATTAACATGGGAAACACCGACTGCAAGCGTGAGCTTCAATATCACACCGGCAAATGCCATACTGAGCGTTAACGGAGCAACCTATACAGGAAGCTGCAATGTGCCACTTCCGGCAGGAGCACACGACTATACGGTAAGTTTGGACGGATATGCAGCGCAAAGCGAAACGGTTACAGTTACGGAGAACGGAGGCGTTCTCACGGCAGTCCCGACAAGTGTAGAAGTAACTCTTGAGAAAGACAGCGAGCAGTGGACAGATGTGCGTTTCGCAGTCACACCGGACACAGCGACTTTTGAACTGAAAGACGGCGAAACGACCGTGCAGCCCTCTGAAGGAGAGAAATTCACGTATTCTCTTTTAAAGAATCACAACTATAGCTATACAGCAACTGCCGACGGCTATGAGGACGAAAGCGGAACATACAATGTTGAGACCGATGGCCCGAATAAAAAAGTAGAACTTAAACAGGTAACCGAGATTTCGGTAAGCGGAAATTATAAAACTGTCTATACGCAGGGCGAACAGTTCGACAGAGCAGGCTTAGTCGTAACTGCCACTCTCAGCGACAACACGCAGAAGGTAATTGCTGTGGGAGATTATGAAGTTACAGGCTTTGACTCAAGCATCCCGGCTGATAAGCAAACAATCACGATTACTTATAAAGGAAAGACTGCGACTTTTGACATAAAAATTGAAGAAAAGCTTTTCCCAAGCCATGTTTTCAATGGGCTGAAAGGCAAAGCAACGGTAGAATACAGTCATAACAGTTCCTATAAGGGAGAAGACGGTAAGGAATTTATTGATGATACTGCCGAAGGTGCTTTGAAGTCAAATAGCGCAGGAATGAATAATTCACAGGTTACTGTGACAATTACACTGAATGAGGATGTCAAGGCATCTAAACTTTATTTTGACTATAAAGTCAGCACTGAAACTTATGGAGACGGATTACTGATCAATTCGACAAGCGGAAGCAAAATTACCACAACCAAGGAGTTTGTTTCAAAATTTCTTACGGTAACAGGCGGTCAGAAAGTTACTCTGACATATGCGAAGGATTCTTACGGAGCAGGTGGTTCCGACTGCGTTTGGCTCAAGAACTTCCGCCTTGCGGAACTTCATAAGCTAACCATTTCGACACCGGGAATAGTCGGCGCAACAATCGAATTAAAAGATTCGGATGGAAAAACGGTTGACTCTGCAGCCGGTTCCTATATGGTAGAGGATGGAACATACAGCTATACAATTTCGAAGTTTGGATACGAGACGAAAACCGGAACAATTACCGTCGCAGGCGAGGATAAAACAGAGTCTGTTACATTAGACGAGCTTGCTAAGAAGACAATTTCTTTTAAGATCAGTTTACCGGATGGCGTCAGCGGAGACTGCACTGTTGAAATCAAGTCAGACGGCAAGCAGGCGGCATCAGGAACAGAAACAAGCTACAGCCTTCCGCAAGGTGAATACACTTATACAATCACACATCCAAACTGTGAGAGCGCGCAAGGCAGCTTTACGATTGCAGCTGAAGATGTTACAGAAACAATTCAAATGATTCGCAAATTGGTATTCAGCGATGTGTTTGCAGCAATGAGCGGAATTGAAGCGGTAAACAATACAGATGCTGACAAAGCGACGGAATATGGCTTTTCCCCTATGAAAACCGGAGAAAACATTATATTGCAATCTAATAACAAGGAGAAAGGATCTTCAATCGCTGCGATGAAAATCACAGTTAAAACTGCGCAGAAACTTTCATTCAGTTATAAAGTAAGCACGGAACAAAGCTATGATAAGTTTTTGATTCTGTTGAATGGAACAGAAGAGATTAAAAAGAGCGGGGAAATTGACTGGACCAGCTACAACATCAAACTTTCCGCAAATGACAGTGTAGTTCTCAAATATACGAAGGATTCCAGTGGTAATCGCAATGACGATACCGTATATTTGAAAGACTTTTCTGCAGAAAATCTCTACAAACTCACCTTTGCAGGTGCGCCGGTAGGCACGATGTTCGTTGTAAAACAGGGTGAAACAGTAATCGAAGCAGAAGCGGATGGAAGCTATTTGCTTGCGAACGGCAGCTATACTTATACGGCATCGGCTTTCGGATATGAAGATGCAAACGGTAGCTTTACTGTGAATGGCAGTGATGTAAGCGAAACTGTCACCATGGAAAAGACAGACACCTATGCGGTGACTTTCAAAATCACAAAACCGTCAGGAATTACAGCGGACGCAGCAGTTGCAGTTAAGAGCGGAAATACAGTAATTACTGCAGACGAAGATGGAACATATAATCTTCCGGCAGACACATACAGCTATACCGTAACCTGCACAGGCTGCGAAATCGAAACAGGTGAATTTACGGTGGGTGAAGAAGCAATGACTGTAGAAGTTACGCTTGAAAAGACCCTGACTTTTGGGGACTTTTTCACAGAGCTTAACGGAAGAGCGACTGTTGCAAACAGTACCTACTATAAATTTAAACCCGCAAAGGAAGGTGCGATTAAGTATTTGCAGTCATCAAATACTTCTGATGGTACGACAGGCATCATTACATTTACCTTCCAAAAATCAACGAAGCTGAATTTTAAATATATGGTTTCCGAGGAAGGAAGCAAATTAACAGGCAGTGAATATGGCTTGATAATAAAGCGAAATAACCAGCAGATTGCCAGAATTGAGGAAGTTAGCGAGAACTGGAAAGAGTATAGCGTTTTAGCGAAAGCAGGAGATGTCATCACACTGACATACAAATGTTATGTGAATGATTATGCTATGTCAAAAGACGATAAAGATTTTGTTCGGCTCAGGGATTTCACTGCTGCGCCGCTTACGAAAGTAAGTTTTGAAGGTATGCCGAATAATGCGGTAATTTCGGTGAAGAATGGCGACAAGGTAATTGAGCCTGTAGGCGGCAGCTATCTTTTGGAGGCCGGAAATTACAGCTATTCGGTTACGGCTTTCGGGTATATGCCGACTACAAATCAGGCATTGACAATTGCAGGAGAGGAAGAAACAAAGACCGTTACGGTTTCTATGACGGAGACTGCGCGTCATGCTGTTTCGTTCCAAGTTACACCGTCAGGTGCAGCAATTGTCGTAAAGAACGAGGCCGGAGAAACGATGACGGCACTTGAAGAAAACGCAAGCAGCTACAGCTTACCGGCAAACGAAAAATATTCCTATAAGGTAAGTGCTAACGGATATGTAAGCAAGAGCGGATATTTCACAGCAGATGCAGCAAAGGAAATCAAAGTCGATCTTGTATCGGCAGGAACTGCGTGGGACGGAACTGCGACTAAAGAGCCAACGCTTACGAATGGCGTTTATCAAATAAGCAGTGCTGAAGAGTTAGCATGGTTTGCGGCGAAAGTAGGAGAAGATGCTGCAATAAACGGCAAACTCACTCAAAACATTAATCTTAATAATGAAGAATGGACAAGCTTCGGTGCATACGACTATAGGGATGAAAATTCCGGTTTTGCAGGAACATTAGACGGAGACGGATACAGCATTATCGGTCTTTCCGGAAAGGGAGGCTTGATGAACTGCGTCGCACCGAACGGAAAAGTGAGAAACTTGAATGTTTTCGGCACGATTAGCGGCACTTCCCACCTTGGTGGTATTGCGAACACAAGCAAAGGTACAATTGAGAATTGTCTGTTCAGCGGAACAATTACAAATACTGACTCCGGCAACAGTGCGGCAGGTATTGTAGGCCGCGCAATGAGCGGAAACATCATAAAAAACTGTGTGAGTCATGCAGAAATTGCAAACACCAGCAATGGATACAATCAGATACTGAACCTTGGCGGTATTGCCGGATATACATATGGTGCAATTGAAAATTGCTACTTTACAGGCAGTATTTCATCCAATCCGAATAAAGCCGGAAACAGAGCCATCGGCGGTCTCGTGGGAGAATTAAAAAGCTCTGCTGCCTTGAAAAACTCCTACACCATCGGTGCGGTAACCGGACCTGAGACCGGTATCGGCAGCGTCATCGGCATGAACAGCGGCACGGTAGAAAACACCTATGTACTTAAAAACCTTTGTGCAAATACAATTGCAACCAACAAGGCGCAGACCGGTGTTTCCATTCAGGAAAAGACAGCCGAAGAGATGCGCAGTGCCTCATTCGTCTACACCTTAGGCAGCGCATACAATCAGGACAGCGAAGGCGACATCAACAACGGGTTCCCGATTCTGACATGGCAAGGCGGAAATGCACCGGTTGTTCCGGAATTTGAGCAGAACGCTTTGGCGGACATGAAGGCCATCGTCATCAAAGACAAGACCAGAGCTGACGCATTGGAATCAGAAAAGAAAGTATTTACAGACGGTGATACACTTGAGGGATGGCAGGTGTTTTACGAAGACAATACGCTTACCTGGGATGACATTTTCAAAAAAGTAGGCATTGATCTTACAAATGACGGAACGTTGTCAGCGGACGCAAGCGGTGTATATCGCCTGCCTGATAGCTGCGAAGCACTTATTCTGCCGACGAGCGGCGAAAAAGGCAGCACCATTGCGTGGAGCAGCGATGCTGGAAATATCACGATAAGCAGCGACACAGCCGTGGTTACGAGACCGACAGGCGAAAACAAGACGGTTACTTTAACCGCAACCGTTACAAACAACAACATAAGCAAAAACAGAACATTTAAGATTCTGCTTACATCGGCGGGCGGAGCAGCAGAAGAGACGCTCAAGCAAATTGCAGACAGGATTAACAATTCACGAGCTTTCATCCAGCCGATGCAGATGTACGGCCACACGAATATCGTGCAGGCTATGCAGCAGTATCTGGACAGAGAAGGCTATCCGGTGAAAGGCTATGTTGACCAGCAAGAAGGCATTGAGGTTTCTCTCGTTTCGGTCGGCACAAAATCCATGCCGCAAGACGGCATAGACTATATCAGCGAAAACGGGACTATCACAAGGTATTATCAAGGGACGTCTGGATTCAGCACGACGGCGGCTATTTACAACGATGTGCATTTCAAACTCAGCCTTGACGGAAAAGAAGAAGAAGTGACGATGCACGTGCATGTCGGCTGGGATGTTTTCCATGTAAATGATATGCTGGATAAAGTTCTTAAAGACATTACGTGGGATGCCATCAAGGGTGAGAATACGAATGCCGCCGAAGATAAAATGGTGGACGGATGGACGCATACAGCAGTATCCGGAACGATCAACCAAAACCTGATTCTTCCGAAGACCTTATCGAAGTATTCGTATGCGAAGATCTCATGGACGACAGTTAAGACGGAAGACGCGCAGTATATTTATGCGGAAGACAACGGCGACGGTACGGCAACCGGTATTTTGCAGAGACCGCCGAAATCCGACAACGCGACTCCTAACGACAAAGGCATTACTTTACGCGCGACAGCAACCTTTAACTTCTGGGATGACTATACTGTGCAGGAAATGACATCGCAAGGCAGCGCAACAGAGCCGGCAGAAAGCTTTAAATTCTTTGATGTGACAATTGCGGAGGGCACCGAAGAAGAAAAAGCTGCGATGAAAGAAGCTTTGGTTAATAAATATCCGGGTCTTATCAGAGATTTTGTCAACAAAGCGCAAACGGTTGACCTTACAAAGGTTACGAGTGATTTGCAGATGCCGAGACCTTCGATTCTTGAGGAGAATGGCATCATGTCGGACAGCTATAACCAGCATGTGACCATGACAAGCAGCAATACAGATGTACTGCAGTTTAACGGCTATCATGCGGTGATTTATCGTCCGCTTCCGGGTGAAGAACAGACGACTGTAAATTATACGGTCACGATTACAGATCGCAGGACGAAGAATGTCCTTGCGCAGAATACCTTTGAGATGACGATTCTTCCGCTCACGCAAAAGGAAATCGATGATGCGGCGGCATGGATGAAACAGGTCTGCACAGAGGATGTTTACTGGAACGGCATCAAAGGCGAAAACACGGACAAGAATCATATAACCGGCAATTTAAAGCCGTTTGAAGAAATTTTGAAAAACGCGGATGGAAGCATAGAGTATATCCGCGGTGCTGTGAACATTACGTTTGGGGGCATCGATGTGGATGACCTTCCGGGCTATGACGCGATGCACAGTCAGCCGTGGAGAGAGTTCCGAACAAGTTATCAGAATGTAATTGCGTCCGAAACTTTGAAGGTTACAAAGCCTGAATATGACACGCAGGTTACCATCGACAGTGTGTTTACCCACACTGAGATGAGCAAGTATTGGGAAAAGTTCAATACAAACGAAAAATACATTAAATTTAAGCAGTTCTACAAGCAGCCGGTATCGGTTACAGTGACGGTAAAGGGAGAAAAGGGCGAGAACCCGAATCCACAGCCGACAACCATGTCAGTCACCGTTTCGGTAGACGGAAAGAACGTGAATGGATTCAAATCTACATCAGGCATTGCAATCAGCGGACTCAGCCTGAACGCGACAGCGTGGGATGCAGTCAGCAGCGCACTGACGAAAGAGGGTTACAAATATGAGAACTTTGGCGATTACATCGCTTCGGTTACCGACGCAAACGGTGTGACACTGACGGAAACAGACACGGCAAACAGCGGATGGCTTTATACCGTGAACGGAAAACTCCCGAATGTATACATGGGTTCATACTACCTGAGCGACAACGACAAGATAGTTCTGTACTATACCGCGGACTATACGAAGGATCCGGCAGCGGGTGCATGGTCAGGGGTGGAAGTAAGTGCAGTAGTTACAGACACCAAGGCCGGAACAACAACATCTCCAACCGAAGTTACAATAACCGAAAAGACAACCGCAGACGGCACGAAGGAAAAAGTCGCCGAGGTCAAAGTTTCCGCAGAAAATCAGAAAGAGATCCTGAAGCAGGCAAAAGCAAATAAATCGAAGGAAATCATCCTGAATGTTTCCAAAGATGCCGTCAAGGATGCGACGAAGGCTGATGTAGCGCTTGATAAGAGCTTCATCGACTCTATCGTAAAAGACACCGATGCGAAACTGACAATCAAGACACCGTTCGGCGACAAGACTTATACACCGGACGAGCTGAAAGCGATGTCAGAAGCGGCAGTCGCTCAAACGATAACCGTTGCAATCGAAAAGGCTGAAGAACCTGCGGACGACGCAGCAAACATTGCAAAAGCGAAGTCGATTGTTAAGGATATGAAGCTTGTGGCTCGCTCAAGCAAGACGGCAAAGAAGAATGTAAAAGCCGTTCTGAGAAGCGACGCAAAGGTTAAGACCTCCATCAAGGAACTGAAAGACCTTGGCTTCACGGTTAAGTACAGATTCTATCGCTCAACGAAGAAGTCCGCTTCTTACAAGTCGGCGATAACGAAGAAAGTCGCTTCTTACACAAACACAAGCGGTAAGAAGGGCACGAAATACTTCTACAAAGTTCAGGTAAGAGTTTACGATGAAAACGGCAAACTCATTGCAAAGACTGCACTGAAGCAGTGTAAGTACGCTGCAAGGACCTGGTCTAAATAAATAAGTGATAAATACCAACGAAAAGGTCATCAGAAACGGTGGCCTTTTTGCCTTTTTTTTCGGGTAACCAAACTTTCGTGGGGTTTCCCAAACTTTAATGGGGTCTGCCCGTGGGGGCTGATATGATTTTTTCCAAACTTTCGTAGGGTACGAGAGTGGGGGCAAATTTTAGGGTCTGTCCATGGGGGCTGATACCAATTAGCATAAAACAGTGACCATTTTACGGCCACTGTTTTTTTACGCACTGATTTCTGAAATTCGTTATTTATTGTTTTTCTTGTATGGGCCTCGAACTTTGCCGGTGACCTTCCGAAACTCTTTTTCCTCTCGTGGCTTGGAAAGTATGGGTGCTTCCACACGGAGTGCAAACAGAATTCGGTTGCGGATATGTTCAAAATTACTGTAGCCGCGGGCGTTTCGCTTCATATCTTTCGGTCTGCGATTCAGCGATTCGGTCGGACCGTTGGAAGGTCTGACCTTTCCGACCTTTGTATCGACGATAGAAAAAGACCGGATAATCGCACTGCGATGCTTTTGAAGAAGTCTTGCAAACTCGCGAAACAGAGAAAAACCGCAGCTTTTGTATTCGGCTATGAGTGCATCAAGTTCAGATGCAGCTTTCCTTTCGTCGCCGGCACAATTGGCATTGAAGCGAATGTATTTTTCCTTTAAATCACGGATTTGGCGAAGGGAAGAATCCATTTGAAAGAAATGTTCTTCATATGCGTAAGTGTCCATGTAGTAGCGAAAATGCCTGTCCCAGCGAGAGGGTGCGTTGTAGTTGATGTTTTCAACATTTGTCAGCATAATCCACTTGTGCTTTTTCAGAAGATAGTATTCATCGGACTGCGGAAGGCGAAGGGAGCGTCCCGCGTCCTTTTCTTTCTGCTGTTTTAGCGCTTCATCGCGCGTGCGATATTTGTTCTGCATGGAAAGTAAAAGATTCATGATTTGCTGTTCTAAGAACTGAACAACATGAAAAGAATCTACGACTGTTTGTGCATTGGGGAAATATTTATCTGCGAAAGAAAGATACGGGTTGTACATATCACAGATGAGGTAACGAACCTGTTTGCGCTCTTCTATCGGGATAGATGCAAAGTATGGTTCGGTTACGCTTTGCCGTCTGCTGGGAATCATGTCTATGGGCTGTCTGGATGCGAAATCAAAGAGAACCAAAGCGTATTCGCATTCGCCCGGTATTTTTAGGTGCACCTCGTCAACGCTCAAAATTTCGCCAAGAGGAAGTCTTTTCATGTTGACGAAGCGATCAAAGACTTTCAGCACATAGGTATCTGAAACATGAAATTTACGTGCGATAGAGGCAGCGGATAAATTCAAATCCTTAAAGCTTTCAAGAATGAGAATGTCTGTGAGATTGGTACTGCGGCGTCCCGGAGAGATGAATGCAAAATGCTCATTTTCTTCGTGCGAACAGGCGGGGTTGATGCATTTCCACCTGCGCTGTTTCAGAATCAGGCGCAAGGAAAAACCATCCTGCATCATGGGATGATTGACGGAACGTTTTCGGATACCTTTGGAATGCATACGTGTTTTACAATATGGGCAGTACTTGGGAGAGGGCTTGCGCTCCAGTGTAATCTCCTTGCAGCCATCCTGCACATTCACGGAGCTGATTATGACATCCGGGTCTTCTAAATTAAGTAATTTTATGATATCATTCATGTGTATTCCTTTCTCGAGAAAAATCAGTGCAATTCGATTTTAAAGAGAAAGCAAAAAAGAGGCAAGATAGGAATTCTCCAATCAAGCCTTTTTTTGTATACAATTTGAAAATCCATCCAAAGTTTCATGGGGTGAATTCCAAATTTCTATGGGGTATGTTCAGCCCCCACGGAGTGCCCCCATTTTTGCCAGCCCCCACGAAAGTTTGGTTACCCTTTTTTTCGAACAAAAAATACTTGCATTTATATACATCAGGTGATAATATGTTGGTATAGCCGAGGAATCGGAACAACTGAATACACAGTTTATAAGGATAACTAACGGAAGTGGAGTGAGATTCTCCGACTGTTTCTCAGTAACCGTGATGCACATGTTTGGTGATTTTCGTGAAAAATTGCGATGTGACGAGTCGGGAGACGAGTTATTGCTTAGATGTATGAATTCTCTGAGGCAGAGTGAGCATCTGATAGAAAGGTAAACTTGGCACAAGGATTTTCCTGCTAGAGCGGCAGGGGCGTTCGACGGTGGCACTTTTTAGACTGAGAGGCAAGAAAACCCGATGAAGGGTAAGCCTTTTTACATTGATCAACTCACAGACTGTCGCAAGACAGTCTGTTTTTCTTTTCATCCACACATATAGGCGGTACTGCTTCGGTGCAGTGCCGCCGGCGGTAAACAGCTTTCAAAATTTGAATTTTACAGATACAGAATAGTTTTTCATAAGAAAGGAGACAGAAAATGAAGACAAACAACAGTTATTTCTCAAGAATACTGGTCATCCTCATTGCAGTGATGATGGTGTTCACAATGATGCCAAGCATGGCGTTTGCGGATGCGGGGAAGGAGACAACAGAAACCGTAACGGTCAAATTTAATTTTGACATCAGTAGCTTTGGAACAAAGGAAGCGTTGGAAACGGTTGGAATTTCACAGATTCCAAGTATTGCAGTACAAATAGAAAAAGGCTCAACATTACAAGCCACTTTGAAGAAGTATGTGAGCGAAAATCCAACAGGTAATTCTTTTACGGGATTGGATACAGAATCGGCGTATGTTACGCAAATTAATGACATTGGAGCCTATTCTCTTGCAGAAGATAGCGCTTTTGTCGTAACAATGAATAAGTTAGGAGTGGTTTCCATCCCTGACGACTTCCAGTATGCAGGCTGGACATATTCTGGAGAAGGATTAACAGGATGGGGTTTAGCTTCAGATTGCGCAAACCAAGATGTTACTGTAAATTTCAGATATACTTTGTACTATGCTGCAGGCATTGATAAGGAGTGGAGAAATTTCGACTGGGAGTTTATTGATGCCTACAAAGCTTTAATGCAAAAAAATGTAGAAGCACAAAGTATTGCAGATAATAAATATGACGGATTCACAGAAACACAAAAACAAAAATTAGAAGAAAAACTTACAGCAGGTAAAAAAGTAATCGAAAGCATTGATAATGAATCCAGCGGATTATGGGGATACTATATTGCGCAAAAGACAACCTCTTTATGGGGTGGGTCAGAAACTCCGACGGAAAAACTGAAAAAGGCAGCAGATGAACTAAACGATGCGATTAGCAAAATTCCTACACCTGAAACAGTTACCTATAAAATTAAAAGAGGTAACGCTACATACGACAGTAATAAGCTGCCACAGATTTATCAAGGTGATGTTCTGCAAATTATTCCAACCGTATTGCCGGAAGGTGCACCGCAAGAAGTGACTTATTCTGTGCTCAGTGGAGAGTGTATAGTTGATAAAGATGGGGTTGTCACTATCAACGATGGCGCAAGCCTTATAGTTTTACGGATTGAATCTGCTAAAAACTCGGCAGCTTTTGCAACAGTAGTTATAACAGGAATAAAAGCGCCACCTACTTACACGGCAACCTTTGAGGCGGTTGATGGTCTGAGTTTTACAGAAAAAGACACCTTACAGGTTGCAAAAGGGAAACAGACATTTACCGGAGTTTTAAATGAAGGAAAGTTTACTGTTAGAGGCTTAACAGCAGGAGAGTATACCTATAAATTTGTAGGAGAATCCATAACTAAGCAAGGAACTCTCATTGTTCAGGACGATTTGACTATTCGCTTATCAGGCAAAAGCAACAGCACAACGATGAATGCTTTGATGGAAAATATTGCAAAATCATATGTTGATAAGTCTGATGATTGGTTTGTAATTGATATGGGAGCTTACGCCAATTTGAATCCGGATACTCAGTATAAGCTTTCATCACAGGCAAAGCAAAACTATATTAATTCTGCAATCAGTTATCTTGCGGGAACGAAGCTGAAAGATTCGGATATTGATAAGAAAATTTTAGGGCTTACAGCAATTGGTGGAGATGTAACACAACTTTACCGTGTTAATAGCAATACACCGCTTAATGCAATTGAAATTTTAAATGGAGTAACACAAAGTAGCAGCGTATGGAGCGCACCATACACATTGGCTGCATATAATCTGAAAAATTCGCAAACAGAAGCCTATGAAAATGCGTTAGTCGAAAAAATGCTTGAGAACCAGAAAGAAGACGGAAGTTGGAATGAATGGGACACGGTAATCGACACGACTGCAAATGCTATTGTTGGACTGTCTTTCTATCGTGATAGAGAAGATGTAGCAGCAGTAATTGAGAAAGGAATTAATTTCTTAAGAACAAAGCAGACCGAGTCGGGAGTCATTGGCGATAATTCAAATGCTGCAGCAATGGTAATCATAGCCTTAGCTTCGGTAGGAATTAATCCCGACACTGACAGCAGGTTTATAAAAAATGGAAACAGCGCAATCGATGGCTTACTTACATTTGCCTTAGAAGATAACAGTGGATTTGGCTATAAAGATAACCAGAAAGTAGATTCACTGGGCACAGAACAATCATTCCGTGCACTAATTGCAGCAGCACAGACTATGGCAACAGGAAAACCTTATAATGTTTATGATTTTAGCCAAAATAAGGTAGAACCTGTGCGAGCAACAGGTAGTGGTGGTTCTGCACAACCATCAGAACCTACGGGAGATGACATTACTGTAAAGTTTACAATTAAATCAGATACAGGATATTGGTTGAATAATTATTCCGTTACCGTTAAGGGAACCGGTGCAACCGTATACCATGCATTTGTAAAAGCTTGTAAATCAGCAGGAATAACATATGAAGGTGCAGAAAGCGGATATGTCAGATCCATGACAAAAAGTGGTAAAACTTTAGCTGAGTTTACGAATGGAAAAAATTCAGGTTGGATGTATAAAGTTAATGATGTACTTCCAGAGGTTGGACTTACTGCCTACAACATCAAAGCTGGGGATAATATTGTGTGGTTCTATACAGACGACTGGACAACCGTTCCGGGAACTGTAGGCGGCGGTGCCGGCACGACTGAAGAGGTCAAAAACGTCACCTCCGACACCAAGGCCGGCACAACAACTGCACCAACCGATGTTAAGGTAGGCGAAAAGATAAGCGCTGACGGCACGAAGACAAAGGTTGCGGATGTTAAGGTTTCTGCTGAAAACCAGAAGGAAATCCTGAAACAGGCAAAGGCGAATAAGTCCAAGGAAATCATCCTGAATGTTTCCAAATCGGCTGTTGGCGATGCGGCGAAGGCAGATGTAACGCTTGACAAGAGCTTCATCGACTCCATCGTGAAAGATACGAACGCGAAACTGACAATCAAGACACCGTTCGGTGACAAGACTTACACGCAGGACGAGCTGAAGACGATGTCCGAAGCAGCAGCCGGTTCCACGGTGACGATTGCAGTGGAAAAGGCAGATGAACCGACTGCAGATGATACCGCTAAGGCAGAAAAAATTGCAAAGGCGAAAGCAGGCGTCAAAAAGGCAGCTGCAAAGGCTCGTTCCTCCAAGCTGAAGAACGGAAACATCAAGATTGTATTCAATCCTGATACAAAAACTAAAGCATTCATCGAAGAAATGAAAGCACAAGGCTTCACCGTGAAGTATCGCTTCTATCGCTCAACGAAGAAATCCGCTTCTTACAAGTCGGCGATAACGAAGAAAGTCACTTCTTACACAAACACAAGCGGTAAGAAGGGCACGAAATACTTCTACAAAGTTCA
>OLQV01001416.1_pt1 | contig 18235 bp, 10 predicted proteins | sample 1672371 | NCBI WGS metagenome assembly OLQV01 (sample SAMEA3136676, study PRJEB25190) | human gut metagenome
CGCAACAAAACGTCCAGCTTTGCCGGATGTTTTGTTACCCCGACCCAGCCGCATTGTGCGGCGCCGTTGGGGTATCAAATTTCGGTTTCGCAAGGAACCGGAATTTGAATATAGGGGGCTTTTGAAGCCCCCTATACGCAACGCTATAATTACTGCGGGTAAACGGAAACCTGCTTGCGGTCCTTACCCAGACGCTCGAAGCGAACAACGCCCTCAACCTTTGCGAACAGGGTGTCGTCCTTACCGCGGCCAACATTCACACCCGGGTGGATCTTGGTGCCGCGCTGGCGAACCAGGATGTTGCCTGCCGGTACGGTCTGACCGTCTGCACGCTTTACACCCAGTCGCTTGGACTCGGAATCACGACCGTTCTTGGTCGAACCAACGCCCTTTTTATGAGCGAAAAACTGTAAGCTAATCTTCAGCATCTGCTTGCACCTCCATTACGTTCAAGAAATCAGAATAATTTTGTTCCAGTTCGGAAAAATGCAGCTTCAGAGCACAAAGTGCATCCTGTCCGCGTTCCACATCGCCTTTCGGCAGCGTAAAGCGGATATGCGCTCCGTCATCCTCGATGAGAGTATCGACCGGAATATGCTGTACATCATACAGCAGCGCATGCGTCAGCATAACCGCACTGGAGATCGCTGCGCAAACGATGTCTTCCCCTTCCTCCGCATAGCCTGCGTGGCCGAGAATATCTACCGCGAGGATTTTATCCTCCTGCAGCGAAAAAGTGACTTTGGTCACGGTCTTACGCCTTGATGGACGCGATGGTTACCTTGGTGTACGGCTGACGATGACCCTGACGACGGCGATAACCCTTCTTCGGCTTCATCTTGAAGATGTTGATCTTCTTGCCCTTGCCGGTCTTCTCAACCGTGCCGGTTACAACCGCGCCGGAAACGTACGGAGCGCCTACGGTGATGGAATCACCCTCGCCTACTACCAGAACCTCGTCAAAGGATACGGTAGCACCGTCCTCTACGCCGAGCTTCTCAACGTAGATTACGTCGCCCTCGGATACCTTGTACTGCTTGCCGCCAGTTTTCAGAATGGCATACATGTGTTTTCCCTCTCTTTCGTTGTAGAGTCACGCTTGGCACGGCGGTGCATCGTTTGATACACACTTACAAAAGCCTATGCACAATGCGGCTTTTAATAGCATAGCACAAGAGGCACGAACTGTCAAGTCCATGCCTCTGATTTTTTTAATTTTTCCACAGATTATGCGTTTGCATCCGCAGATGCGGAAGAAGCGCTGCTGTCAGACGAATTGTCGGACGCACTGCTGTCGCTCGAGCTGTCAGAGCTGCTATCCGAGCTGCTGCTATCCGAGCTGCTGCTATCGCTCGAACTGTTGCCGGAAGCCGTGGTATTGCTGCTGTTATTGAAGAACGAAGCAACAAAATCATAGAAGCCGGACGGAATCGTGCTCGTCGAGCCGGTTGCGCTGCGGTCGGTGCTGACAAAGCCGGTGTCGCCCTCTGCAAGACCGATCACGCGGTCGGTGAACAGCACATAGTACTGGCAGATCGGTGCATCGCCGGTGGAGGCGGCATAGCCGGAAGCGTCATCGCGGTACTCGCCCAGCTTGTCCTGCAGATAGCCCTTCGGAACGCTGATGTAGCGAAGCTGCGAGCCGGTGCTCTGTACTACATAAACGCCGTCGTTCAGCATCGGGATCAGATCCACGATGCTGTTGGTCTCTGCGGTCTTAGCCGCAGGAAGCGTTGCGGTGATGCTGCTCTGCAGGGTCTGATTCTCCTGCGTCAGCGCACCAATCTGTGCGGACAGATTGTCCTTATCCTTATTCAGTGTTTCGATCTGCGAGTTCAGATCCGCAATTTTACTGCCGCGGGACTTGAACAGTCCGCCGAAGATGATCGTCAGCAAAAGCAGTACCAGCACGGCAATGCAGAGCACCATGCGGTAGTTCAGCTTGACCGATGCTCTGCGCATCGGCTTGCCTTTGCCCATACGCATGCCGGAACGCACCGGACGTGCCGACTGACGTCTGCCTGTGCGTGCGGGACGCTCACTGCGGTCGAGGCTGCTCGAGCGCTCACTGTGGTCCGAGGCACTTTCGAACCGGCTGAAGTCCGGCTCAAAGCGGTCGAATCTGTCGAAGCGGTCGTTCTGATCGTTCTGATCCATCATTAATTCTCCTGCCTTTCAGCTGCGCTTACTTGGACGGATTTTCGATGACCTGAACCTCACCGTTGGAGTGGCCGACGATCATGCGCTTGCACATGTTGAGGAACAGACCATGCTCCAGCACGCCGAGCATGCCGGTCAGCTTGGAGTAAACGTCCTGAATGTCAAAGCCTGCGCCGAGGTGCAGATCCGCGATAAAGTTGCCGTTATCGGTAACGAAGGTCTTGCCGTCGCGTACACGCAGAACCGGATTCCAGCCGTAAGCTGCCATGCGCTCCATCGCCTGCTTGGAGCCGTACTGTGCGATCTCAACCGGCAGATGGAAAGCGCCGATCTTGTCTACCAGCTTGGACTCGTCCATGATCCAGATAACTTCCTTCGCCATGGATGCAACGACCTTCTCGCGGTACAGCGCACCGCCGCCGCCCTTGATGGCGTTGAACTGCGGGTCGATCTCATCTACGCCGTCGATTGCCAGATCAACGTGATCCAGCTCGTCGATGGTCAGCAGCGGAATGCCCAGTTCACGAGCCTGCGCCTCGGTAGCCTTGGAGGTCGGGATCGCCTGAATCTTCAGGCCGTTCTTTACCATCTCGCCTACTGCATTTACCATGTGGTACGCAGTGGAACCGGTGCCCAGACCAACAACCATGCCGTCCTTTACATACTCTGCCGCCTTATCGCCGGCAAGCTTCTTCATATCCATTGTATTCGTCCTCCCCTGACGTGATAAACCGTATGTTGCGGTTAACTCATTAGCTTTATTATAGAATGAATCCGGACAAAGGTCAATCTTTTCTAATTTACAAAATAAAAACAATCCCGCCGAAATCTGGAGGAATTGAAAAAGGCTGTGATTGATTACCGCCGCACCGTATTGCACGTTCTGTCGAACTCTGCTATACTTAACGGTAAGAAAGGTGCTGCTGTGCTTTCACGGTAGGCGGTTAAGTCTTGCCCCTGCAAGGGGGTGTTGCCGATGGACTATAATGCAATTATTCTTATTTTGATTTTTGCTACTGGTTACATCATCGCAATAAAAAAGAAATAACCGCCACCATCTCCAAATGAATGCGGTTATTTCTTCCGTTTTCTTTAGGGGCTAACCGTCTACCGGCAGCACCTTTCGTTACTTTCAGTATACCCGTCCGTATCCGGATTGTCAACCCGGATACGGACGTTTTTTATTTACCGGATGCCGTTCTGCAGCTTTGCCGCCTTGAGCGTATTCTTCATCAGCATGGTGATGGTCATCGGACCGGCACCGCCCGGAACCGGCGTCATGTAAGCGGCCTTTTCCATAACCTCCGGCGCCACATCGCCGCAAACCTTGCCCTCGGCGTTGCGGTTGATGCCAACGTCAATCACCACTGCGCCCTCCTTGACCATATCCGGCGTAATAAAGCCTGCCTTGCCGACAGCGGCTACCAGAATATCCGCACGGCGGCACACCTCTGCAAGATCCTGCGTGCGGCTGTGGCAGATGGTAACCGTACCGTGACGGTGCAGCAGCAGCATGCTCATCGGCTTGCCGACAATATTCGAGCGGCCGACCACGACACACTCCTTGCCCTTCGGGTCGATCTTGTACTCGTCGAGCAGCTCCATGACACCCGCGGGCGTGCACGGCACGAAATCAAAATTGCCGACCATGATCTTGCCGACATTGACCGGATGGAACGCGTCCACGTCCTTTTTCGGATCGATGGCGTCGATGACCGCCTGCTCGGAAATATGCTTCGGCACTGGCATCTGGCACAGGATGCCCGAAATTGCCGGGCTCTCGTTCAGCTGTGCGATCAGACCGAGCAGTTCCTCCTGCGTGGTCTCTTCGGGAAGCGCGTACTTCTCGCTGTAAAAGCCGCACTGCTCGCAGGCGCGCTCCTTATTACGGACGTAAATCTCGCTCGCCGGATCGTTGCCGACGATAATAACCGCCAGACCCGGCGTTACACCCTGCTTTTTCAGTTCTTCGGTCTCTGCCAGAATGCTGCCGCGCACCTTCGCGGACAGTGCCTTGCCGTCCATTCTTACTGCACTCATATTGTCGTTCTCCTTTATCGTGAAATGTTATTCGCCTTTTTTCTCGTCCGCTTTGTCCTGCTCCGGCGCGTAGAATGCCTTCTCAACCTTGATGCGGTTATACTGCCGTACCAGCACAACAATCGCCGCAATGCAGCTTATGCCGGCCAGCAGCTGCGATACGCGCACCGGGCCGAGATACAGGCTGTCCGTCCGCAGGCCCTCGATCCACGCACGGCCCAGACCGTACCACGCTACATACAGCAGCGCCATTTCGCCCTTGAACCTGCGCTTCTTCGAATAGAAATGCAGCACAAGGAAACCGACAAAGTTCCACAGCGACTCATACAGGAAGGTCGGATGCACCGGAGAAGCGCCGTCAATGCTCATGCCCCACGGCAGAGAGGTTGCACCGCCATGTGCCTCACCGTTGACAAAGTTGCCCCATCTTCCGATGCACTGACCGATCAGCAGACCGAACGCCGCCAGATCACACAGGCTGGCAAACGACAGTTTCTTAATTCTGCTGTACACCGCCAGTGCAATCACAACACCGATGACCGCACCGTAAATTGCGATGCCGCCCTTCCAGATGGCGATGATCTCATTCGGATGCTGGCTGTAATAGCCCCATTCAAACGCCACATAGTAAATACGGGCGCAGATGATGCCGACCGGCACACAGATGATCAGGCAGTCCATCAGATTATCCGACGTAACGCCGAACTCCTTCGTCCGCCGATTGACATACAGCGCCGCCAGCACAAAGCCCAGGCAGATAATAATGCCATACCAGTAAATATCCTTGCCGAACAGATTGACGGCGACACGGTTGATGTTAAAATCCAGTCCGAGCGCCGGAAATGAAATTGCGTGTTCCATGATCTTTCTTCTTTCTATCGTTACTTCGGCTCTACCACCGACATGGTCGAGCGGTTCGGCTGTGCCCAACGGCGGAACATTTCCTGCACATCCTCCGCATGGATGGTGTCAAACAGCCCGGCAAAATCCAGATAATGCTCGCCCGCAAAAACAGAAGCGATCTCCTGCCGTGCATACAGATCGGGCACATCCAGCATACGCAAACGCATGCCGTACAGCGCGTTCTTCATGCGGCGGAACAGCTTCGGCTCGATGCCCTCCTGCGCCAGCCGTGCAGTCTCCCGCTCAAGTGCTTCGCGCACAGCCGCCGGATCTCGGCTCTCGCCGCCGAGGATCGCGCATGCGCCATCCGGAATGAGCGAATAATCTACATCAAAATCTCGTCCGAGCAGCCGCTTCTCGTACAGCTTTGCATACAGCGGAGAGGTATCGCCGCACAGAATACGCACCGCCAGATCACCGATCAGACTGCGGCGCAGGCGGCTTTCGCCTGCCGGAACCGGCTCGTCCTTAAAGCCGACCATGCACTGCGGCAGCGACACCTGCATTTTGCGCGTCACAACCGGCTGATGGACTTCCGCGCGGCGCTCGCCGTAATGACGCTGACCGATCTCGGGTGCGTCCTTCGGTGAAATCTCCTCTGCCATGCGGCATACCTGCTCGAAGTCCGCTGTGCCGCACACCACGAGTGCCATGTTCTTCGGACTGTAAAACGCACGGTGACAGGTGTACAGCAGCTCCGGTGTAATATGCGAAATGCTCTCCTCGCTGCCCGGAATGGACACGCGCACCGGATGATTGCGGTACAGGCCCTCATACGCGCCAACGAATACCTCCCAATTGGGTGTGTCCTCTACCATGCGGATCTCCTGATTGATAATGCCGCGTTCCTTCTCCACGTTTTCATCCGTGAAGTACGGCGTGAACACGAATTTAAGCAGAATCTTCAGATTCTCCTCAAACCGGTCGGTGCAGGAAAAGTGATACGCCGTCATGGTGTGGCTTGTGAACGCGTTCGGACTTGCACCGGTGCGGGCGAATTTCTGCAGTGCATTGCCGTCCTCATCCTCGAACATCTTATGCTCAAGGAAGTGCGCAACGCCCGCCGGTGTGTCATACCGCTTGCCCTCAAAGGTGAACGATGCGTCCACCGAACCGAAATCGGTCGCCAGAATGGCGAAGGTCTTGCTGAAACCCTTCTTGGGCAGATAGCAGATGCGCAGACCGTTTGCCAGCGTGCGGGTCTGCATACTCTCGTGCAGAGCGGAATAATTCTTTGTCATTTTGCCGCTCCCTTCATAAAGAATACCGTGTCAAGCGCTGTGCTCTGTGCCGCGGCAATGACCTGCTCGCGCGTGATGTCGGTCACCTGCTTGATGCGCTCCTCGGGCGATACGAGCGTGCCTGCAGCCGCCTGTCCCATCCAGTAGCGCTCGAGTGTAAGCGGGTCGTCGAGCATGGTGCGCCAGCCGTTGACCAGCGTTTTGCGTGCGCTTTCGAGTTCTGCGTCCGTAATTTCGCCCTTGCGGCACAAATCCAGCTGATGCAGGATTTCATCGCGTGCGACCTCGAAATTTCCGTTCTCGATGCCGGAGTTGACGATCATCAGTCCCTTGGAGGCGACAAACTGTGCGCTTGCATAGTAGCACAGCGATTTCTTCTCGCGTACGTTGAGAAACAGCTTCGCGCTTGTCGAGCCGCCGTAGATGGTCTGGAACATCCAGTACGCCGCCGGTTCTCCGCCGGTCAGTGATGCACCGCCGGTACGGAAGCCGAGCGACAGCTTGCCCTGGGTTACCTCGGCATCCTCAACGACCTCACGAACATCACCGGCAGGCCGCGCCTGCACGACCGTGTGCGGCTGATACAGCGTGCCCTCGCGCGGCTGGGCCAGCGGCGTTGCCATGAAGTGCGCTTCCACCTCGTCCGGCATCATCGTACCGCAGTAGAACAGCTCCACCTGCGTCTCACTCAACGCACGGCGATAGGCCGCGTACAACGTTTCCGGCGTAATGCGCTCCGCCTGCTCGATCGTACCGAGCGCAGACTTGCCGTAGTCCTCGTTTTCGCACATGATCTCGTTCAGCCGGCGCGGCGCCCACGAACGCGGATCGTTTTTGAGTGCGGCAATGCGGTCGATCAGATTGCCGCGTTCCCCCTCTGCATAGGCGGCGCAGAACAGGCCGTCCTGCAGATACGGGTTGTACAGCAGATCGCACAGCAGACCGATCACACCGGCGGTCAGACCGTCGGCTCCCGGTGCATAAGCCTCATCAATACAGTCGGACAGAAAGCCGATGCACAGGTTCTCTCCCTCCTTGCGCACTGCGGCTTCAATACGCGCACCGTACAGCTCGTCAAGCGCGGTGCCGAACGCCTGCATGTCGTTCAGCCTGGCCGTGCCGCGGCGCAAAACCTGCGGCAGACACGCGCGCAGCGCGGCATCCTCGCCGCCGAGCGGCAGCACCAGCATCGCACGCAGCACTGCCCGCTTAAACTTCGGTGTGGTCACGCAGGTGAGATTGATTCCCGCACCCAGCGTTTTTCGGGTCACTTGTTGCATAATTTCCCTCGATTCCGGAAAAGTTTGTCTAACGGGTTATATTATACCGTATATGTGGGAGTAACGCAAACGTAGTTTATGTGAAGTTGCGGCGGTTTAACCGCAACGCAGGCTATTCCGGCACCGACCCGCAGGGATGCACGAACCGCGCAGGCGGTCCGCCCTATTCGGGCGGCATTTCTCAGCACCGGCTGAGCGGGGTACTCGAACTGCGCAAGCGTGTTTGTCCCTAACGGACGGAGAGTTTTTCGCTGAAATTCAGCGAGGAGTTGCGCTCTGCGGAGCGCGGGAGATTGCCGCGTCCGCGGCTGGGACAGCGCCGTACCCACGGCGGTGGGCAAAAAGGAAGGGACACCTACGGTTTGCCCGTAGGCTGCTAAACCTTTTTCCCGCGCCGTGCGCGGATTAAATGAGTGCCCTTCCTCTTTGAACTCCTGCCTTTCCCTTGGATAGTCTGGCGCAGACCAGAGACCGGCGACCGCTTCGAAAAGGAGAACGGCAGAGGATTTTTTCTTCCGTAGGGGAGCACAGTGTGCTCCCATTTCTCTACCTCTGCGCAGTACCAGATACATTGCTTCTACACATACCAGCTACTCTTCGCAGGCGCAACATAACAGTGTTGCGCAACTCGTTTGCGCGTTGTTACGGACGGCATCTACGAATTGTATCTGATGTAAGACTATACCGTAGGGTGCGACGACTCGGCGCACCGTATCAAACAACCTGCACACGCGTAACCGTAGGGGCGGTCATTGGCCGCCCACGCAACAGAAAATCGTCACGTCAATTTTCCATTCTCCATTATTCAACCGCATAAAAAAGGGCTGACCCCTCGGGTCAGCCCTTTTCTCTGTCCTGCTGTTTTGTCTGCCGTTACTTGATGATGTTTTCGCACCAGCGCTGCATGATCGCTGCGATCTCGGCACGGGTGGCGGTGCCGGTCGGTGCCAGACGGCCGCCATTCTTACCGTTCAGCACGCCTGCGCCGACTGCCCACTGCAGAGCCGGAATCGCGTACTCACTTGCCTGCTGAACATCCACATAGCTGAGAATATTGGTATTCTCACCCACGCTTACGTCGATACCCTTGCTCTGGGCGTAGCGATACAGGATCGCTGCCGCCTGCTCGCGGATGACGGCTGCATTCGGTCGGAAGGTACCGTCTGCATAGCCGGTTACGACCTTATTGGACGCTGCCCAGCCGACTGCTTCGGCATACCATGCGTCAGCCTGCACATCCAAGAAGTTCGCTGCTGTGCCCTTCGGCTTGCCTTCCAGGTTATACAGGATCTGCACAAGCATACCGCGCGTCAGGTTGGCATTCGGTGCAAATGCACGGCTCGATACGCCGTTCATCATTTTGTGCGTGAGCACATAATCAACGGACAGATGATACCACTTTGCAGTATCTACATCCGTAAACGGTGCGGACGGACAATCCTTGCCGCCATCGCACGGCTGGTCTGCGGTGGTCTTGAAGCCCACGCTGACCTTAGCCGACGGCATCTTAAAGGTGTATTTGCCGCTGCCGAGGTCAGTCAGGGCAACCGTCTTGCCGTTTGCGTCCGTGACAGTCAGCGTACCTTCTCCGGCAGCAGTCAGCGTTACGGTGTCGCCTGCGGCCGCCTTGGTCTTATCCGCCTTGACGGTATTCGCCAGTGCGGACGGGATCACGATGTCGTAAGTGGTCGGGGCAACGGCTCCGCCGCCGCCACCACCGCCACCGCCACCGCCGCCGGTCGAGGTATTCTTATACCAGCCGATGGCAAACGGAGACAGGCTGTTCACGTGGAACGTAATGCCGTTGCTCTGCTTGGTCGATGTCAGCGATTCCGTGCCGCCGACAGTCTGACCGTTCATAGTCGTTGTGAACATATGAACGACCGAGAAGTTATAGTTGCTGTCCGGCGTGTTCTGTGCCGCCAGCGTGCTGTACGGAACCTGAACGTCCATGCCGCCCTCCGGGAAGTCGGACGGATTGGTAACAGTTACCCAGTTTGTGCCGTTCTTGTACTGCAGCACGATATCCAGATATGCGATGTTGGAAGCCGTTACCGCGCTGTTTACCTTTGCTCTAAGTGCGTTTTTCAGCTCGTCGATCGTGCTGAATTTGCTGCTCAGAGCCGATGGAACGGTATCCAGCGTATTGGCTGCGATCTGGTATTCTACTGCTTCTACGTCAACCGCAATGTTGCTTATTACGTCCTTGATGGTGATCGTGTAGGACGCGCCGTTCTTCACCGCGGTAACATTGCCATCCTTCGGCTGTGTCAGACAATCCACGCCGTTTACCGTCAGCGTGCGGAACAGCTTTTCGCCCTCCGGCGTTACCGTGAAGGTCAGCTCGCCGTTCTTGCGGATTTCGCTCGTCGGCTGCGTATCATTCGGTACGCGCTTCACATCGGAGACCTTCCAGCCGGTGTCGCCGGTCGGAATAGCGAAGCCTTCGTAGGGAACGAACTTGACAGCCACATCGGTCTTGCCGGTCAGGCTCGGGATAACCAGCTCGTTAGAGATGTTATTCTGATCTACACCGTTTACCGTCCACTGTGCGACCATCTGCTTGTTTCGTCCGTTTTCTACGGCAGGCGTTGCCGTGAATACGACCTTGCTGCCGCGGGTAACACTTGCCGGACTGTTCTTCTGCGGCGTAATGGCCTTGCCGTTTGCCGCTGCAGCAACCGTTGTGCCGGCATCTGCACCCTGAACATCCAGGGTTACATCGTAGTTGATCGCGCCGTCAAATACGACCTTGACTGTGGTATTTCTGCGAATTTCCGTCAGTGCCAGCGTATTGCCGGATGCAGCCTGTGCAGCACCGCCGTTAACCGACCATTCCTTGAGATAGTAGCTATTGCTGCTCGGTACTGCGGTAATGGTCGTGCTGCCGCCACGCTTGATGCTTGCCGGTTCTGCCGACGCCGTGCCGCCGCCCTCGCTCGTTACCGTAATGGTGTATGTCGGGCGCTCAATCAGCGTTGCGGAAACCTCAGTCTTTGCGGTTACATTCTTGACCGTATAAGTGAGCGGTGCATCTGCCGTATCGGTCATCTCAGCGACTGTCGAGCCGTTCACCTGCCATGCCTGCACCATATCGTCCGTATTCTCCGGCGTTACGGTGAAGGTTACGTCCGAACCGGAGGAAACATAGCCATCCGTGATGGTCTTGCCGTTTGCGGTGATGGCGATACTGCCGTTTCGGCCGTTCGGCACTGCGCTGACCGGAACCATTGCCTTGAAGGTGACTGCAACCGTGCTGTCTTCGGTTACGTTCAGGGTGTAGGTGCTGCTGCTGTTGGCAACCGAATGACCGTTTACCGTCCACTCGCCAATCTCGTAACCCTCATTGGGTTCTGCAGTGAAGGTAACCTTAGTGCCGCCGTTGACCGGTGTGCCAGCTGCAACCGATGCACTCAGCGTGCCGTTTGCCGGCTGACTGTACGTTACTTTGTACTCGCCTGCGCTGAACTGTGCCGCAACGTGGTATGCCGTTACGTTCGACTCCGTGAGACAGCCGTTCTCGACCGTCCACGTCAGCGTATTGCCGTTACCGGCAACTGCCTTGCCGTTGACCGTCCAGCCGGTCACATTCTGACCCGCCGGCGGTACTGCCGTAAAGGTGAGCGACTCGCCGCCGCGTGCGGTTATGCTGTTCTGTCCGTTTACGGTGACGTTATCACCGGTGGTGATGTTGTACTTGACCTGCTGGAACTTCGGTGCAATGTAAATCGAGTTTGCACTGGTCGTGTTCGGATAGGTATAGGTTTCGCCTGTGCCTGCGCTGTCATCACGCACATTATTGACGTACCAGCCTTCGATTTCGTAACCAGGCTTTACCTCTGCCGTGAACTTGATTGACAGACCTTCCGCAATATTGGCACCGGTATCTGCGCTCTCAAGAATCGACTCATTATTGTTTACCAGATTTGCCGCGCTGATATAGCCGCCTTCGCTTGTTTCGTCCGTCGGACCGAAGGTGATGCCGGTCACCAGCTTAACAAAGCGGACCTGAACCGTCGTTTCATCCTGCAGATTGTACAGCGTCTTGCTCACTGCGGTATCCGCCGTGGTCTGGCCGTTGATGGTCCAGTCCTGTACGCGGTAGCCTGCGCTCGGCACCGCCGTAATCGTGATATCCGAGTCACGGTAGAAGATATGCGTACCTGCTTTGAGGTTCTCCCGCTCGTATGCGCTCATGCCCTTGCGGGTGATTTCTGCGGAAACCGTGCCGCCGTCTCCCTCGTCACCGAGCGAATCAACGGACAGGGTGAAGTCGTACTGCGGGATCTCGGCTGCCGTAACAACGACGGTCTGATCTGCAGTAATCGGACCGGTCAGCTTGTAAAGCTGCTTCTCCTCCGGCTTCTGCTCAATCCCGCTTGTGATTGCATTGCCGTTCACCGTCCATGCGGTCAGCTCGTAACCGAAATGCGGCGCCGCGAGGAATTCCAGCATCGGCGTGTGCATGAATACAAAGCTGCCGCTGTTCAGCGAACCGTTCTGCGCGGTAATATCCGCATATGTGCCGGAGAACACGATAACCGGTTCCTTGCCGAACACAGCCGTCACCGCGGTATCTGCCGTGATATTCTTTACAGTCTCCGTGCGAGTACCCGACTGATAGGTATTCTGAGAATCATAATCAAACGTCTTGCCGCCAACGGTAAGGCTCTTAACGTAGTAGCCCTCCTCCGGCTCCGCCATGATGGTAATCGCGCTGTCATAATCAACATGCGTGTTGGTACTGTCCTTCGTGATAGATACCTCGTTCACGCGCGTGCCCTTGACTGTAACCGCGCCGTTCTCAGCAGCTGCCACCGTCACCCGCGGCTTCTCCGCGATATGCGCGATAACATCAGTGGTCTTTTCCAGACTTGCGATGGAGGCCTTTGCCGAATCCTTTGCATCCGCTTCCGCACCAGTCCATTTAGAAACGTAGTAATTCTCGTTTACCGCAGCGGCAAACTCAATCGTCGAATAATTGCCGACCGTACTGCCGCTGGTAATCGCATTGCCGTTTTTAATCTTTGCGGTAACGGAAGCAATGTCTGCGTTTATCGGGTCACCCTTTGCATCCACTGCCTTGAAGGTCAGCGTTACCTCCTGCGCCGCATTGATCACAGCCGTAACCGTATGCGTTCCAGTGATATTGCGCAGCGTAAACTGCTTCTGCGTACCCGAATTTGCAGCTTCCTTACCATCCACCTTCCACGTCTTTACCGTGTAGTTGCTGCCCAGATTTTCCAGTGCAAACGTTACTGCCGCACCGTCCGGAACCGCATTCAGATCTGCCGCAGTGCCGTCTGCCAGCTTCGCCGAGGTCTGCACGGACGGCAAGGTGCTGCCGGTTTCCGACTCGATGTTGAAGGCGAGCTTATAGGTGCCTGCCTTGCTGAACTCTACCGCTACCTTGCGGTCCTTCTGCACATTTTCCAGTGTCAGCGTGGACTCACGGTACAGATCGGTCGTACCCGGCCAGTAATACGGCTTTTCGTCCACCATCCAGCGTGCTACCGACATACCGGTGATCGGCGCAGCCGTGAACGTCACATTTGCGCCTTCCGCAATCTTCTGTCCCGTCGTGACTGCACCGCCGTCCTTCAGTGCTGCGGTCAGCTTACCGCCTTCGCCGCTGCTGAAGGTAATCGTGTGCGAATCACTGCTGAAGGCTACTTCTACGTCCAGCTTTTCCGTCAGCGCCGCTACCGTCAGTCGTTCGCCGACCTTTTTGCCGTTCGACAGAATCTCCGTCACCTTGTACTTTGTATTACCGGTAATGGGCTGACCGTTGACCTTCCATTCCTTTACAATGAAACCGTCGTTGCTCTTGGCATCAAACATCAGCCTGGTGTTCTTAGCGATATTCTTACCGCTTTCAAACTTCTGGTCGAGGTTGCCGCTGTTGTAGCTTGCACTAAGCGAGCCGCCTTCACCGGCGCGATAGGTTACGCTCAGGGTGTCCTGCTTGACAACCAGCATGCGCTTGGTCAGATTCAGCTCGTACTTCTCGAGCAGCGACTTCACAGCCTCGTCCTCACCGTTGACCGCAATCGTTACCTCAAAGCGGCCGCTGACGTTCTTTCGATTGCCCTTGTCATCATACAGCGCACATACGGCTGTAATTGCCGACGGCAGGGAGTCACCTGTCTCCAGCGCATCCGCATTGACCACCAATGCGCTCTTGCTGTCCGGTGCCTCTGTCGAAGTATGCTCGCTATTATCCTTATCCCAGGTTACATACAGCTCTAGCGGCTTGCGCTTTACCGTAATGGTCGTGGACGCCAGCTTGGTGCGCTTGAAGGTATCACTGTAATCCTGATATGCCGTGATGATATAGGTTCCCGCCTTCTCCGGTCGGAAAGTGCTGTCAGTGATCGTCTTTTCACTGCTCTCGCTCTGGCCGGACTGCCGCCAGGTGTAGGTGATATTTCCCGTAACCTCTGTTTTGCTGCCTGCGGTAACATTGTTTCCGTTTTTCGTTACAGTCTGCTGCTGCACGGTCAGAGCAATCGGCGTACCGTATACGCTCGTAATCTTGTTTTCTTTGCCAACAGTGCTTTCAAGCGTGTAAACGGTCTCCGTTGTGTTGGCCTCGCCGTCCTCTACACTCTGCACGCCTGCCAGATAATATACTGTCTCACTTGTCAAGCCGCCGGTTGCGGTGGTCGTGATGGCATACAGACCGGCTGTCGGTGCGGTCCACGTTTTGCTGTCCGTGCCGCTGCTGTTTGTTCTGCCGACAATCGTGCTGACCGTGCCGTCCGACGTGTTCGTAATCGTCAGCGTGTACTCCACATTGCCGAGTGCAGCGCCGTTCTTTTCCGCCGTTTTCGTCGTCAGGGTCAGCGCCGTACCGGAACCCGGCGTAGAGGTAGTAACCTTATTTTCAACTGTCGCTTGCTCGGTTACCAGTGTGAACGAAGGATCCGTATAATCGCCTAGCGTCGTCTGCTGTGTGCAGGTCAGCTCGGTCAGTTCATAGCTGTTCTCTGTCTTCTTCACCAGCTGATAATACTTGACGGTATAGGTGTCCTCTTCCGCACCGGCGCTACCACTGGTCGACTTAGCCATTGTACTGAGAATATAGCGGTCAAACGTGGTTCCGTTCTCCGTCACGGTATCCTTACCGTGAATCAGGTACTGCTCGCCGTTCCGGTACTTGCTTTCGTCGTATTCCGCTTCCGTGTAGGACGTGACTTCACTCGGCTTATCAACATCCGGAATAGTCAGCGAAAACGCTCTTGCCGCATTTTTGTTTGTCAATACAGTTTCCGGCGTAATTGTGCTCGGCACCGTTACTGCCGTCTCACCGTTCTTCCACTGATAGGTGGTATTCATGGCGAGTTCCGAACCTACGGTATACGTCTCGCCAGTCTTTGTTACGGCGTAGTATACGGTCAATATCGAATAATCCGAACCTTCCGAATCATCCGAACCATTCGGACTATTCTTTACCTTCTTTTCACCGATGCCGACATATTTTCCCTCTTGACCGTTTACCTTGTAAACATTCAGCGTCAAGTCGCCGACTTTTACGGTGCACGGAACGGTTGTCTCTACGGATTCTGTCGTGGTTTTAACCGTGTTGAAATTACTCTGACCGATATACGGGGTATCCTGAGTGCCCTTGCCCTCCGAAGTACCGGATACCGTCAAACCGGCGGTTGCCTGCGGTGTACCAACCGTCAGCGTTGCCGCATCGCTGTAGAACGAAATCGGCGTTCTTGCACCGTCATAACATGTTACCACGCAGCGGTACATCGCACCGTTCAGGTCACTCGTTACCGACTTTACAGTATAGCTGTCCTTAGCTGCCCCTTCAATATTGCCCCACTTTTTGCCCGGCAGACGCTGCTGCCACTGGTATCTCGTGCTGCTGTACTCAGCAGGTACAGAAGCCAGTACATTGAAGGTCGCCGAGCCGTTCATCTGAACGGTTACGTTATCCGGTCCGTTGATGTCCGGACGGCTCTTATCATTTGCCAGAGTTGTACCGGCAATAATCTCGCTTTCAACCGATTCTTCCTGACTGGTGTAATATCCCGAGGTAATCGCATACCGATACTTCGTATTAGGTGCAAGATCCTTCAGCGTGTACTCATACTGACCACTCGAAGATTCAGCCGCATCCACAGTATCAATCAATACGAACGGTTCTTCCTTATTATCTTCAAGATAGCGGTAAATCTTGTAATACTCTGCCGGACGGTCGCCGGATTCCCACGACAGCACCATGCTGTTGGTGGTCTGCTCACTCAGCGACAGATCCTGCGCCGGAGACGGCGGTGCCGTCACATTGCTGACAACATAGCCCAGTACCGGTACTTCATCGCCGTTGAACGGTACCGTCCATGTGCCGAAGCTCCAGTCAAAGTTATAGCGCGAATCGCCGCCGCCGGTAACAGAGCCCAGCTTGGTAATCTCCTCAGTGTTTACCTTTTCGGTTCCGGCGCTTGCTCCCCAGTGATAACCGCCGCCAGCCTTGAAGCCGCCAACTACACCATACATCTGCACCGAACCCTCATAGGTGTAATCAAAGGTTACGCCGCTGCTGGTTGCAGCCGTAAAACTCTGCAGCTGTGTACCCGAATCTTTGTAATGACCAACTTTACCGGATTGCTCCGAATGGGAACCGCTCGGCAGACTGGAACGATAAGTATTCGGCTGACCGGACGTGCCCAGATGCAGGTTGCTGCCAATCTGCTGCATACCCTCGTACGCCGAAGCAGCCTTATTATAAGTATCTACCGAAACCATGTTCATCGAAGGATTACCCGGAACCGCCAGCGTCATAGAACTGGTCAGCTTCGGCGAATTGCCCTTCTTTGTGCCATCCGGATACTTCACCTGATACTCGTAATATGTCATCGGTGTTGCATACATGAGCACCATATTGTCGTTCGTATCATTAGAATACTCGACCGTTATTTCCTTGCTTGTAGATTTTGTTGCACCAACAGTAAAGGTATGACTGGTATTAAATTCAACACCGCCGCCGGTCTCAATCAGCGGTGCAACATATTCAAAGCCCGCCATGATATCAAAACCAAACGAACCGGATGCCGTTACTGCTACAGTATTATCCTTACTGTATCCGATTCCGGTCTGCGAGTTTCCGATATCGCCGTCATTCACCTCCGCAAAGTGCGGCGACGCTTCCAGAATCGCCATTACCTTCGGATCGGTGTAGCCGGTGCTGACGCTTTGGATCTTCGCAAGCATGGCATCGTTGTTTACATCTGCCGTTGCAATCGCCAGATTGCAGTTGCTCTTGTCATAGTATGTCCAGTCATCCTCCCAGCGGCTGAACGTGCTGTCCGGCGTAACCGTTGTCTGACCGCCCGAGGTGCTCGTACTCGATTTTTTATAAAGCTGACCAATCTTCAAAAACTGCTTGTCGAAGGTCTCCTGCTTGCGGTACTCAACGTAGTATACCTGTTCCATGCCCTGCTTGTTGCCGTTAAAATTGCCGACGGCATAGTCCAGAATACCGCTGTTGTTGATTAGTCGGCCGCCCAGCCAGCGGTCATGGCCCTTATCCGAGCCGTCCAGGATAGACAGCTGCTGACTGCCGTTCACCGTGCCGACTTTATACATACTGCCGGAAATGAACAGATATTCCTGGGTGTTCACGCCGTCCGCCGCAACAGCCGCTACCGCGATCGGATTCTGCACATCGTCACCCTTGGTGCCGGTATTGGTAAAGCCGTTGGTGACAACTTCGGTGGCCTTGCATTTCTCTGTCCACGAATTATCCTTCGTGCTGTACTGATAGCTGTACGCCAGCAGCTTGCTCTTGTCGAAGTCGCAGTCCTGATAATTACCATTCTTATCGTAGTAGCCTACCGCAACAACTTCCGGCGGCATACTGCCGCTCGGCGCATTGCTGACATAACCGATGGTTACGCCTGCAAAGCGGGCGCGACCGCTTGCACCGTCATTGCTGTTCAGCAGCTTCTTGTTCATCATCTGCTTCCAGCTTTTATTGTTGTTGTAGTCGTAGACCGTCAGATAGGATTTCTCGTAGTCGGTATGACCGTCATACGATTTCTCCTTCAGGTCATTGACGTTGACCGTCATTGCCAGCTCGTCGATACCGTCCATATCCACGTCGCCGACTTCCATATCAACGCTCAGATGCGCGCGCAGCTCGTTATCGCCGTTGCCGTCGTGGTACAGCATGGCCTTCAGCGCGTCTCGGCCGCCGTCAATGACGTCACCGAGGTTGATTACGCGACCGTTGTCAGTCAGTTTGCTGCCGCTGAACGTATACTCCTTAATGCTGTCTACCGTATCTGTGCTACCGTTGTTGCCCGGCGTATAGATCAGCAGCGTGTCCTTGCCGTCACCGTCAAAGTCGCCTGCGGCCAGACTCAGCATAGCGCGGGTCTGGTAGAATTTCAGTTTCTTGATGTATTCACTGTCGTTTCCATCACCAATCTGAACAACGTTCGATACCTTGCGGTCCTTGTTCGTCACATACAGACGAAGCCGTTCCGAACTTTTATCAAATACCAGATTCGCAATATATTCATCCTTGCCGGTGCCGTTCGGATCAAACGCCACAGTCGCAATACGCTCGGCATTGCCGACATCGGTCGAGTTGCTCCA
>OLQV01001424.1_pt1 | contig 18184 bp, 13 predicted proteins | sample 1672371 | NCBI WGS metagenome assembly OLQV01 (sample SAMEA3136676, study PRJEB25190) | human gut metagenome
AGCAAATGCTAAAATTCCCTTTGCTATTGAACCTTCTGTCAGCAAACCTGCATTTTTCTTTCCTTTCGCCGTTATTCCCATTTTTTATTTCCTCCCTGTTTTCCCCGACAATAGCGGTGTTTTATTTTATATTCTCGTCTGACAGTACTTCTTCTAATGCAGCTATTAAACGATCATTTTCCTCTTGTTTTTTTACTGCAATGCGATAATACCCTGATTCAAGTCCTTTATAATTACTGCAGTCCCGAATCAGCATTTTTTTCTTTAGCAGCATTTCATATAGATTCTTCTCTGAATAAAAAAGCAAATAATCTGCCTCTCCCTGCCACACAGTAAGACCGAGTAAACGAAGCTTTTCTGTAAGGTATTCCCTCTGTTTTTCTACATATTCTGATGTTTTCTGTACAAACTCATCTTCCTGTAGTGCCGCTGCTCCCGCATACTGTGCTAAGAGCGATACATTCCACTCCGGGAGCTGTCTTTTCAAACATTCTACCATTTTTTCAGATGCCGCCAGATAGCCTAGGCGCACACCCGGTATCCCGTATATCTTTGTAAATGCACGCACAACAATCAAATACTGTGAATGAATCGCAGTTTTTATAAGGCTTTCATTTTGACGCTTCGTAAATTCAATAAAACATTCGTCAATCACCAATGTAATTCTATGTTCACAGCAAAGAAAAACAATCTGTGAGATAATATCAAATGAAATACATACTCCTGTTGGATTATTTGGATTTGCAAGAAAAATCAAATCTGGCGCTTCGTGCGCTTTTATCTGTCTTATCAATTCCTGCAAAAAATGCTCTGTCAGTTCAAAATTATCTTCTTTTTTCAGATAATAATAGCGCACCTGACAGTCCTCACATGCTGCTGAGTGCTCATAGCCTGAAAAGGACGGTGCAAGCACAAGTACAGTCTTTGGCTTTCTTGCATGGATAATCGCCACAAAAAGCTCTGATGCACCATTTCCAAATAGAATACATTCCTGCGGCACATCAAGCTTTTTCGCCATTGCTTCACTAAGCTTTGAAACTTTTTCATCTGGATATTGAGTGCATAAAAAAATAGCATCGCCAAGTGCCTTTTTAACACCATCTGGCATGCCAAATGGATTTATGTTTACTGAAAAATCAAGCTCTACCTGATTACGATATACATCTCCGCCGTGTACGCTTTTTTCTGTATGCTTGTCCATTTTTGCCCCCTTTGATACCAGATTGTTATCCTATGAAATTTAGCAATATCATCAATATTACGCAGATTACCTCTCCAAGAACTGCAGCCGCATACATCAGATAATTGCACCGGCAGATATCCTCTGGCAAAACTGCCCTTTTATCATCACCGATATATGGCTTTTTAATGACTTTACTGCCATAAATGGTGTCACCTGCCAGACGAATGCCAAGTGCACCTGCGCATGCAGCTTCTGTATGTCCGGCATTTGGACTCGCATGCTTTTTTGCATCTCTTCTCCAGATATGCCATGCATCTTTAGTATTATATACTGCTTTTTCTTTGCTGAAAATCCTAGTCACACTAAGAAAAGCGCTTCCTGCAATTAAAAGAAGTGCACTGATTCTTGCCGGAATCCAATTGATGACATCATCTAATTTTGCTGCTGCACGGCCAAAATACAGATAACGGCTGCTTTTATAGCCTACCATTGAATCCATCGTATTGACTGCTTTGTAAATCATGCCAAGCACTGGGCCGCCAAGTGCCGTGTAAAGCATAGGCGCAATCACACCATCAGATGTACTCTCTGCCACTGTCTCTACTGCAGCACGCGCCACACCTGCCTCATCTAAGACATTTGTATCTCGTCCTACAATCATGGAAACAGCATATCGTGCACCTAAAAGATCATTTTTTTTCAATGCGGTGTATACCTTTGTGCTCTCTTTTTGCAGACATCTTGCCGCTAAAATCTGATATGTCATAATTGCTTCGACTACAAAACCAGCAATTGGGTGAATTGCGTAAGCTCCCAAAAAGATGATTCCCGAGGCAATAGCTGTCGCTGCCAACACACAGATTACAAGAAGTATTCCTTTTCTGCGCTCACTTCGTATTGTTGCATCATCTTTTATGCCTGTACCATTTTTGGCATCGGCCTTTTTTTCTTCACCCTTATGCTTTTCTCCCATAAGCTTTTTATCAAGAAAACTAATAAGATTTCCCATAAACCGCACAGGATGCGGCATCCAGTATGGATCACCAAACAAACAGTCAAGCAAAAAACCGCTGACAAATGCCAGCATATGTAATGTTATTGTCATTTGTCTTTTTCCTCTGCCTCTTCCATTGCAATTGGTGTCAGTTTTTCTAACTGCACATTGTTGTTTTTTATCGACAGCTCAATTTCATAGCCCTGACCATTTTTTACCTGATAGTCATAATAATCACCGCCTGTAAGACTGCTCATTATAGCCATGATCGTACCGCCGTGAACAATACAGACTGCACTTTTTTGTTTATAATCTTCCATACATTCTATACACCATTCAAGTCCTGCCATTGATCTTTTCACAAATTCATCACGGCTTTCTCCACCAGGAAATGCAGTCACACCGCCGCTATCTATCCAGCGCTGATAATCAGGATCTCCATTTAAATCCTGATAATTTTTTCCTTCAAAGCGTCCAAAGTCAATTTCCTTCCATTCAGGAAGTAAAATAGCTCTTGTATCCGGATACAAAATATACTTTGTCTGAAGGCATCGAAGCATTGGACTTGAGAAAATAAGAAGATTATCTTTTTCTTTTGGATATCTTCCAGCTTCATTATAAAAAATAATCTGCTCTCCTCCTTCATTTGATAATGGCTCGTTTGTATTTCCAAGATAGGCGTGACGCTTGTTGGACTTCGTGGCCCCATGGCGGATAATATAAAGTGTGATTGTCATTTCAGCCGCTGTCCCAGTCCACATAATATACGTTCCACCCTTTCTGCCTGCTTTGCAAGCTCTATCATAAGCCGCCCTGTCTGCTCACGCCAGATGCGCTCTTGCTTTTTTATCGGCACAATACCATTTCCAAGTTCATCACAAATTACAATTGCATCAGGATTACTCTTAATCCAAGAAAGAATTGTCGTCTGTATTTTCTCTTCCTCCATACCTTCATCTAATAAATCCCTAACCCACAGATGAAGATGATTTAAAATTAATACATCACATTCTGTTTCTAAAAGCATTTTTTTATAATGTGGATCTGCGCAGTCAATCACCTTTACAAAAAGCTTCTCTGTCTTTTGATTTTCGTTGTATCTACGCTTCACATATTCAAGCTTTCCTTGTGCGAAACCGCCTATATATAGTTCCATGAAAATGTCCTTTCTTATAAGCAGGCAATTGCCGCCATAACCATCAGCGCACCCTCACACAGTGTTACAAAATATCCGGCGAGATCACCTGTGATGCCGCCAAATTCCTTTTTGCTCTTATAATAGTAATAGCCAAACACTGCCAAAGCACATATAAGCTGCATAATACCTGCCTTTGGATTCATCAAAATTTGCCATAATACGCAAAACGCTAACTCTGCATACAGGCTTCTCTTTACTATTTTCTCCTGTGCCGCATCTGCAAACATATACAGCGTTCCTTCTTTTTTTGCACACGGAAACGAGACAACTGCAATTGCACTAAAAATACGTGACAAAAAATATGAACCGCAAAATGATGCCATAACTGAGTAATTTTTAATCTCAGAATATGCACCTGCTGCTATCAGCACATAAAGAACAGTCATAATCACGGCAAATGCACCAATATGAGAATCCTTTAAGATTTCTAGCTTTTTCTCGCGGCTTCCATAAGAATGAAGCGCATCCATCGTATCCATATAGCCATCCATATGAATACCGCCTGTCACCAAAAGAATGATTGCCAGGCCAACAAATGCAAAACACATTTTTCCAATGCCAAATTGCTGGCAAAAAAGCCACCAGCACCATGATAACAGTCCTATTACAATTCCAACAAGAGGAAAGAAACACATTGAATAGCGCATATCTTCTTCCTTCCACTCAAACTGCACCATAGGAATTTTGGAATACATAGAAAAAGCAATTGCAATTGATTTTCCAATTTTTTTAAATAGATTCATTTTGTAATCCTCTGTCAATTATTCTATTTTTATGATCATCTTACTTTTTCCATATGACAGGGCAGCCCGCCACAACTTCTGTGACCTCATCTGCCCACGCAGCAAGTTCAATATTTATGCGCGCCAGTGCACGTATATAAGCCATTGTAGATTCATCATATGTGATTCCATCGTCAAACACATTGTTTGTCACGATGACAAGCTCACGCACTGACTGTGACAGCACTTTTAATCCAGACACAACACGCCTTACAACTTCGTCCTCGCTTCGCTGTCCATTTTCATCGAACATTTCATTAGCAGTAAGATTAGACACACATTCAACAAGTGCTACATATGACATCTTATCACTGTCTTTAAATTTTTTCAATGCCTGTTCAATCTGCACCGTCTGCTCTGATGTAATAAACCCTTTTCCTGCACGCAGCCTTCTATGGCGCTCTACCCTTTTTTTGCCTTCTTCTCCATATACCTGCATCGTGGCAATATAATAGCGACTTCTGATATTTTCAAACTCAGACAGCAATGACTCTGCATAGGCTGATTTTCCGCTGCCGCTTCCGCCTGTTACAAGATAAATCATTTTATTTGCCTTTCCTTTTTAACTAAGACGTTCATATGGTGCCATCTCCAGACGTGAAAAATCTGTACGACCATTATATACTGACATTGCAAGATCAAGAAGCGAAAATACCATGACTGCACCTGTTCCTTCGCCAAGCGCCAGATCTCCATGGATGACTGGCTTGATCCCTATTTCTTTTAAAATTGCCTTTGCCGCCGGTTCTTTTCCCAGATGAGATGCTATCATAAAATGCTCTGTACCAGGAATAATACGCTTTGCAAGAAGTGCTGCTGCACCGCTTATTAGACCGTCCAAAACAATAGGCACATGATACATTGCACCTCCTATAAAAACTCCTGTCAAACCTGCAATATCAAAGCCGCCAACAGTCTGAAGCACAGTAAATGCATCTGCCTTATATAGATCGTATCTGTCAATTGCCTCTTGAATGACCTGTTTTTTTCTGCTTAGCCCCTTGTCGTTTAATCCAGCTCCTCTTCCTGCCGTCTCACTGGCTAACCTATGAAGAAGTGCCGCTGTCACTGCACTGCTTGTTGTCGTATTTCCTATACCCATCTCTCCTGTTGCGAGTATCTGATAGCCATTTTCCTTACACTGCTTTACAAGGCGCACGCCTGTATCAATCGCATCTAATGTCTCTTTTTCTGTCATGGCAGGCTCTTTTGCAAAGTTTCGCGTACCACAGGCAATTTTTTCATCTAACACACCATCTATTTTACATGAAGCTGCTATTCCAATATCTACTGGAATAACATCTGTATGTGATGCTGATGCCATACGGCAAACGCTCGATTCACGCCTTCCCATTGACTGTGCAACGGCAAGCGTAACTTCCTGCCCTGACTGACTGATGCCTTCCCTAACAATGCCATTATCAGCGCACATCACAATAACTGCCCTCTTAGAAATACATACATTGGTGCTATCCTCTATAGCACCAATCTGTGATATAACATGCTCGAACCAGACTAGCCCGTCAAGCGGCTTTGCCACTCCATCCCAGTTTGCTTTTACCGCATCATACATTGATTGATCCGGCGGTGTAATTTTATATTTTTCTCTTAAAAACTTAATTGCTTCCATATATAGATGACTTTAATCCTTTCTTTCAGCGCAAGTTAAATTTTTGCTTCCCGTAAAATTCTGTATACAAAATCCATGTCCATATGCTGGCGAATGGTGTCTGCCAATAAATCATATTGTGACTCCTGAAACTTTTTATAATCAAAGCCACTCTGCAGTGCCTCTAATGTCACATTCTTTTTGTCTGCAAGCATCTTTACAAGCTTCCATGCAAGATCGCCTTCATCAAACAGACCATGAACATAGCTGCCGCACACCATACCATTCTCGCTGCATACCACAGTTGGAAGATCACTAGATGGCTGCTTTGGGGACTGACCTACTTTTTTCTCTTTTGAGCTTGAAGCATTGACGGCTGTTGACTTTCCCATATGAATCTCATAGCCCTCATATGGACTGCCATTTAAGCAAGACCAGACTCCACTCAAATGATCAATTGTTCCTGTCACCTGTAATCTCGTCTTTTCTTTTGTGAGAGTCGTCTGAATCGGAAGAAGTCCCATTCCCGGCGCATCCATTCCCTGCTCGATGCCAAATGGATCAGCAATCGACTCGCCCAGCATCTGAAATCCTCCGCATATACCAATCACCGGTGTCGTTTTTGAAAGCTTTTTAACTGCTGCCTCTATTCCGCTTTGACGCATCCACAAAAGATCACCGACTGTATTTTTGCTTCCTGGAAGGAAAATGCAGTCTGGTGTTTCTAGCTCTCTTACATTATGTACGTAGCGCACGCTTACTCCCGAAAGTTGCTCAAACACATCAAAATCGGTATAATTTGACATTCGCGGAAGACGAATTACTGCAAGATCAATCAGTCCCTTTTGGCTTTGCTCTAGCTTTTCACTTAGGCTGTCTTCCTCTTCGATTGCCACCTTCATATATGGAATGACGCCTGCTACCGGCACATGACCACGCTCTTCAAGCATCACAATTCCTGGAGCTAAAATTGTCTTATCTCCTCTGAATTTATTTATAATAAGACCCTTTACTAGCTCTTTTTCATCTGGCTCAAGAAGCATAAGAGTACCAAGAAGCTGAGCAAACACTCCGCCTCTGTCGATATCACCAGCTAAAAGCACAGGTGCACCTACAAGCTTTGCTAAACCCATGTTGACTATATCATCTGCCTTTAAATTAATCTCAGCCGGACTTCCTGCACCCTCGATTACGATGATATCTGCCTGTTCCTCTAGCTTCTTAAAAGCATGAATAATATCAGGAATCAGTTGCTTTTTGTAGGCAAAATATTTTCGTGCCGGCATATTGGAGACTGGCTTTCCATTTACAATCACCTGTGACCCCATGTCACTTACTGGCTTTAATAAAATTGGATTCATATAAACGGATGGCTCTATCCCTGCTGCTCTTGCCTGAACTACCTGAGCACGTCCCATCTCAAAGCCATCCTTTGTAATAAAGGAGTTTAATGCCATGTTTTGTGACTTAAACGGTGCCACCCGATAGCCATCCTGCTTAAAAATACGGCAAAGTCCTGCCGCAAGCAGACTTTTTCCCGCATTTGACATCGTGCCTTGAATCATAATTACTTTTGACATGCATTATTCCTCCGTTTTTTTTTGCTGTTTTCTACTTAAATGAATAATTTACACTCAATATCATTTATTGTATCGCATATGAAAAACAATTACAAGTGGAAGGCAAAAAATAATACAATAAGGGCAGACCTTAATTAGGTCTACCCTTAATACAAGAGCTATATAGTTGTCATTATTACGTAAATGGTGATGAGACACATGCACTTTACTCGAGATTCGTATATCCCATCAAGCTTTCGTCGACTGCCCTCGCTGCTTCTCTGCCCTCGCGGATCGCCCATACAACAAGCGATTGTCCACGGTGCATATCACCTGCTGTAAATACGCCCGGCTCAGAGGTTTCATATGAATCTGGTGCTGTCTTTACATTTGTTCTTGGTGTCAGCTCTACTCCAAATGCATCTGATACATAGCTCTGGCAGCCAAGGAAGCCCGCTGCGATCAGTACTAGCTCGGCTTCGAGTGCAAATTCACTACCCTCTACAGGCACCATCATCATGCGTCCTGTTGCTTCATCCTTTTTTGATTCGAGTTTCACGCAGATCAGTCCGCAAAGCTTTCCGTCTGCATCTTTTACAAACTCCTTTACGGTTGTCTTGTAAATACGAGGATCTGAACCAAATACGGCAATTGCTTCTTCCTGACCATAATCTGTCTTGCAGACCCTTGGCCACTCTGGCCACGGATTATTTGCGGCACGTGTGAGCGGCGGCTGCGGCATCATCTCTAACTGTGTAACAGATGCACAGCCCTGACGAATTGCAGTTCCTACGCAGTCATTTCCAGTATCACCGCCGCCGATGACAACGACATGCTTATCCTTTGCAGAGATATAATTTCCATCTGCAAGATTAGAATCAAGCAAACTCTTTGTCGTGCGTGACAGATAATCAACTGCAAAATAAATACCCTCTGCATCTCTTCCCTCTGCCTGAATATCTCTTGGATTTGATGCACCACACGCTAAAATCACGCTGTCGTATTGTGATTTAAGATCCTCTGCACTTATATCCTTTCCTACATTCACACCAGTCAGAAAATGAATGCCTTCTGCCTTCATAAGCTCCACGCGGCGCTTTACAAAACGCTTTTCCAGCTTCATATTTGGGATTCCGTACATCAAAAGACCGCCTGGACGATCTGAACGCTCATACACAGTAACTTCATGGCCTCTCTTATTTAACCAGTAGGCAGCTGACAGACCAGATGGACCAGAGCCTACAACTGCAACGCGCTTTCCTGTGCGTGTCTTTGGCGGATTTGGCGCCAGATATCCGCTTTCATATGCATTCTCAATGATGGACAGCTCGTTCGCCTTTGTTGTAACTGGCTTTCCATTTAAGTTGCATGTGCATGCTGCCTCGCATAGTGCCGGACAAACTCTTCCCGTAAACTCCGGGAAGCAATTTGTCTTTGTCAGGCGATTAAATGCCTGTACCATATTTCCAGTATATAAAAGATCATTCCACTCTGGAATTAGATTGTTAAGCGGGCAGCCGCTTGCCATACCAGAAATCATTTTTCCATACTGACAAAACGGCACACCGCAGTCCATACATCTGGCTGCCTGCTGTTTTCTCTCAGTCTCAGACAGCTCCTCGTGAAATTCATTATAGTTTTGGATTCTTGCCTTTGGTGAAGAAGCCGGGGCATCTTCTCTGGCATATTCCATAAATCCTGTTGGCTTTCCCATTGTCTTCTCCTCCTTTATTTTCTTCCGGCATTTGCATAGAATGCCTCGATCTGTGCCTGCTCGCTGCTTAAGCCCTTCTCCTCCATCTGAACGATGGCGTTAAGCATACGCTTATAATCATTCGGGATAATCTTCTTAAACTTCGGCAGATACTCGGAGAAGTGTTCCAGGATATACTTTCCTTTTGCAGAGCCTGTTGTCTTTGCATGCTCTGTGATCATCTCCTTTAATTCCTGTACATCGTATTTATTTGTAAGCTCCTCAATACTGATCAGTGACTTATTCAGTCTTGTGTAGAGATCATTGTGCTCATCAAGCACATAAGCAATACCGCCGCTCATACCAGCTGCAAAGTTCTTTCCCGTCGGTCCAAGGATAGCAACGCGGCCGCCTGTCATATATTCACAGCCATGATCACCCACACCTTCAACAACTGCAATTGCACCAGAGTTTCTTACAGCAAAACGCTCACCTGCCACACCTTCGATAAATGCCTTTCCGCTTGTCGCACCATAAAGCGCAACGTTTCCAATAATGATGTTTTCATCTGGCTTGAATGCTGCCTTCTTTGGTGGGAATACGACAAGCTTTCCACCTGAAAGTCCTTTGCCAAAGTAGTCATTGCTGTCTCCTTCAAGTGTCATTGTCAGACCCTTAGGTATAAATGCACCAAAGCTTTGTCCGCCGCTTCCCTGTGCATGAACAGTAATTGTATCCTCTGGCAGTCCGTCTGGATGAAGTCTTGTTATCTCAGCACCAAGCTGAGTACCAAATGCACGATTTACATTGCCCACATGAATATCAAGTGTCTTTGCATGGCTGCTCTTTACAGACGGCATAAGCTTTTTAATAAGTACACTCTTATCAAGTGTTTTTTCCAGCTCAAAATCATATACATTCTTATGATAATAGCCTGCTACTGATGCATCACTGTACGGATTATCAAGGATGCGGTGCAGATCAACCTCATTTGCTCTCTTATTTGCAAAATCCTTTCTCTGGTATAAAAGATCAGTACGGCCAATAAGCTCATCAACAGTGCGCACACCAAGTTTTGCCATATATTCACGCACTTCCTGAGCAACGAAACGCATAAAGTTGATTACATACTCTGGCTTTCCACGGAAGTTCTTTCTTAGCTCTGGATTTTGTGTAGCCACACCAACAGGACATGTATCAAGGTTACAGACACGCATCATAACACAGCCCATTGTAACAAGCGGTGCTGTTGCAAAGCCATACTCTTCTGCACCGAGAAGAGCAGCAACTACTACATCATGACCATTCATAAGTTTTCCATCTGTCTCTAAGATAACACGGTCTCGAAGGCCATTCATTATTAAAGACTGATGTGTTTCTGCTACACCAAGCTCCCAAGGAAGACCGGCATCATGGATTGAGTTTCTCGGTGCGGCTCCTGTTCCGCCGTCATAGCCTGATACAAGAATAACCTGTGCACCTGCCTTTGCCACACCTGCTGCAACAGTTCCAACACCTGCCTCAGATACAAGTTTTACTGAAATTCGTGCCTGATCATTTGCATTCTTTAAATCATAGATCAGCTGTGCCAAATCCTCGATTGAATAAATATCATGATGCGGCGGCGGAGAAATAAGTGCAACTCCAGGTGTTGAATGTCTTGTCTTTGCAATCCACGGATACACCTTTCCTGCCGGCAGATGACCACCCTCGCCAGGCTTTGCGCCCTGTGCCATTTTAATCTGAATTTCCTTTGCGCTCGTCAGATAGCGGCTTGTAACGCCAAAACGGCCTGAAGCAACCTGCTTGATTGCTGATGAACGATTTAGTCCGTCCTTGCCGATTGTAAGACGCTCTAACGCCTCACCGCCTTCACCGCTGTTGCTCTTTCCATGAAGAGTATTCATTGCGATTGCAAGTGTCTCATGTGCCTCCTGAGAGATAGAACCATAGGACATAGCACCTGTCTTGAAACGTCTTACGATGCTGTCAACACCCTCAACCTCCTCAATCGGAATGCCTCCGTCCTCAGGGAATTTAAATTCCATAAGACTTCTAAGACTCATCGGATTTCCATCATCGCGAAGACTCTCTGAATATTTTTTAAACAGTTCATAATTTCCTGTTCTTGTTGCTTCCTGCAGCATATGAATAGTAAGCGGATTATACAGATGCTCCTCCTTACCGCTTCTTTCCTTATGAGCACCAACGCTGTCAAGTGTCAGATCTACGCCAAGTCCAAGCGGATCAAATGCTGTTGCATGCCAGCTCTCAATATCATCCTCAATATCCTTTAAGCTGATGCCCTCGATACGAGAAACTGTTCCTGGGAAATATTTGTCTACCAGATCCTTATCAAGACCAATTGCCTCAAAAATCTTGGAGCTGATATATGACTGAATAGTGGAAATACCCATCTTTGCTGCAATCTTTACAATACCATTTAAAACAGCCTTGTTGTAATCGTCTATTGCTGCATAAGGATCCTTGTCAAGCATATGGCTGGAAACAAGATACTTGATTCCCTCATGTGCCAGATACGGATTGACTGCACTTGCACCAAATCCAAGAAGTGTTGCAAAATGATGAACTTCTCTTGGCTCTCCTGTCTCTAAGATAACAGACATAGAGGTACGCTGCTTTGTAACAACAAGATGATGGTTAAGCGCAGAGACTGCTAAAAGAGACGGAATTGCAATTCTATTCTCATCTACGCCACGGTCGGAAAGAATAATAATGTTCGCCCCGTTGTGGTGAGCGCGGTCAACATCAATGAATAGACGATCAATTGCCTTATTTAAGGAAGTACTGCGATAATAAGTAATCGGAACTGTCGCTATCTTGAAGCCTTCGATGTTCATGTTGCGAATCTTAAGCAAATCAGTGTCTGTTAAGATCGGATCATTGATACGAAGAATCTTGCAGTTTTCAGGTGTATCCTTTAAGATGTTTCCTGCGCATCCAATATACAGATTAGTTGAAGTGACGATCTCCTCACGGATGGAGTCAATCGGCGGGTTTGTAACCTGTGCGAAACGCTGCTTAAAGTATGAAAACAGCGGCTGATGCTGCTTTGAAAGCACAGCTAATGGAGTATCATGACCCATTGCAGCTGTCGGCTCTGTTCCTGTCTTTGCCATCGGCAAAACGATGCTTCGAAGCTGCTCAAATGTATAGCCAAAATTCTTCATTAAGCGAAGCATCTCTTCTCTTGTAAACTCTGGTACGCGCACATTCGGAATCTTTAAATCGCGCAGTTGAACCATATTGGAATCAAGCCACTCACCATATGGCTGGCGTGCTGCATAATAACCCTTAAGCTCTTCATCATCAATCACGCGTCCCTTCACTGTGTCTACTAACAGCATACGGCCTGGGCGAAGACGCTCTTTCTTTACGATGATTGACGGATCAATGTCAAGTGTACCCATCTCAGATGTTAAGATCATACGGTCATCAGATGTAATGATGTAGCGGCTCGGACGAAGACCATTTCTGTCTAATACAGCGCCAAGCTGATCACCATCGGAGAATACGATGGCAGCCGGTCCATCCCATGGCTCCATCATAGTTGCATAATATTGATAGAAATCCTTCTTCTTCTGTGACATGGACTTATCATTGATCCATGGCTCTGGAATTAGAATCATGACAGCAAGTGCCATTGGCATGCCGCTCATAATTAAAAATTCCAATACATTATCCATCATTGCGGAATCTGAGCCTGAATCATCGACAACAGGAAGAACTTTTGAAATTTCGTTTTTAAGTTCTTCTGACTCCATTTTTTCCTCACGGGCTAACATCTTATCCACATTGCCGCGGATAGTATTGATCTCACCGTTATGTACCATATAGCGGTTCGGATGAGCACGCTGCCAGCTTGGGTTTGTGTTTGTAGAGAAACGGGAGTGAACCAGCGCGATTGCAGAAACATAAGCTTCATCCTGTAAATCGTTGTAGAAATTGCGAAGCTGTCCAACAAGGAACATTCCTTTGTAAACAATAGTTCTGCTTGAAAGCGAAACAACATAGGTATTATCATTTGACTGCTCGAAGATACGGCGGATGACATAGAGCTTGCGGTCAAATGCAAGACCCTTTGCCACACGTGACGGACGCTTTAAGAAGCACTGCATGATGCATGGCATGCAGTCGAGTGCCTTTGAGCCTAAGATACCCGGTGTGACCGGAACCATTCTCCAGCCAAGTACCGTTACGCCTTCCTTCTTTGCAATAATCTCGAACATCTTCATCGACATGCGGCGGTCAGTCTCGTTCTGAGGCAGGAAAAACATTCCAATACCATAATCTCTCTCATCACCGATGTCGTATCCAAGTTCTTTACAGACACCTGAGAAAAACGGATGAGAAATCTGAAGTAAAATACCTACACCATCTCCTGTTTTTCCCTCTGCGTCCTTACCGGCACGATGCTCAAGATTTTCAACAATCTTTAATGCATCCTCTACTGTCTGATGCGTTTTTGTTCCTTTAATATTGACAATTGCACCAATACCACAGTTGTCATGTTCAAAACTGGGATCATACAGACCTTCTGTAGTTCCCCAAGGTGTTTTGCTAGTCTGTTCCATGTTGGTCCTCCTGTTTTTTTCAAAGAAAGCCAGAGAGGTGTTCTGCGTCTTTGCAGTCCGTGCCCTCTCTGGCTTTTTCTTTCTTTGTTTGTGCCTACTATACAGCATCTTATTCATTTTGTAAAGAAAGACTTTTTGATAAATTTTCAGATAATTTTACTTTATTTTGTAGGTCATTATATTTTTGTTAATTTTTTAAACTATTTCTCATAATTTCAGTTTTTTATTTCGTTTATATTTTTAAATATATTTTCTTATTTTTGTTGTTTTTTCTTTTCAACAAGGTTTTTTAACCATTTCTCTGTTTCAAGTTGACAAAATCACTTTTCTCACCTATTATCTTATTAGATAGTTTTAACAAAATTGTGCCGTGACGAACTATCCTTGGCAAAACGGCATAGGAAAGGTTACAAAAAAATGAAAATTGCATTAATCAATGAAAACAGCCAGGCTGCAAAGAATAGCATGATTGAGTCTGTTTTAAAGGAAGTTGTTACACCAATGGGTCACGAGGTTGTAAATTACGGCATGTATGCTGCTGATGATGAGGCTCAGCTGACTTATGTACAGGTTGGTCTTCTGACCGCTATTCTTTTAAACAGCGGTGCTGCTGATTTTGTTATCACAGGATGTGGTACAGGTGAGGGCGCTATGCTTGCATGCAACTCCTTCCCAGGCGTTCTTTGTGGACATGTTGTTGATCCGTCTGACGCTTACATGTTCTCCCAGATCAATGCTGGAAATGCTGCTGCATTCCCATTTGCAAAGGGCTTTGGCTGGGGCGCTGAGCTTAATTTACAGTACTGCTTCGAGAAACTGTTCTGCACTGAGCCAGGCGGCGGATATCCACCGGAAAGAGTTGTTCCGGAGCAGCGCAATAAGAAGATCCTTGACGGTGTAAAGAAGATCACTCATACTGATATGATGACCATCTTAAAGAATATTGATCAGGATTTCTTAAAGGCAACTGTAAGCGGTGCAAAGTTCAAGGAGTTATTCTTTGACAGCTGCAAGTGCCCAGAAATCAAGGCTTACATCGAGAAGGTTCTGGCTTAAGATTCTACCCGGTAGGGTACGGTGGCAACCCGATAATTTATTAAATGAGCATGAAAAAGACCGACAGCGATGTCGGTCTTTTCTATATCTATATTTAATTCTTTATTGCATTTACGTTGAAAGCGCTAATATTCGTATGTTTGATTGAAATGTAATCTGTCATGCCCGATGAAATTCATTTCCCGGCATTTCTTCTATGAGCTTACGAACACCGTCCATCGTATCTGGAAGCGCATCGCGAAGCAGTTCAAGTGTAGTGATTGTATTTAAGCCCCACTGCGCTGCGAAGTTTGTCTTGATCCACAAAATTTCCATATGTGCTTTCTTTTGGTCGTCAGTTGCGTAGCAAACTGGTGTGAAGCCAGCTTCGTCACCTATTTTAATCAATGCATTCAACAAATTTTTCCAAACCGTTTTGGCAAGTGACTCATCTTTTGTGAAAAACGCAGCATAGGCACCGATATCGGAAGCAAACCAAGGGAATGCAAATGGACGTTTCTCAATTAAGCCATGCGTCTTCTCTTTTTTCTGCTCTGGTGTCAGATAATAAAATCCTCCGTAGATAGAAAGGAGCTTTCTCAGTGTCTCATCGCCAAGCATATCTGCTAGCTCCCACCAGACTTCCGGGCCACCCATGCAAATCTGCAAGTGCATGTTTGGACTCTTCTCGTCCTCGCCCTCGTAAATCAGATGGCCATTTTCCTCGTAGCGATAAGACGGACCTGATGCCAGTCCAAACGGCATCTTACTCACGTCCTTAATGCCCTGACGAATCTTTTCCAGATAATAAGGCTCTAATGTGCGCTCATACTGCGTCATCCAGTTTGATAAAAATGAAGTCCAGTCTGGACCGCTTCTTATGACTACATAAGGACCTGTCTCATCCTTTTGCTGGAAATAGGTAATATTTTTCAGCGAAAGATCTGCGTCCTTTGCATCGGCCATTGCATCGCCAATACGCGCATCTCCTGTCAAATAATAGTAAACGCGGTGATGACCTGCCATGGAAACGCGCGGTTCCTTGCAGGAGCAGCCCCAGTGACGCACATTATGACGTGATCCGATACCTGCCATCGGTCCAAAGTGGTAAAAATCCACTTCTGAACAGTGACGGCTCATTGCCTCTGCTACTGTAAATACATCTTCTCTTCCTGTGCGAAGAAAATAAAGCCACAGCCAATAGGTCGGAACAAGCTCCGTGTTCTGCCATGCAAAACCGCCCATATCATAGCGCCAGCAATGACGAATCGGATCATACGTATGCATAACATCACCGTAATCAAACAGACCATACCATTTTCTTGCCTCGATCTCATTTTTGTAAAAATCAAATAGCTGATCAAGCTGATTCTCTAAGAAGGCTTCTGGCTCTGTTTTTCTTTCTGGCAGACTCCAGTAGCCAAATGCTCGCTTTTCATGGTAAGCTATTGGTGACTCCACATAGACTGGCGGCTTATTTACGCGATTCGCAAATGTATTTAATTCATCTTCCGCAGTTAAAGATGAACAAACAGAAAGCGTGCACTCGCTTGTCACGGCAATTCCTTCTGGGCTTGCGCCAAACCAAGGAAATCCTTCGTATGATGTCATCTGGTAGCTTCTCGTATCATAATGACGAAAATCAAAGCTTTTGGCCTCTGGCGAATAAAACCATGCCGTGCAGGATGCGTTATCATCAGCAAGATTTGTCACCTCAAGACCAGACGGATATTTCTGCCAGAAATCACGGATTCCAAGAAGGATGCCTCCATCTTCACCACATACCTCCATTGCTCCATGCGCACGTCTTCCTTCTGCGGCACTAAGCACACAACACTGCGGCTTTGTCTGCTTACCGATTCTGTAATGATCAGCACTGTCCTGATAAAGAAAATATCGGTTCCATACTGGAAGATCGGCTGCTGCCTTTTCGACATCACTGTCTGCCGGGTAGCCCCACGTTTTTCCATCAAGCTGTTTTTTTAAGACAGATGGCTGCAAACGAGGATAAGAACTGTTTAATAAAATCGCTGCCTCTTTAAATGGCAATTCGCCTGCAAAGCGAATATGATGCTCATATGGACGACCCTCTAGCACGGTATCAAAGCGGATGCCAAGTCCTTTTAAGAAATCCGTTTGCTCGTCTCCATCAAAGAAAAAGGTATGAACAAAGCGAATATCGCTACTATCTTTATTGATGTACATGCGAATACAGAATTTCATTTTATTTTGATTTTGATGCTGATAGCTACCCTCTGCCTTTATCGTTAACGCAAGTGGACCATCTTCTTCTATTGTTACAGCTGTGATTGCTGCTTTATAGGCTCTCGTCACCTTTGTCTGACCGTCAAGATCAAAATTTGTACTATTTTCATTGCCTTGTTCTTCAAGATAAAGAACTGGCGATGCCTTTTTTACACGCAGCTTTCCATTTAAGAAAATATCCTCTGCCAAAGTATCTGCCTTGTTTTTCCCTGTTGGGACTTTCAAAGAAAGGACGCCATTGTCTATGTACAGCCAGTTATCGTCTCTTCGGATAATCATGGAAACTAGCTCAGCTGTTTCTTCACTAACTTCTCCTAATTTGATTTGTGCTGTCAGTGCAGCCTCTTGCCCCATCTTCGATGCATCTGCCGTATGGGCTACCCACTTGATACTTCCATCTGGCCACCATGCCGTGATACGAGACTGCACTGGAATGGATTCTTTATTTTCATTTTGTAATACAAAAGAATCCATCCCATCATTCTTAAAATTTGGAATGACCAATATACCTTTTTCCCAATAGCTTCCAAATGTCACATAACCAGATGCAACCCTGTTTTCCAGGCAATGCAATTTAATTGTTTGCTTCGACTCCATAATGTTACCCTTCCTCTCTGAATAGGTAGTGTTAAAACATTCTAATTAAATTTTTTACTTATCACTGTAATGATATCGACAAGCCAATATAAAAACATTATTTTCATCAATTTTATAGATAAGCCTATCCTTATCGTTAATGCGCCTGCTCCAATACCCAGCAAGATTTCCACTCAGCGCTTCCGGCTTTCCGATTCCTTCATTTCCATTTCGTCAAATATCTTCTATCAGCTTATTAATCTTCTTTAACGTTTTTCGATCTTCCGTCTCCCAAAATGTATAATCCGCCCAACCATTTTCTGTAAAAACTTTATTCATCCTCCACCTCAATAAGCTCATGTGTAGCACAATGTCCATTTTCCAACTGTGCCTTAGACTCCATTAACCAGTCATAATTTGCCTTGTTTCCCATTACGTACACATTTTCCATGAGATTGTTGTAGGTTTCTTCTGACAAGATGACAACATTTTTATTATTCTTTCTCGTAACAATCATGGTTTCATAATCATCTGTGACCTGATCCATGTAGCGTTTCATGTTATCTCTCAAATTTGTATAATTAACTGCTAACATATGATTCATCTCCTTCCAACTTATTGCGTACAGTTTTCTGTACTTATTCTTGTATTATATTATATAATGTAAAAAGCGATTCGTCAATTCTTTTTCTGCA
>OLQV01001435.1_pt1 | contig 18069 bp, 15 predicted proteins | sample 1672371 | NCBI WGS metagenome assembly OLQV01 (sample SAMEA3136676, study PRJEB25190) | human gut metagenome
CTTCAGGATCTAATAATCCTGTTGGACGAATGATTTGTTCAACAATTTCTCCATGTGTTTGGTCCAATTCATAATCACCCGGTGTTGCAGATACAAAAATCGCATTTTTAACCAATCCTTCAAATTCATTGAAACGTAGTGGTCGATTATCCAAAGCACTTGGAAGTCTAAAGCCATAATCAACTAACACTTGTTTTCTTGCACGATCTCCATTATACATACCGCGAATTTGTGGTAAAGAAACATGACTTTCATCAACTACTAATAAATAATCATCTGGAAAATAATCAAATAATGTATAAGGACGTTCTCCAGGTTTTCTGCCATCAATATGTCTTGAATAGTTTTCAATACCTGTACATACACCAAACTCCCTTAAGGCCTCTATATCATAGCGACAGCGTTGTTCTAAGCGCTCTTTTTCTAATGGCTTCCCTTGTTCATCAAAATACGCTAATCTTTCCTCAAGTTCTTCTTCAATTGTATCTGCAGCATGATTAATAATATCCATACTTGTCGCATAACCATTAGCTGGATAAATAATATACAATTGGTATGACTGATTCACATGTCCCGTTACCGGATCTACTTCACAAATTCTTTCAACCTCATCATCAAACATTTCAATACGAATCAAATAACGATCCGTATGACCAGGTGTAATTTCAATCACATCTCCACGAACTCTAAATGTTCCACGTAATGGATCCGTATCATTACGCTTATATTGTTGATGTACTAACGCTAGCATCAATTCATTTCTTTCAATGATTTGACCGCTTCTTAAAGTAAAAATCATGTGACGATATTGTTCTGGATTACTAGCTCCATAAATTGAGGCAACACTAGCTACAATAATTGTATCTCTTCGTTCCAAAACACTGTTGACAGCTGCCATTCTAAGCATGTCCAATTCTTCATTTGTCTTTGTATTTTTATCAATATACGTATCCGTTTTTGGCAAATAAGCTTCCGGCTGATAATAATCAAAATAAGATACAAAATATTCCACGCGATTGTGTGGAAAGAATTCTTTAAATTCCGAATATAATTGTCCTGCCAAAGTTTTATTATGTGCAAACACCAAGGTTGGTCGATTGACTTGAGCAATCACATTTGAGATGGTAAATGTTTTTCCAGTTCCTGTAGCTCCTAACAATACTTGAAACTTTTTATCTTCTTTTAAACCAGAAACTAATTCTTTAATCGCTTCTGGCTGATCTCCACTCGGTTTATATTCAGACACTAATTCAAACTGATCTTTCATAGCTTCACATCCTTCTTCTTCATTATATACAAAAAGTAGGCTTATACCTACTTTTGAGCCTCTTCGATTGCTTTTTGTCTTTGTACATCATCGCTAGGTGTTTCATTTATCTTCAACAATACTTTTTCCACCAAAAGATCCCACGTTGTTTTGTCACAATCCCCTGTTACTTCTAAGCCATGATCCTGTTGAAAATTTGACAAACCTTGAGAACTCGTATTCGAAAAATATGTATCTGTTCGATCAACATTATATCCTAAATACTGTAGATACACTTGAAGAGCTTTGGCATTATCATCCACACTATCTTTTTTAATAACATCCTTTTTCTTGAATTTGTAATAGGATGTTGTCTTAGCTTCACCAAGCTCAACTTTAATATCTGGTTTAAATCCTTTTTTATTAATACTTGTTCCATTTGGCGTATACCAATGCGCTATTGTATATTTAAAACTTGTTCCATCCGAGAATGGTACGGTCACTTGTTCTGTACCTTTACCATAGGATGTTGTACCAACTGTAGTTACTTTATCCCCAAGATTATCTTTTAAAGCCCCAATCAACACTTCCGATGCACTTGCCGTATTTTCATTTTGTAAAACAACAATTTTGTCCATCTTTACCTGATTGAATTCATCTTTTGTCTTTTGTTTGGTCACTTTTCCATTCTTATCTTTTTCTGTAAATACAACTGACTTTTTTGGAATCAAAGAACTTGAAATTTCTAATGCAGCATTTAAATAGCCACCACCATTATTACGTAGATCCAATACTAATTTCTTGATACCTGCATCTTGCAGACGAGTCAATGCTTTTGAGAAATCTTTTCCACTATTTTCTGAGAAACTCGATAAAATAATTTCTCCATATCCTTCATATATATTACATACAACTGTTGAATCAAAAGTACCAGGAATTAAATTTGTAGTATATTCTTTTCCATCACGAAGATATTTTGTCTTCACGCTCTTACCTTCATGCGCCTTAATATATTTAATGATTGTATCCGAATCATTTTCACTACATTTTAAATCATCTAATGAAATAATTTCATCATTGGGTTTTAAGCCCTTTTTATCTGCCGTTGAATTAATATATACATTGGATACTACAAAATTTTTATTCTCATTTAAATAAAAGGAAATTCCCAATCCAACATTGCTTCCTTCAAGACTGCTTGAGAAGGCTTTGGCCTGTTCCAAATTAAAATAGTTTGTATGAATATCCTTATCCAATGTAGTCATTCCTGTAATGGCTTGTTCCATTAATTTGGAATCTAAATTTTTCACTTTATTTGAATAATACCAATCCGAATTCAAAATAGAATAGATCGTATCAAATTTTTCGCGTTCTTTACTATCGGCTGATGTTGTTTTATTTAAAACAACAGGTACACTAACACCAGCACCAAAACATACGACACATAATAATATGATTAATAATTTCTGACTCTTTTTACTCATAAACTCATCCTACTCTAAAGCAAAATGGGACGAATCATTCGCCCCAATAATTCTATACGAAAAGTATACGAAACAATTTTTTATTCTGCAATGGTTTTTATCGTTTCATTTTTAAATATTTTCTTGCCGCAAGCAAAGAGGCAAAGCCACCAATCAAAACACCCGCAAGAATGATAGAGAATCCTACTTGAAAACGGATTGTGCTTGGTTTAAACATGGCAAACATCGGTGTAAATAATTGTCTACCTAGACTTGTATATAGCTTTTCATATCCAAAATGAACAATTAAATACGGAATTACGGCTCCAAGTAATCCAATAAAGATTCCTTCTACAATAAACGGATTACTAATAAAGCCATTTGTAGCACCTACAGTTCGCATGATCATGATTTCATCTTGCCTTGAATCGATTGTTGTGCGAATCGTATTATAGATCAAATATAAGGATAATATGACCAACAATGTAACAAGGCCCAAACCAATTTTTTGAATCATATTCAACATTTCAACTAAAGAAGTGACACTATCTCCACCAAAAGCTATACTCGCTACGCCATCGATTTTCTTGATTTGTGCACTTGTTTTACGAATGTTAGAAGCATCCTTTAGATAAACAAAGAACGCATTTGACAAAGGATTCGAATCTCCTCTATATGCTTTAAAAGCCGAACCTTTTTCTTTGATCATCAATTCCAATTCATTGTCTTTGGATGAAAATTCAACTTTATCCACATTTTTTAATTTGGAAATTTTATCATTTATATCTTGAATAGAAGCTTCATCCTTTATATCCTCATTTAATATGACATGAATGCTTAAATCTTTTTGTACGTCATTCGAAAAATAATTCACATGAAGTCCTATAATTAGAACAGCTCCAATTAATAATAACGTAATACCAATTGCGCTAATGGCGGAAAAACATAACATGATATGTCTTTTCATTTGTAAAAAGGCATATTTAAGTTCATATAAAAAAGTTCTTAACCCTTTCATAGACTCTTATACCCACCTCTATTCGAATCGTGAATCACATATCCTTTATCGAGCATAATCGTACGTTTTTTAAAACGATCTACCAAAACTTTATCATGTGTAACCATCATAATCGTCGTATCAAGTTTTTTATTGATTTTTTCAAGCAAGGTAATGATTTCTAAACTTTTTTCTGGATCTAGATTTCCTGTCGGCTCATCCGCAATCAAAACCATTGGCTTATTTGCGATGGCACGCCCAATTGTGACACGCTGTTGTTGTCCACCAGATAATTCATCTGGATAGCTTCTGGCTTTTTCTTTCAAGTCTACAAGATCTAAGACTTCCATGACACGTTTTCGAATTTGTTTACGTGGCATACCCACAACTTCTAGAGCAAACGCAATATTTTCATAAACAGTTAGCTTAGGTAATAAACGATAATCTTGAAAAACACACCCAACATTACGTCTGTAGTATGGAACTTTTCTATGTTTCAATGCACCTACATTGACTCCACCTACAATAACAGTTCCTTCATCTGGAACAATTTCGCCATTTAACACTTTGATCAATGTTGACTTTCCTGAACCAGTAGCTCCAATCACATACACAAATTCACCTTTATCAATATGTAAATTTACATGATTTAAAGCATGTACCCCATTGGGATATGCTTTTGAAACATCTTTTAAATCAATCATAATGTTCCTCCTAACTAAAGAACTTTTCTGGTCTTTCTCGACATGGTGCTGCACTTCCTGCTTCACAAGTACTTCCTCCAGACCATCCTGTTCCCCACGCAAAATCAGCTCCGGCACTAAAGCGAGCTACCGCATCACTAACAGACATCGATCCTAGATTATAAACTTCAATATGTGTATGTGCTCCACTTGAATTTCCTGAATTTCCAGATAATGCGATTGTTTGTCCTTGTGAAACACTCTGTCCTGCACTTACATAAATGCTTTGCGATAAATGGAAGAAACTTACGGCATATAATGTGCCATTCACATTACATAACATTTGAATTGTATTTCCTCCACCGGCAGGATAACCTGTCCAGTTACCTAAATAACCACTATTACTTCCTACTGGAGCTGCGGCATATAAAATAACACCACTTGCTGGAGCTACAACACTTGTTCCAACAGGAGCTGCCCAATCTAGACCTAAATGAAGCCCACCACTAGCATAAGCCCATGTACCAGCACTTTTACTTCCTCCTTGTACGGGTTGTATAAAGCCTGAAACCGATTCAATGGTACCAGAGAAGCTTGTTGAAATCACAAAATCACGAATCGAACTCATATCTACTTGTGCAGATCTTTTTTCCGCTTCTAACTGAGCGATTTGTTTCTGATATTCTTCAACTAGCTTGTTATAAGATTCCTCTAATTCACTTGCTTGTTTCTTTTGGTTTTCTAATTCTGCCTTTTGACTTTTTGCGTCTGCATCTAAACGCTTTTGTTCATCTTGCTGCAAAACAAGTTCTTTCTTTAATTTATTTAACTTTTTAATTTGCGACTGATCATCTTCAGTAATTCTTTCAACACCTGAAATACGACGAAGCATATCACTCAAACTGTCCGATCCCATAATCAAATCAATAATCATATTTGTACCAATCGTTGTTTGTTCATTTTTCATTCGCGTTTCAATTTGTTCATTCCAAGCTTCGATTTCAGTTTCCTTGGCCTTGATTTTCGTTTCAAGCTCTTCAATATTCTTTTCAATCATCTCAATCGATTTTTCTTTTTCACTAATTTGTGTTTGTAGATTTGTAACCAATTCTTTTTGTTCCTTAGCTAGCTTCTCCATTTTTGAAGTATCACTCTGCAAAGAAGCTATGCTTGAATTATAAGAATTAATACTATCTTGAAGATTTTGTTTACGATTCTTTTGATATTCCTGAAATCCTTGACAAGCTTTTACTCCCGATTGAGAAGTTTGCGCTTGGCTACACTTGGCATACCAAGTTTCTGTATCCGAATAGTCTTCGGCTGAAACAGGCATAATCAATGAGCAGGCCATAGCTAAGCTTAAAAAACCTGCACCAGCTCTATATTTTATCATCGTGTCCACCTCAAATATTTTCTAACTGCCAAATAACTTCCTAGCATTCCTACAACCATTCCAATCAAAAGAATGCCACCAGAAGTCCAAAGTACGAATGGATATGGTTTTAACATTGTCATCATATTGCTAAAAAACATACCATTCAACACATGGTATAAACCTGTATATCCAAATATACAAATCAAAACAGGGCCTAAAGCACCCCAAAATCCAATAAAAATTCCTTCTAATACAAATGGAAAAGAGATGTACCAATTATAGGCACCAACTGTTCGCATGATTGCAATCTCATCTTTACGCACTAAAATCGTCATTTTAATCGTATTTCGAATCAAGAATACGGCAATCAACACCATAAGTCCTACAAAGACACTTCCCCATACACGGATATTCTTAAACAATTGAATCATCGTATTGATTGCACTACCTCCATAGGTAGCCTTAACAACACCATCCATCTTAGAAATTTTTTTTGTCACCTTTGAAATTTTCGTATTATCTTTTAATTCCACATTTAAAACATCATATAAAGGATTTTTATCCTTCCCTTTATATTGTTTAAACATAGGACCGTTTTCTTTGATCAACGCATCCAGCTCATCATCTTTACTTGAATATGTGACTTTCTTTACAGAAGACGTAGAAGCAATCGAATCCGATAATTCACTAATTTCTTCATCTTCTAGTGTTGGATTTAAAGAAACTTGAATCATAAATTCATTTTCAATTTGATTGGTAAATCCTCCGACATTCACGTAAATCACAAATATAAACAAGGCCATCAATAAAGCAATGCCAATCGATACAATGGAAGAAAAAGTCATTGAGAAATGACGATGCATATCTTTATTGGCATTACGCACTAGTCTTGGTAAACTCTTAAAAAATAGTAACATTTTATCACCTACATCACTAATTATAACACAGCTATCAAATTGACCTACAAATCACAAAATTTCACATACACCTTAATTCTAATCTTTCTATGTGAAAATAACATTAAAACCAAAAAAAAAGATCGAATTTCTCGATCTCTTATAAACTTTGACCTACCGCATCTGCTTTTTTAATAGCCGCAATAAACTCTTCTTTTGTGAATGGGAAAGGTGCATTTTTCCACTCATTTGTTTTTGTAGCTGCTTGGGTCAAAGCTTCTAAATGGCTTTGATTCAAATCCATATCAGCTAAAGTCACTGGTAAGCCGATTGATTTATTGAATTTTGCCATTTTCATTAAGTTTTCTTCATCTTTGGCATATGCATACAATACTAATACACCAAAGGATACTACTTCACCATGTAAATGGTGTCCGTTACGTGCAATTGAGCAGCTTCCATTATAGAAGGCATGTGCAATGCTTGAATTATAATAATATTCTGGTTGGTTTGTTAAGTTTGAAACGTATCCAGTGGATACAACAATATCCAAGGCGATGGCTTCGATTGCAGCTGAATTTGTATCATTTTTACAATCTTCCATACCTTGTTTACCATATTTCAATAATGGTTCTGTACATGTTTTAGCTAATGCCAAACCCATTGTAGCTGTATGATCTAAAGTCTTTCCTTGCGTTGCAAATTCAACTTCACATTGTTTAGACAAGGCATCCCCAATTCCTGCCCAGAAATATTCGCTTGGTGCTTTTGCGATAACATCTGGATTGATAAAGATATGTGCTGGACAATGCGGGTATGAATAGTGGTCCAACGCTCCATTATCATCATAGACTACGGCAATAGCTGTAGCGGCCGAACAGTTTGAACAGATTGTCGGAAATGAGAAAACCATTTTATCATCCATTTCAATGGATGCAGTTTTACAAGTATCGATAGCTTTTCCTCCACCAATCGCAAAGATAACATCGGCTTCTTGTACGTTTGGATTTGAAGTCAATTTATGTACGTTCGTCATCGTACATTCAATACCATATACAATTGAATCTGTAATAATAATATCAGTCTCTTTAATGGCTTCACGAATTCTTGGCTCAGCAGCTGCCAAAGCTCTTTTACCACCAATCAATACAACCTTTTTAACATTGTATTTTTCACATACACTTGGGATTTCGTTGTAACAACTTTCTCCGACTGAATAATTAGACATTTCAATTGTTTTCATAAACTTCTACTCCTTCTTTTATTTCAACATTTTCTGTATGATAATTCTTGTATACACCGACTGTTAAGAATGGAACGATGATGATTGCGATAGCTAAATATCCACAATAACCATATCCATATTTAATAATATTTGTTAATCCAGCCATTGAAATCGTCATAGATACTACAATAATAAATGCAGATACAATGATTCTTTTCTTTACTGGATTTTCTACATTCTTTAAAACACGAATATTTTCAAAGCGAGCCACAAATCCGAATGTTGTTGTTACTGCTGTAGAAATTAAGCATAGTAATAAACAAATACCATATACAACAACCATCCAGTTGGCATTCATCGCATTTAAACTTGTCAATGTAGGTAGAGTTGTTTCTCCATAAACACCCTTCCAAGAAATTAACATCAATACACTTAATACTAATGCGACAGCATTCATCACAAATGAGATCCACATTGCTTTTGAACAAGATTTACGATCTGGTAAGATAGCTCCACAAGCAACAATCGTTGGTAATGTCACACATTGAAAGCCTGCATATGTAAATGCATTTAAGATAGCTTTAGGCATATTCATAAAACCATTTACAGTAAAGTCATTTGCTAAAATAGCTCCAATATTTTGACCTTTCATAATTCCCATACCATAAATAACTATGGCTGTTACCAAAATAGCCATACCCATATATGTACTTGCCATTCTTACAACACTTGCACCAAAAATGGTTAAGCAAAGAACAACGATTCCAACCGCAACGACACAAGCATAATAATTAAATCCAAAGTATTGTTGTAATGCACTTGCAGCTCCACTAATAGCTGCTGCAACAGCCATCAAAACCATGATATTAAAGAAGATCTCAAATAAGATTTCCAACTTATCAAATGGATGATATAAGTTTTCAAACAATTCCTTTGCGCTTGTCAAATTTCTCTGGTTATACATCACCATGGCTTCTCGCATTGTCAATATCAATAGCAACATAGCTATTATGGCACTCACAATACCGGTCCATCCTAAACCTACATAATATGTATTTGCCTGATTTCCTGTGGCAAATCCACCTCCAGCATGTGCTGAGAATAATACGGCGCCTACTGAAAATATCGCCATTTTTCCAACTTTTTGTGCTTTCATACTTTTCCTCCTATAGCGTGCACAACAAGCTAACAAAAAAACCAATCGTTTCTTGCTGCCTGTTAGACAGAAGAGACGAAAGGTTAGAATTACAATACTTCCGCGGTACCACTCTTCTTCATTCATTTAAGAATGCACTCATTTAGATGCTATCACATCCTGCTTCATTAACGTTAAGCATACGTTCAAGTCTTATCAACCTGACCACTCCATGGTAAGTTCAAAGTTCCATCTCTTATGTCTTGCACCAACCGACAACTCTCTAACAAAGACTTTCCTTTTACTACTCCATTTCCTTGTGTTTTGTGCGTTTATAATAACACCACATTTTCATTTATGCAAGCATTTTCTTACATTTGTTTTCAGTAAATTTAAGCCTGCGTTTTACATCCATCAAAAAAAGGTACACATTACATATGTACACCTTCAAATTTTAATAATTTTTCTTTCTTCTCAATTCCACCTGCATATCCAGTTAAACTATTATTGGAACCAATCACTCTATGACAAGGAATCAAAATTGATATCTTATTATGTCCTACAGCACTTCCCACCGCTTGTGCTGACATTGTTGGTGAAATCTTTCTTGCGATGTCCTTATATGTCATAGTTTTACCATAGGGTATTTTAAGAAGAAGTTGCCAAACTTTCTTTTGAAACCGTGTTCCAATTAAATGCATCTTAGGTAAAACCTTTGGCTCTTTACCTTTAAAATAAAGATTTAACCATTCTTTTGTTTCTTTTAATACAGCCGTTTCTTCTTCAATTGGTTCTTTTAAACCATTCGCATAATATTTTTGATTTTCAAACCAAACACCAATCAATCCAATTTCATCGGCAGCCAATAACATTTTACCCAATGGTGAATCATAATATTGTATAAACATAATCGTCCTCTTTATATAGAAAAAAAGCCATCCGAAGATGACTTACTTTTTAAAATTGGTGGAGCGTATCGGGATCGAACCGATGACCCCCTGCGTGCAAGGCAGGTGCTCTCCCAGCTGAGCTAACACCCCATATCTTCAGCAAATGGTGGGCCTGAATGGACTTGAACCAACGACCTCACCCTTATCAGGGGTGCGCTCTAACCACCTGAGCTACAGGCCCATTCGCTGAATGCCTATTAAATATACCATGTGATTTTATATTATGCAAGTCTTTTTTTGATTTTTTTTAAATATTATAATTAATCTAGTTTTAGACATAAATATTGTCAATTTAATGATTATAATCTTATAAAACGGAGGTGCCTTATGAGTCAAATAAAATGTCCTAATTGTGGAACTGTATTCCAAGTTGATGAGAGTCAATATCATGAAATCTTACAACAAGTCCGTAATGAAGAATTTGAAAAGGAATTAAAAGAAAGAGAAAAGAATTCAAATCAAGTCATTCAAACTAAGCTGGAAAAAGAATTTGAATCTAAATTAAATCAAAAGATACTTGAAATAAAAGAGCTCCAATCTGACTTTAGTAAAAAACAAAATGATAAAGAACAAGAAATCATTTCTTTAAAAGAACAATTAAAGTCTACTGAACAAATTATCAAGAGTGAAACCGAAAAAGCTTTTCAGGAACAATTAAATAAGAAAGATCTTGAAATCAAACAGCTACAATCGGATTTTAATCAAAAACAAAATGATAAAGAACAAGAAGTTATTTCATTAAAAGAAAAACTAGAAGCGAGTACACAATTAACAAAAACTGAAACACAAAAAGAATTTCAAGAGCAGTTAAACAAAAAAGATTTAGAAATATCTAAACTCAATGCCAAATTAGAACAGATTCTTTCACAAAATAAAATCAATGAATCTAAGACTGAACAAGAATATAAATTACAGCTGCAGGCAAAGGAAAATGAAATTCAAGCTTTAAAAAGTAACATTTCAAATAATGAAAAGGTATTAAAGGCAAATCTAGAAAATACTTACCAATCTCAGTTAAATGAAAAGAACCTTGAAATCCAGTCTTTAAAACAAGATATCGATAAAGCCAAGGTTGAAAACGAATTGAACGTAAAGAGCATTAAACAAGACCTACAAAATCAAATTGAACAGGATAAAATGAAATATCAGCTTCAAGAAAAGAGTTTGCAGGAAAAATATGATACTTTACTACAGACCAAAGATGAACAGATTGCTTACTATAAAGATTTCAAATTGAAACAATCCACTAAAATGATTGGTGAATCTTTAGAACAACATTGTGAAATTGAATTCAATAAGCTTCGTGCGACTGGTTTTCAAAATGCATACTTTGAAAAAGACAATGATGCTCATACAGGATCTAAGGGTGACTATATCTATCGTGAATTAGATGAGAATGGTGTAGAAATCATTTCAATTATGTTTGAGATGAAAAACGAAAATGATAAAACAGCCACAAAACATAAGAATGAAGATTTCTTAAAGGAATTAGATAAGGATCGTAATGAAAAAAATTGTGAATATGCCGTTCTTGTTTCTATGTTAGAACCAGAAAATGAATTATATAACACGGGTATTGTTGATAAATCGCATCGCTATCCGAAGATGTACGTAATTCGTCCACAGTTCTTTATTCCTATGATCACCATTTTAAGAAATGCCGCATTCAATTCTATGCAGTATAAAAATGAATTGCAATTGATGCGTAATCAAAATATTGATATTACACACTTTGAAGAGAGTATGAATGATTTCAAAGAAAAGTTCTCAAGAAATTATAGGATTGCATCGGATAAATTTGCAAAAGCTATCGATGAAATCGATAAAACAATTTCACATCTTCAAAAAACAAAAGAAGCGCTGTTATCAAGTGAAAGACAATTGCAATTGGCTAATAATAAAGCAGAAGATTTAACCATCAAGCGTTTAACACGAAATAATCCTACAATGAAGCAAAAGTTTGATGAATTAAAGAAAGATGACAAATAAAGGACATTTCCAATATAGGAGATGTCCTCTTTTTAAAACATATTGATAAATAATGAAATGATAATCCAAAGAATCGTAAATATTAAATATAAAAGGTTAGGAATTTGCTTAAAGAATCTTGCATACCAATTCTCATTTGTCTTCTCCTCTTTAATAAATGCATTCACTTCCTTTGATTTTAGTATTATTGTAATGAGGCCATAAATCACAAGGGCAAGTACTAAAACTGTAATCAAAATATGATTTGAATATGCTGACATTAGAGCTAAAAAGTTATTTCCTGCATGTGCCAATATTGTTATTAATATACTATCTGTTTGTACATACATATAACATAGTACTAGACTCATAAAGAAAGCGGGTATGGCTTGTGTAATATTTAAATGTAAAAGTCCAAATAATAAAGAAGTCACAATAATCGCAAACATTTTATTATATTTAGTTAATGCATTTAAGATCATACCTCTAAATATCAATTCTTCAAATATAGGTGCAAGTATGACAACACTGATAAAAGTAAAAGTGTTAAATAATACACTTCCATTTAACGAGAAATCTGGGCTTGTATCCGGTAATCCAAATTTTGATAATAAAACACCAATAATACCTATCGCATAATTCAAAAAATACATCATGGCAACTGTATCTATTGTCTCTTTGGGTTTAAATGTAAACTTCAAATCTTGTATACTTCTTTTAAAAGAATTACTCATAAACCATAACAGGATGATTCCAGATATAAAAGATATCAACATTGCTATACATGCATTAATTGCAGAATAATCATAATATAAAGAATACATAATTAAAGGCATAGCTACAAAGCTAAACAAAAAAGAGAGTGTTAGCTGCATAATAATGTATAGCCATAATGAGCCTCCAACTTTACTAAATTCTTTATCGGGCATAAATTTAGGTGGTTTTTCCATAAGAATCACTACTTTCTAAATTTATTCTAACACAAAAGAGGCCCTTAAGCCTCTTGTAAAATATGAAGTTTTCTTAATGATTCCTCAATTGAATCTAAATCTTCTTTTGATTGTGCACTCACCGTATGACAATGATATCCACTCGTTAGATCCGTTAAAGGTTTTGCCTGATTCTGTGAAATAGAATCAATGAATTCCTTGACTTGTTTTCTAGAACTAATGTTCATTTTAGCTTCTAACATACCGTATACATCATGTTTGACAAATACATTTTCAATACAGCCACCACAATCTACGATCGCATTCATTTCTTCTTCCATACGATCATTCAAATGAAAACAAGAAAATACTCTTCGAACTCTTTGTGGTGAACATACATATCCTTTGTGCGTCGCATAAATATGCACATTTTTTGCCTTCAACAAGGCGATATCTTGCACAATAACTTGTCTTGAAACATTAAACTTTTTAGAAAGCGCTGTTCCAGAAACCGGTCCTTCACTTTTTGAAATCATGTCATAAATGGCTTGAAGTCTAGCTTCCTTTTCCATTTATTTCACCTGCAGATTTTTTAAAGACAAATCCAGAATTGGTGCTGAATGCGTTAAAGCACCACTAGAAATATAATCAACACCTAATGCCGTTAGTTTTTCAATGTTCTCTTTCGTAACATTTCCAGAACATTCTGTTTCGGCTCTTCCATCAATGATTTCGATTGCCTTTTTCATATTTTCAACGCTCATATTATCCAACATAATTATATCAGCACCTGCTTCAACAGCTTCTTTTACTTGTTCTAAAGTTTCAACTTCTACTTCAATCTTACGAACAAAAGAAGCATAATTCTTTGCCATCTTAATTGCATTTGTGATAGACCCAGCCGCTGCGATATGATTATCCTTCAACATAACACCATCTGATAAATTGTATCTATGGTTATTTCCACCGCCAACGCGCACTGCATATTTTTCAAATACACGCATATTTGGTGTTGTTTTTCTTGTATCCAATAATTTTGTCTTTGAACCCTTTAAGTAAGATACGACACGATTTGTATAAGTGGCAATTCCACTCATTCTTTGAAGATAATTCAAAGCCGTCCTTTCACCAGATAAAAGAACACGAACATCTCCAGAAACTTCGGCCAATAATTGTCCGTTTTTTACGGCATCCCCATCTTTTACATAAAATTTTACTTCCATGCTTTCATCTAACAAATAAAAGACTCTTTCAAACACTTCAAGACCTGCAATAATCCCATCTTCTTTACAGATCAATTGTACCTGCCCATACTGATAGGAAGGCATTACTGCATTTGTTGAAACATCTTCACTTGTTATATCTTCCTGCAAAGCTTGAATCAATAAATGATCCACATTTAAACGCATTGTATTCTTATCCACGAGCTTGTCTCTCTCTTTCTATTTCTTCTAGTACCATATCATGATACATTTTTTCTTGATTTGACAACTGATGTGATTTAGCCACTTTTGCCAAACAATCAAAATCACTTGTATAAGCCGGTTCCTTTTTCAATAAATCAACAACGGCTCTTTTTCCCCAAACCAAAGATTCCAACAAGGAATTACTAGCTAAACGGTTTTTTCCATGAACACCATTACAGCTGGTTTCTCCAACTGCATATAAATGTGACATAGAAGTACGAGAATCTTTATCTACATGAATTCCACCCATAAAATAGTGCTGAGCTGGTGTAACTGGAATCCATTCTTTTGTACAGTCATATCCTTCTTCTAAACACTTTTCATAAATGTGAGGGAAATGATTTTTGATGACTTCTTCACCTAAAACACTCATATCCATCCAAACATAAGGCATATCATCCTTCTTCATTTGTTCGCGAATCTTTTGTGTCATAATATCACGTGGCAACACTTCATTCGCAAAACGTTTTCTGTCTTTTCCATAAAGCTTAGCACCTTCACCACGAACCGATTCACTAATAAGGAAGGCTCTTCCTTTTTTCTTTGTATATAAAGTTGTTGGGTGAATCTGCACATAATCCACATTTTCTAATTTGATACCATGCTGGATTGCAATCGCAATGGCATCTCCTGTTAAGTGTGGATAATTTGTTGAATGAGCATACAATCCTCCAATTCCTCCACACGCAAAGATTGTATAACCTGCCTCAATGCACATTTCATTGTTGTTGGCATCTTTCGCCAAAACACCATAACATACATTATCTTTTTCAATAATATCTGTCATTGTGATATATTCCATAATCGTTACATTCTCTAACTTACGAACCTCATCTAATAAAGTGGATGTAATTTCTTTTCCTGTAATATCTTCATGGAATAAAATACGTGGTTTAGAGTGTGCTCCTTCACGCGTATAATCTAATTTGCCATCTTTTGTCGCAAAATCAACACCATATCCAATCAACTCATTAATAATGTCACGACTTGAATTGATCATGATTTCAACAGATTCTTTACGATTTTCATAATGCCCTGCCTTCATGGTATCTTCCATAAAAGAATCAAAATCATTCTTGTCTCTTAACACACAGATTCCGCCTTGTGCTAAAAATGAATCACTATTTTCGGCATCTGATTTTGTCAACATAATGACCTTTTTATCACTAGGAACATGTAAAGCTGCAAACAATCCACTTGCACCTGTTCCAACAATAACTATATCTGCCTCTAACTTTTCCATACTATTTTGCCAACTCCAACATTCTATCTAATGATTTTTCGGCCATAGCCTTCACTTCTTCATCTACAAACACTTCGTTTGTTTCATTCAACAAACAATCATAAACCTTTTCTAAAGATACCTTCTTCATATTCATACAAATTAATTTGTCTGTTAAAGGATAAAAAGTTTTATCTGGTGATTTCAATTGCATTTCATGAAGCACACCAAGTTCAGTACCAATCACAAATTCTTTGTTTGGATTGTCTACTGTATATTGAATCAATTCTGAAGTGCTTCCCGCAAAATCAGTTGCTTCAACAACTTCATTGACACACTCAGGATGCACAATAATTGGAACGTTTGGATGCTCTTCACGCGCTTTTTCAACATCTTTTAATGTCACACGTTTATGTGTAATACAATATCCATCATTTAAGATAATATTCTTTTCAGGTACTTGTTTCTTTACATAAGCACCTAAATTTCCGTCTGGAATAAAGAAAATATTTTTATTTGGAAGTGAACGAACAATCTTCACTGCGTTTGAACTTGTTACACAAATATCAGCCATTGTTTTTAATTCAGCTGTTGAGTTGATATAACATACAACCGCTAAATCTTCATATTCTTCTTTCATCTTTTTAATGACAGCCTTACTTGCCATATGTGCCATTGGACAATCTGCATTTAAATCTGGCATTAATACTTTCTTTTCTGGATTTAACATTTTGGCACTTTCACCCATAAATTTAACACCCGCAAATACAATAATATCTGCATCTGTATTCTTAGCTTTTTTTGCCAAGGCATAAGAATCTCCGACAAAATCCGCTACATCTTGTACAGCTCCATCTACATAATAATGCGCTAAAATAATCGCATTTTTTTCCTTTTTTAATTTCAATACATCTTCCTTTAAAGACATGGAATTTTTCCTCCCTTAAAAAATTTTACCGTTTTGAATTATACACCCAGGCTTTACATCTGACAAGACAGTTGTAAAGTCAATATTATATAAGTTACATGTCACTATGAAATAAGCCAAAAAAAAAGGGGCTGTAACGAGTAAGTAAATTTTATTACTTATGGAGTTCAGCTCCTTTCTTTTAGAGTAGGAATTGAGATACAAACACTCTAGTAATATATGTTACTAATGTAAAAAAAAAACAATAAAATACGGTATTGACACGGTTAGAAAAATATGAAATAATGATTACAGAAAAAGTAATATATATTACTAATGAAGGAGGGGTACTGTGTTAGTATCTAAATATGTTCAAATTGAGTTTGCTAATTCATCTATAAAAGCCATAGATGCGTTTCAGGATATTCGAAATGGGGTAGAGGCTGCGGCATTAAATCTGTATTCAAGATATGATGTACAAATCCAAACTCCGACTTTATATGATGATAAGGTTGTTGTAGAAATTAAAATTCCAGAAGATATTGCAGGTAACTTCTCGATTGGTCCACACTTAAAGGGTGTTGCCAATTACTTATTAAAATTTTGCGACAATAAATATGATGATTTTGTAGTTGGAAAAAGGCTATTAGTATACACAGTAATAGCAACACCTCAAATGTCAGATCATAGCTTGCGGATTGAAGACAGACTACAAGCGGTTGAGGATTTTGTAAAGCTCTTAAAAAGATCTGACGAAGCATCTATAAATGCGATTAATGAAGTCATTAAGATTTTAAAGAAAACTAGATAAAGAAAGGTTGGTTATGAATATGTATAGTGTATTGATAGATAAAAACAATAAAGATGAACATGAATTAAATGGGTTAATAAATGAAGACGCTGTTTTTAGAAAAGTTAAATTAGGTGATTGTTTTACATTTAATGAAAAAAATGAATATACACAACAGGATAGAGAATATCCGTTCTATGTTAGCGTTGATACGAATACAATTAATTATCATGTTGCTCCAAAAGATCGTCAAATCGAAGCGTATATGAAAGAAATACTTAAAAACATTAAATCTAAAATTAAATTAAGAAACAACTGGAAAATTTCAAATAAAGTAACATGTGGAAATACATCCCGTAGTGATGTACATCCAACAAATGGGCATATTTGGATTGAAGTGATTGTCAATCATATAAGCTTTATAATAGATTTTCAAACATTGTCATTTGATGGAGATACCTTGAATTGTTATTTGGATAAGATCCAATTTGTAGCGTATCCACGTTTGGAAACTTTAAATTACTTTTCTTTAAATGGCGATTTACACCTTATGTACCCAACTATTGGAGATGGGAATTATTGTATTGCAAATAATCGTGTTGTATATAATACAACATTAAATCGTAAAAGTGATCCTGATATAGTTGTAGAAAATTTCATAGGGTTTATTGAACAAATTATTGTAAAAAGCGATAAAATTTATTCTTGTAAAAAAGAATCAATGCCAAAAGTGTATACACATAATGGCTAATTATATGGAGTTGTAACGGATAAAGAAGTTTCAGCTTAATAAAAAAGGACCGAATATTCAAGATTT
>OLQV01001436.1_pt1 | contig 18066 bp, 18 predicted proteins | sample 1672371 | NCBI WGS metagenome assembly OLQV01 (sample SAMEA3136676, study PRJEB25190) | human gut metagenome
TATTTGAGTAAACCTCTGTATCGAATACGAGGATATTAACATTTTCGCCTGATGCGATAACATGGTCAAGACCGCCGAAGCCGATATCGTATGCCCAGCCGTCGCCGCCGAATATCCAGATGGATTTCTTGGAGAGGTAATCTTTCTCGTCAAGAATCTTCTGTCTGTATTCGTTGTTGCAATCGCAGGATTCGAGCATCGCAACAAGGTCTTTCGTTGCCTGTTCGTTTGCCTTGCCGTCGTCAACGGTATTAAGGTAGGCGTCGATAACCGCAAGTTTTGCATCGTCGGAAACGTTTTCGCGGAGCGCTTTAACGTAGCCGATAAGTTTTTCTCTGATGGTCTTCTGACCGAGATATATTCCGAGACCGTGCTCCGCGTTGTCCTCAAACAGCGAGTTAGCCCATGCGGGACCTCTCTTGCTGGCGGTGTTGACGGTGTACGGAGTTGCGGGTGCGGAACCGCCCCAAATGGAGGAGCATCCGGTCGCGTTGGAGATGTACATTCTTTCGCCGAAAAGCTGCGTGATGAGACGAGCATAAGAAGTCTCGGCACATCCCGCGCAGGAGCCGGAGAACTCAAGCAGCGGCTGCTTGAACTGGCTGCCCTTTACGGTGTTGTTGATTATTTCGGGCTTCTCGGAAACATTTGCAACAGCATAATCGAAAGTTGCCTGCTGGTCGAGAGCCTGAGCCTGAGTTGCCATAACGAGAGCAGCCGTCGGCAATGGCTTTCTTGGAAACCGGGCAAGCCTTGACGCAGAGCGTACAGCCCATGCAGTCGAGCGGGCTTACCGCAATATTATATTTGTAAGTGGTTTTGAGAACAGGCTTCGGAGCAAACTTTGTGCCTGCGGGAGCCTTTGCAGCCTCTTCCTCTGTCATTGCAAACGGACGGATAGCGGCGTGCGGACATACAAACGCGCAGTTGTTGCACTGGATGCAGTTCTCTTCATGCCAAATGGGTGCAAATACGGCAACGCCTCTCTTTTCGTAAGCGGCAGCGCCCTGCGGGAACGTACCGTCAACGTGATCGACGAATGCGGAAACGGGAAGCGAATCACCGTCCATTTTGTCAACGGGGATAACGACTTCTTTAACGAATTTAACGAGTTCGGGTCTGTCGCCCTCAACGTCCTCAACAACGGGTTTAACATCTGCGTTCTTCCAGCTTTCGGGAACATCGACTTTGACAAATGCGTTTGCGCCGAGTTCGATAGCCTTGTGGTTCTGCGCAACAACATCTTCACCGAACTTGGAGTAAGACTTGGTAGCCTTTTCTTTCATATATCCGATCGCTTCTTCTGCGGGAAGGAGTTTTGCAAGTGCGAAGAATGCGGACTGAAGAACGGTGTTCTTAACTTTCATATTGCCGACGTCGTTCTTTGCGATGGACGTAGCGTTTATGATGTAGAAGTTGATGTTGTTCTCTGCGATGTATCTCTTTACCTGACCCGGTAACTTCTCATCCAGTTCATCAACTGTCCACTGTGTATTGAACAGGAATGTACCGCCCGGTACCAGATCCTGAACCATGTTGTACTTGTAGATGTATGCTGTACAGTGACATGCTACGAAGTTTGCCTGAGAGATCAGGTATGTGGAACGGATTGGAGAATGTCCAAAACGTAAGTGGGAAATTGTAACACCACCGGACTTCTTGGAGTCATAATCAAAGTATGCCTGAGCGTACATATCTGTATTGTCACCGATGATCTTGATGGAGTTCTTGTTAGCACCTACAGTACCATCTGCTCCAAGTCCCCAGAACTTACAGTTTGTAGTTCCTTCTGGTGTTGTAACAAGCGGAGCGCCTGTTTCCAGAGAAAGGTGTGTAACATCATCAACGATACCGATTGTGAATTTTTCTTTTGTTGTGTTCTCGTATACTGCAACGATCTGTGCCGGTGTAGTATCTTTGGAACCAAGACCGTAACGTCCTGTGAAGATCTTGACATCTTTGAACTTGCTGTCCTTTAATGCAGCAACAACGTCAAGGTACAGAGGCTCGCCAAGTGCTCCTGGCTCTTTTGTTCTGTCGAGAACGCTGATCTGTTTAACGGAATCCGGGATAGCATCGATCAGTGCCTGTGCGCAGAATGGTCTGTAAAGACGAACTTTAACAACACCGACTTTTTTGCCTGCTGCTGCAAGGTAATCGATTGTCTCCTCGATTGTATCGTTTACGGAACCCATAGCGATGATGATGTGCTCAGCATCTTCTGCTCCGTAGTAGTTGAACAGTTTGTAGTCTGTTCCGATCTTCTCATTTACTTTGTCCATGTATTCCTGAACTACTGCCGGAAGAGCATCGTAGAACGGGTTACATGCTTCTCTTGCCTGGAAGAAGATATCCGGGTTCTGAGCGGAACCTCTCTGGCATGGATGATTCGGGTTGAGTGCATGGTCACGGAATGCCTGGATAGCTTCCATATCTGCCATGTCTTTCAGGTCCTCATAGTCCCATGTCTCGATCTTCTGGATCTCGTGAGATGTACGGAATCCATCGAAGAAGTTGATGAACGGAACTTTACCTTTGATTGCTGCAAGATGAGCAACCGGTGTCAGGTCCATAACTTCCTGTACGGATGATTCGCAGAGCATTGCGCATCCGGTCTGACGACAGGCCATAACGTCGGAATGATCTCCGAAGATGGAAAGTGCGTGAGAAGCAAGTGCACGAGCGGATACGTTGATAACGCCCGGAAGCTGCTCACCAGCGATTTTGTAAAGGTTCGGGATCATCAGAAGAAGACCCTGGGATGCAGTATAAGTAGTTGTCAGAGCACCTGCTGCCAGAGATCCGTGTACTGCACCAGCAGCACCTGCCTCAGACTGCATCTCTGTAACCTGTACTTCCTGTCCAAAGATGTTCTTTCTTCCCTGAGTTGCCCACTCGTCTGTAGCCTCAGCCATTACAGATGAAGGGGTAATCGGGTAAATAGCAGCTACATCAGAAAAAGCGTATGATGCATGAGCGGCTGCATGGTTACCATCCATGGTTTTCATCTTTCTTGCCATAGTTTGTTTCCTCCTTAAAGGTATGATGAAAAATTTTTTATCTCTAGACCAGTAAGCGGTCTAAAAGTCCATTCATTATTATAGCATACGCCTTTCGGATTGTCCAATCTGGATTGTATTTTTTCTGTACATATTTACATACAAAAAAGTTACAGTCCGCTTACTTTTTGTGAACTGTAACAAATTCTCTGGTGTTTTGTACCAAAAACGACATTCTGTTCTGCTTTTCAGGAATCGACCGGCTCTTCCATAAAGTCCGATGGAAGAAGATCCTTAAGGTTACTGCTCTTAAGCATTCCGCAAAGTTCCTTTTGGATCTTGCACAGCTCACAGTGTATGGTACACGCATGGTCACCCTCACCATTGCGTGGACACTCATATCCCGGTTCCAGACAGTCGATGATCAGGAATTCCGGATCGATCGCTGTATAAATATCGTAAAGAGTCAGATCCTCTGCCCTGCGGTTCAGGGAATACCCCCCATGCACTCCCCGAAATCCCTTTACAATCTCTGCTTTCTGAAGTTTCTTAAGGATCTTGTAGGCAAAAGGTGCTGTGATAAATTCCTTATCACAGATATCCCCAACACTCATCCTCCCGCCTGCCGCCAGTGCGCGCACGACCCTTACTGCATAATCACATTCTCTGGTAATCAACATAGTTTAAGCCCTTTCTCTGCTGTCTCGGACGTCCCTCTCCTTTGCGTCCTTATCTGTCTGCGTACCTTTTGTTTCTTACTACAGCCTATTGGTATGGATTATAACAATTTTATTGTATAAATTCAACATTATTTTTAATTTTTCAGCCGGATTTTTAATTATTTTCAACAGCTTCTTCGTTTTTCCCGCAAAAATCAAGGATTAAGTCTTGCAAAATCCTCTTTTTACTGTAAAATGAGATGTGAATGCATAAAAATAATAAGAAAACCAAGAAACCATAATCAAGAAAAGAGGTACTTTATGATTTCAGCAAATAATATCACACTGCGTGTTGGCAAGAAAGCTCTCTTTGAGGATGTCAACATCAAATTCACAGAGGGAAACTGTTATGGTCTGATCGGTGCAAACGGTGCCGGTAAGTCTACTTTCCTCAAGATCTTGTCCGGACAGCTTGAGCCGACCAACGGAGATATCGTTATCACTCCTGGCCAGCGTCTTTCTTTCCTGCAGCAGGACCACTTCAAATATGACGCTTATCAGGTTCTCGACACCGTCATCATGGGAAATGCCAGACTGTACGAGATCATGAAAGAAAAAGAAGCGATCTACGCTAAAGAAGATTTCACAGATGAGGACGGAATCCGTGCCAGTGAACTCGAGGGCGAATTCGCAGAGATGAACGGATGGGAAGCAGAATCTGATGCTGCTACTCTTCTGAACGGACTTGGCATTGATACCGATCTTCATTACACACAGATGGCAGACCTGACCGGAAGCCAGAAGGTCAAAGTCCTTCTTGCTCAGGCACTTTTTGGAAACCCGGACATCCTGCTCCTCGATGAGCCTACCAACCACCTGGATCTCCCGGCGATCGAATGGCTCGAGGAATTCCTGATCAACTTTGACAATACCGTCATCGTTGTATCCCATGACCGTTACTTCCTTAATAAAGTCTGTACTCACACCGCAGATATCGACTACGGCAAGATTCAGTTATATGCCGGAAACTACGACTTCTGGTTCGAATCCAGCCAGCTCCTCATCAAACAGATGAAAGAAGCCAACAAGAAAAAGGAAGAAAAGATCAAAGAACTCCAGGAATTCATTTCCCGATTCAGTGCCAACGCTTCCAAGTCCAAACAGGCTACTTCCCGTAAGCGTGCCCTGGAGAAGATCCAGCTTGACGACATGCGTCCGTCCAGCCGTAAATATCCTTACATCGACTTCCGTCCGAACCGCGAGATCGGAAACGAAGTACTTATGGTCGAGAACCTTTCCAAGACCATCGATGGTGTAAAAGTTCTTGACAACATCAGCTTCACTCTCGGTCATGACGACAAAGTTGCTTTCGTCGGTGCCAACGAGCAGGCGATCACAACATTCTTCCGCATCCTTACAGGAGAGCTGGAACCGGATGAAGGAACCTACAAATGGGGCGTTACTACTTCCCAGGCTTATTTCCCGAAGGACAATACACAGGAATTCGACAATGACCTTACCATCACAGACTGGCTGACCCAGTACTCTGAGATCAAGGACGCTACTTATGTACGTGGCTTCCTCGGAAGAATGCTCTTCCCGGGCGAAGACGGTGTCAAGAAAGTCCGCGTACTCTCCGGTGGCGAGAAAGTCCGCTGCCTGTTATCCAAGATGATGATCTCCGGCGCGAACATCCTGATCCTTGATGAGCCTACCAACCACCTTGACATGGAAAGCATCACTGCCCTGAACAACGGACTGATCAAATTCCCGGGTGTTATCCTTTTCACCTCACACGATCATCAGTTTGTACAGACAACTGCAAACCGTATCATGGAGATCCTTCCGGATGGCAAGCTGATCGACAAGATCACAACTTACGACGAATATCTGGCAAGCGACGAAATGGCCAAGAAACGCCATGTCTTCCAGGTCAACGAAGAAGACGCTGCGGATAACTAAATCTTTGCATCTGATTTATTCCATATACAAGAAATCCCCTGTTCCCGAGACACTTCTCATGGAACAGGGGATTTTTATATATTTGTCATTTCATGGTAATATCAGCAAGCTTCCCATTGGTCACCTTGAGAAGTGGTTCAAGCGGAACCTTGAGTGTCAGTCCGATCCTTCCGCCACTCACATAGATCTCATCAAAATTTCCCGCGGATGCATCATAAACTGTCGGATATGCTTTCTTCATCCCGAGCGGACTGCAGCCGCCTCTTACATATCCAGTGATCTTGAGGATATCCTTGACATGGATCATATCTACTGCTTTCTCGCCGACTGCTTTGGCTGCTGCCTTGCGGTCTACTTCTTTCTCGATCGGAACTACGAATACATAATAGCCGCCGCTTTTGCCCTCCATGACCAGTGTCTTGAAGGACTGTTCGTATGGTGCGCCGATCAGGTCTGCACTGTGGAGTCCATCTATAAATTCATCGCATTCATAAGGGAACGCCTCATACTTCACCTTCTGGCGATCCAGCATTCTCATTGCATTTGTCTTTGCTTCCTTTGCCATTGTGACCTTCTTTCCTGCCTCTTATCTGGCATTTCTGTTTCGTTTTGTATTCTTTGTATTTCTTGAATTCTTTCCGGAGATCCGGTTCCAGATCTCTTCGCCTTCGCGGTCATCCTCATCCATCATTTCCTGAATGATCTGCTCGTCAAGATCCTCCTCGTCGATCGGCTCGTCATCATAGTAAACATCATAACGTTCATCGTAATAATCATCCTCATAAGTATTCCGTCTGACATTTCGGTTATTTATATTTCTATTATTTACATTTCTGTCATTCACATTACCGCTGCCACTGCGCCCTGTTCCCGCAGATGCGCTGGTTCTCTTTGGACGGTATACAACTGTCTCCTCCCGTTCCGGTGCCGGATCATCGAGCCTGCGCTTGCGTGTTTTTTTCTCAAGTGGAACATCTGCTACCCGTTTCTGCTGAACAGAATTATGTTCTCTTACATGCTCTTCACGTTTCCTGCAGTTTCTCTGAGGTCTCTGTTCTTCCTCCGTTTCTCTCTTTCTGCGCGGAAGATAATCCTCTGTATCCACATAATCAGAACTTCTCCGGGCTTTCTCATATTCCCGTGGGTCATATTCCTCTTCTTCGATCACAACGCGGCGGTTTGTCGCAAACTGGATCAGCATACCGAGAAGTGCACAGCCCACGCTCAAGCTAAGTCCATATGGAATATCTGCAAGTCCTCCAAATTTCGCCAGGGAAAATCCTGCCATAGTGCCACCCAGCAGACTGGTTCCGACGATCAGTACAACCCTTGCCCACTTCATGGCAAGCACGCCAAGTCCCACGCCAAGCAGCAGACAGAAGAAAAATACCAGAGAAGTCGTCGGATGGAAAACATAGATTCCAAGTCCCAGTCCGATACCTGCACCGATAATAAAAATTCCGACCTTATAGCTCAGAAAAGCGAGCACTGCGAGCAGAATGCCCACACCGATCATGATCACTGCGTACATATATTTTTCCTGGATTCCCATGGTATACGCCACACCAAGCCCGATGCCGCCTCCGATCAGGAAACCGAACAGCATCATCCAGAACCGGAGCAGCCGGTATCCCAGCACGCAGTTGATCACGCCAAGGACAAAAAGAGCTGCAAATCCGATCGTGGAAACGCTGTCCAGAACTGAAGCTGACCGGGTCTGTTCCATGGTATTCATTATCTGTTGTAAAATTCCTGTCATAACACTCCTCCTAAAACATAAAGTACATGGTCTTGAGATTATCCAGGACTCCATAATGATATTCTACCGTACTGATCCCATAAAGTCCCATATAATACCGCGCCACATCTTGAATATATTCATCTCCGCCGCTCTGGATCCACTGCCGGTAAACTTCGTCAAAATCTTCCTGATCCCTGAATTTAAATCGGACTACCGCAGCTCCATTATCCAGCCGCATGCAGCAGAAGTCATATAAACTCTGATAATCGTAATGATCAAAACATGCCTCATTCAGCACATAGAAATTCTTATCTGTTGCCGTACATTCCGGTACGGGAAACTCGTCCGAATCGGTATAGACCTGCTCATACTCCTGCGGAAACGGACACAGATAATCATAAATGATCGTTTTGTGTTCTGCAAGCTGGACAGCATCTCCTTCGAGGAACTGTGGCTGGTCTCCATTTGTCGCATCCACATAATAGTACTGCCCCTCTATCTGTACAATATCCCAGGCATGCCCCTGATCGCTGTCTCTGGTGTCACCCTCGACATAAATACAGGGAATATCAAACTGTTCCAGAAGATACTGCACTGCCCTCGCATAGCCAGCACAGACAGCCTGCCCTTTCCAGAAGATCCCAGCAATGTTCTGATCATCCTCGGAAGATGCATATTCTGCATGGTCTATGAGGTATGTGTAAACGGTTTTGACCTTTTCATAGGTGTCTGCCCCCTCCGGGACCAGGCCTTTGACTTCCTGGCAGGCAGTCTCCATTGCCTGCTGGATCTCTGTTACCTCCTGGTCAGTATAGGTATAACCCGGAGAAAATTCACAGTAATCACTTCCCTGATAAGAAGTCGTATACACTTCCTGACGATTATGTACCCAGAACAGTTCCGGATGATCCTTCAGAAGTGCATGGTAAACCTTGTTGATCTCAGCTTCCTCAGAAGTCGTCAGATAAAAATTGTCCTGCCGGTTCTGGATCCCCTCCAGCATTTCCCGGTAAATTCTTCTTTCGCCTTCATCAAGAAGATTAAAATAATACTCCTGATACCCTGCTTCATCAGTCTCCGCCACGCTCTGCTCCCGCAGTTCCTGAACCTCAGAAGGTTCCCGATCAAAAATCCCCTTTGCCGCATCCAGAATTGCCGACTTCTGTTCTGCACTTCCTGATTCCTTTAATCTGTGGACAGAATTCAGCCCCAGTCCCAAAGCTGCGACCAGCACCACAAGCAGGCATATTTTATGAGGTAACCTGCGTTTCTTCATTTCCTGTTTGTCCTCCAATTTCCTGAATTATTTTATTATGATCATAGCCAACGTCTGTAAATCTCTTCATAATCTGTACTGCTTACACAATTCTTTATATTATAACATACCAGAAAATGGAATCTGTATTATAGAAATTCATAACCCAGAAGAAATCCCTCATAAAAAACCCGCGAAAATCATATACTGATCCTCGCGGGCTTATCGCAGGTATTAATCTTCAAACTCTACCTGAATGTCGCTGTTGTCAGGCCGTTTTGGATAAATCGCCGCACTGTCAGAAGAAACAGTCATTCCCTTTTCAAGGATACTTCTGAGAGTATCTGTTACTTCTACCTCTGTGCTTCCGGCAATACTTCCATCAGATACCACATCATCTGTTCCTGCACCGAAATCATCTTCAAAGCTGATATCAATTCCTGTTGTATCTTCTTTCGTACCTGTTGTCTCTGCATCTGAAGTGAAATCTGCATCAGAAGCAGCAGATATATCTGCACTGACTTCGAGTTTTTCTGCATTGCTTGCAGTAGTTCCGTCATTTACCATCTTAGCAAGTTCTTCCTGTGTCGGATAAAAAGATGGCTGACGAATATAACGGAAACTTGCGCCATAGGCTTCACCAACTGTAACACCATTCTTGCTTGAAGAACAGTGTACTGCGATCCAGTCACCTGCATCTGTCTTTCCGCAGATGATACCTACATGATTGTCACTTCCTGATTCCGGACCATTCTGGAATACAAGATCTCCAGGCTGTGCATCCTGCTCGCTGACTACATTTGCTTTCTCCCACTGATCAGAAGTTCCGTCACCGACACTGCTCTGCATGTCCGTACTGTCATATCCATTGATCACTGCCCAGGTAACAAAACCGCTGCAGTCCAGCCCATATGCTCTGGTTGTTCCGGTACTTGGACTTCCTGCTGCTGAAACCTTCTCTGCATTTCCCCAGCTTGGGTCCTTGCCGATCGTAGTGGACTTACCGCCCCAGAAATAGCCGACCTCTCCTACCAGTGAATATGCTGCTGTGATAACATTGACACGCTCCTCCGAAACATCATCTCCAACACTCTGACGTACAAATCCCTTGGCATCTGTAACAATCGCGCAAAGAAGCTTGCAGTCTGTCTCCGTGTATTTCTTGAGGATGCTTCTCTTATCCTGTGCGATATTATTCTGTTTAATATAAGTATTGATATGATAGTTTCCATAAGAAACATGTGTGATATTTTCTTTGTCACGGACAACCGGGTTCATCTTTGCAAAAATCGCCGCAAGATCATCCTTGCAGGAAGAGTCAAGAGTAAATTCTTTGACACCGTTCTGGCTCTGCTCATATACATAAATCGCCAGAATATCCTGCCAGTTACGGACGAGCAGGGAATCTGCGGAGGTGGTCAGACCGTCGCTTCTGCTGTCACTGGCGTCAGTCAGTTTATTCTTCTGTTTATATTCCTTCTCTATTTCATCCATAACAGAGGAGAAATCATCAGAAAAACTGAGCTGATAATTTTCCTTCAGGCTGTCCAGATAAAAATCCTTGCCCGCATGAAGATTAGATACATAATAAACAGGTGTACCGGTCTTGCCAGTCACATCCGTCTTGGTTCCATCAGAAATATCTGTACTATTTCCATTATTATTCTGTTTTTTCTTAAGTTCTGCAATCTTTTTTTCAAGGTCTACCAGCGTCTGATAGTTTGTGACCATTGCTTTCTGGTCATCCGGCAGTTTGTCATAAGCCTTACGAAGTTCCTGTACTCTGGACTTGTGATTCAGGGTAAGTGTTTCCTTAGCCAGAGCATTGATACTGTTGATCAGAGATGTAACTGCTTCCGGTACAGCCGATGTTGTAGGCGTCGGAGATGCGGTCGGCTCTGGTGTTGCGGTTGGTGCTGGCGTCACAGTCGCGGTCGGCTCCGGTGTCGTTGTCGGTTCCGGTGCTGTTGTTGGCTCTGGTGCTGTAGTCGGTTCCGGTGCTGTTGTTGGCTCTGGTGCCGTTGTCGGTTCCGGTGCTGTAGTCGGCTCTGGTGCCGGTGTTTCCCCTCCTGATCCATCACTCAGGTCACTGCCGTCACCAAAATCACTCGTATTCTCTATTCCTTCATCCGCAGCCAGAATAGACATCGGGCTGGACAAAACCATTGCTGAGATCATTGAGATGCATAAATACTTTGTCAGATATTTATTCTTCATTCTGCCAAAAAAACTCCCTTCTGTGACCATATTCCCATTTCCTGAAAGGAATATGTTAAAATCTTCTAACTTACATAATAACTGTGCTTATTTTAGCATACTGTTTTTTCAAAATCAACCGCCGGAGTGTTACACTCCGGCGGATTTGGGTAAATTTCATATTTTTTTCATATTTTCAGATATTTACTGCCGGTACACCTGATGCTACTACACGAAGGCAAAGCTGGAACAATCCCTGGAATACCTGAAAGCATACACTTAAGATATAATGGATATCCTCCTCGATCGAACGCTTGCGGTCAAGGTAAACGTTGTGACGCTCTCTGATATAATCAAGAAGCTGGTTCAGTGTATCAAAGCGAAGATTCTTCTCCGCATAAATATCTGCTCTTCCACTCTCGACAAAAGCCTTGAGTTCATTCTTCAGATGCTTCTCATACGTATTGTGCTGACGCAAAGATCCGTCAAATGTCCTGTTATGTGGAAATGTAAAGTAGTCTGCAATGTAATGCATGATCTCGCCTGCTCTTCTCCAGAACACACGGTCATTGTATTCTCCCAGGCCGTTCTCTACCAGACGGCGGATCTTTCCCTGTACCTCATCAAAAGTGCCGAAATATTCATGTCTCTTGGTTACAAAGGATGGCTGGATGTCCGGAAGGATATTTCCGAGACAAAATGCTTTTCTATGTGACTGTAAGCTCTCATTAGCAGGCATCTGGTCTGCCAGATATCTTGCTAACAGTATGTGTGATTTCTTTCGCAAAATAAACACTTCTTTCTGTGCAAATAAATTGTTTGCTGTAACCAACATCTACTATAACAGATATCCGGCCATTTGAAAATAGAGATTTTGTGAATTTTAAATTTTTTTCTTCAAAACACCGATCGCCATACTGTGTTGTGCCGCATGACGCTGCTCTGTCAGTTCCTTTTCGTAAAAGATCACACCATTATGATCATATGGATCGTTGAACCAGTAGCCATTCTCATCATATCCCACCAGAAGCATACAATGTTCATTGGAAGTCCATTCAAACCGTTCACCGGAATCCAGAAGTTTCCACTCCGGTCCCGGGATCTCCTTTCGCATATTGATGCAGGCCCAGAAAACTACCGGCATCCCGCGGTCAATGTACTTTCTGCACAATTCTTCTATAGAAGTTCCTGTCTCATTGACAAATGCAAAAGCATCTCCTGCCACCCGCTCAAGTGCTCCCTTAAGCGCCGGTGCATAGCAGCCAAAAGACTCATCATCATAAGGACTCCCACAGAAAAATTCATTCGGATCCGGTCCATAAAGTCCGTCCTCTCTCTGCTCCATTGCCCTGCACCTGAGGCAGTTCTGGATAAAACCGTCTACCGTAATATCACATCCAAGATAGCGGAGAAGCATGACAGCGGTGACGCTCTCGCATCCTGTCGGATATCTGCCGCTCTGGTCGATATAAGCTACTTTGATCTTCGTCATATTTCCTGTCTCTTTCCTGTCAGATATCGTCTACTTTGCGTAACTGTTCAGTACCCTCACAGTTACGAGTCAAAATGCATTCCAGATCACCTTCGGTGATAGCATTTTGCCTTGTATGTCTCGGGATTTTGACAAAAAGCATGTCAAAACACCTCGCGGGATACTACCTGCTGAATAGTTACTACTTTGCAACTTTACGGAGTACAGTCAGGACCGCGAGCAGCAGAATAAGACTGACTCCCAGGACGATCCACCATACATGGACAAAACCTGCAAGCAGGAAGCCCACCGCGGATACCACTGCAACTACAGCTGCGTACTGCATCTGTGTTGTTACATGGTTGATATGATTACTCTGTGCACCTGCTGAGGACATAACCGTTGTATCAGAGATCGGTGAAATATGGTCTCCGCAGACAGCTCCGGAAAGAACTGCGGATACTGCGATGATCATCATCTGCATATCGTCTGCACCCGGGAACATTGCGATTGCGATCGGGACCAGGATCGCAAACGTTCCCCAGCTTGTTCCTGTTGAGAAAGAAAGGAAGATTGCCACCAGGAACAGGATCGCCGGAAGGATCACACTTGCAGATGCATTGGTGCCCACGATCGTCTTGACAAAAGTTCCTATCTCAAGTGCATCACCCATTCCTTTGAGCGACCATGCAAAGATCAGAATCGCGATCGCCGGGATCATCATCTTGAATCCTTCTACAAAACTGTCCATAAATCCCTTGAAGGTGACAACTTTTCGTGGAAGATACAGCACGAGCATGAACAATACGGTAATCATCGTCGCAAAGATCAGACTGGTCTCCGCATCACAGCCGGAAAAAGCTGTGACAATATCTGTCGCTCCGCCAAGGAATCCTGTATAGATCATCGCACCGATCGCAGTTCCGATCAGCACCAGAACCGGAAGGATCAGATCGATGACATGACCATTGGAAGAGATTTCTTCTTCTTTGACCTGCTCAAATTCTTCTCCACCGGAAGTAAAAAGGTCTCCTCTTGCGGCATTCAGCTCATGTTTTTTCATAAGTCCGAAATCAAATCCGATACCGATCATATAAAATACCATGACCAGAGTAAGAAGTGCATACAGGTTATAAGGGATCGTCCAGAGAAAGAGCTGGAATCCTGTGATCCCCGCGTCTGCCGGCACATAAGAGTTGACTGCTGCCGCCCAGCTTGAGATCGGTGCGATAATGCAGACCGGTGCTGCAGTTGCGTCAATGATGTAGGCAAGTTTCGCACGTGACACTCTGTACTTGTCTGTGACCGGACGCATAACAGAACCCACAGTCAGGCAGTTAAAATAGTCATCCACAAAGATCAGGATACCAAGTCCTGTTGTCGCAAACATTGCACTCTTTTTATTCTTGATCTTGCTGCCCGCCCAGCGTCCATATGCTGCAGAACCTCCTGATTTTGCCATCAGCACGATGATCATTCCAAGCAGAACATCAAAGATCAGAATATTCAGATTCATGCTGTTTTTCATGATATCAAACAATGCCACAAACGCATTCCACGGATGAAAGCCTGTATAAAGCAGTGCTCCCATCGCCACACCGATAAACAGCGAGCTGTAAACCTCCTTCGTGATCAGTGCCAGCGCGATCGCCAGCAGCGGTGGAACCAGTGACCACCAGGTTCCGATAAACATTGATCCGTCCATTTCGTTTTCCCCCGTTTTATATTTTTATTATTATTTTAAAAAAATTCTTCTGAAATTGCAATGTTTTTATGGAACATTACCTATACAGAACTCAATAAACTCGCGGTCATATTCTATATTATCCTGGATATAGTCAGAATCCTCTACAACCAGGTTCTTTTCCCAGAAAGCAAAATCCCGGTCATTGATCTCTTCTGATTTGTGGACTGTCATGTTGGCAGAATAATAGCCCGGATAATCATTCCAGCTTCCCGCATCTGAAAAACCCTCCTCGCCGAGAAGATAATTAATAAACAGTGCACACGTGTATGGACAGTCTGTATCACGTGCTACTGTTGCATAGATGGCATACATATATCCCGCAAAGCAGTCCGCATCCGCTTCATAAGCCATCACATTCAGGCATTCCATCTGCTCTTTCTCAAGTTTTCTTGTCTTATTGTACACAAAAAATCCCATGACACCTGTGTCTGCTTCTGCCGTATCCGCACAGATCTGAGAATTGGAACCATGACTGAAATCACAGTTTTTCAGGAAGCGATCGATCCATTCATATGCAGCCGACTGGTATACATAATAATTATCAAAAGCCATACTCTTTTCATCTCTCAAAATGTTGATTTTTCGATACTTTCCAAGATTTTATACACCAAATATTTTATATAATACCCCATATATACCCCATTTTTCAAGCACCAAATTGAATGATTTTTTTGGTTGCTGATGAAGAATTGGTTTTCTCTAATCCAATAGTATCTTCCAGTAATTTCATATCATCAACCTTTTTCTTATCTAATGCACTTGTATATAGATCCATAGTCATTTGTAAAGAAGCGTGTCCAAGATATGATTGTACCGTCTTCGGTGGGATTCCTGCCTCAAAGCAACGTGTGGCAAATGTGTGTCGCAGTAAATCTTAAATTTGAGATTTTTTGAGTTATCAAAACTTAAATAAAATCCAAACCTTTCAGGAAAAGCATAGGAATTACAATAAATGCCGTCTGAAAAGGTTTGGATTTTATTTTTGGTGTATGATTCCCTTATAACAAAAAGGAGGCAAATATGGCTGTTTCATATAATCGTTTGTGGAAGTTACTGGTTGACAAAAAGATGAGCAAGGCTGATTTGAGGAAAGCCTCCGGCGTTGCGCCGAATACAATGACAAAATTACGCCGGGACGAGAAGGTCACGCTCACCGTCCTTGGGAAGATATGCAAAACCCTTAATGCCGACTACGGTGACATTATGGAGTATGTTGATGAGGAAGGAGTGCCGGCTGTGCCACGCTGTAGCGGATGTAGCCTTCCTCAGTCTCCTGCTTTGCCACAAGGCCTTCCTCCTGCGACTCTACCTCGATCACGCTGGATACAAATCCGGTTCCCAGGCTATGTCTTTCCTGTCTTACTTTCCAATCACGGCTCTGCCGACTACCATACGCTGAATCTCATTGGTTCCCTCAAAGATCTGGAAGATCTTCGCGTCGCGCATGAGTTTTTCTACCGGATACTCACGGCTGTAACCGTAACCGCCCAGAATCTGTACGGCATCGATAGCGGTCTGCATCACAGAATCACCTGCGAAGCATTTGGCTGCTGCTGACTCTTTGCTGAACGGAAGTCCCATGTCTGCCAGACGGATGGAGTGCGCGATCAGCTGTCTGGAAGCCTCGGTACGGATCTCCATGTCCGCAATCTTGAACTGGATTGCCTGATTCTTGCAGATCGGCTTTCCAAACTGTACTCTCTGTTTGGAATAAGCCACTGCCTCATCGATACATCTCTGTGCTACGCCGACACCGATGACTGCGCACCAGGTACGTGCCAGATCCAGAGTCTTCATAGCGGTAATGAATCCGGTTCCCTCCTCACCCAGACGGTTCTCTGCCGGAATTCTCACATCCTCCAGAATCACATCACTGGTGGTAGCGCAGCGGATACCCATCTTGTTCTCATGGTTGCCGACGCTTAAGCCCGGGGTTCCTTTATATACCAGAAAAGCGGAAATGCCTTTGGTTCCCTGATCCTTTGCGGTCATGGCAGTCACTACAAAGAAATCTGCCACGCTGGCGTTGGTGATAAAGCACTTTCTTCCATTTAATACATACTCATCGCCCTCGCGGACTGCGGTAGTTTTTCCTGCTCCCGCGTCACATCCCGCGTTCGGCTCGGTCAGTGCGAAAGAACCAAAACCTCCGTTGATGATGATATCGCAGCATTTCTGTTTCTGCTCTTCATTGCCTGCCAGAAGTACTGGTTTTAAAGCCAGTCCGTTACCGTTTAAAGTAACTGCCACACCGGCATCCGCCCAGGCGATCTGCTCTACGATGGCTGCCTGATCCATATGATCCAGGCCAAGTCCGCCGTACTCTTCCGGCACATCCATCATGTGAAGCTTTCTGATCCGACTGCTCCGATGGCTCCCGCGCCGATACCAGCCAGCATAGATGCCGGAATCGCAACCGCGATTCCAAAGCCCGCCATACCTTCCATAAAGTTTCCAAAGCCCCAGCCAATTAAAAGAAGCAGCACGCGCTTATCGGTCGATACACTGGCCAGCATCTTTTTGATCTCTTCCATTGCACCGGTCTTTAAGATTAGATTGTAAGTAAAGAGCGCTGCAATGATGACCAGGCAGATCGGCCATAATGCATTCAGCACACCTTCCAGCGTTGCCGTTGCCATATTCCCTGCCGGAAATTTCCAGCAGAACATGGATAACAGTGCTGTCAGGATCCACGCAAGGAAACAGGCTTTGTGCCCTGGCATCTTCAAAACACTCAGTGCGATCACCAGCCAGAGGATCGGGATCATCGCCAGCAGAAACAGAAAAAAGCATAGAAACACCTCCAAAATTCGCTAAACCAATACCAATACTTGCTGCATCAAGACAATGCAAACATGTCGATGCAAACATACTTTTTGTCTGTAAAAACCCGGATTAGACCTCCCAAATTGCTTTTTATTTCGTTATTATTTTGACAACTGTTTCTCTTCCTCCATCTTTCTCTCCTCCATTTGTGCACTTGTCGACAAGTACACAAGGTTTCTGTATGATTTTTACCTCTCGTTTTCCCCCTGATTTTTATTGGTAAAAATGACGAAAATGAAAAACGTGGCGGCTGCGAAATGAATTTCATTCCACAACCACCACGTTCATTCTCTTTTATAATTCCCGCAAAATCAGTTCCGTAATCCCCTCATTTGCGCCCATTGTGATGCGCTTTACCTTCGGTTCCCGTCCATAACTGAACTCTTCCCGGATAGCTGAGCGGATCCGGGTACCGCCATTGTATCCGTGGATCACCCGGATCTTGTAGACGGCAGTTCCGGCCTGATCCACCTTTTTCTGAATAGCCGCAACCGCATCTTCCGTGCGCATTCCGTGCACATCAAACTCGATAATGGGACTGTTCATCATCTGCCCTTTCTCTCCTTGTGTTCCTTTTTATCCTCATACATTTTCTGGTCTGCTCTCGCCTTGGTGTCGCGGATACTCTCCTGCTCAAGAAGCTCCGCACTGCCATAGGAGACAAACGGCAGAATGGAAACCACCTTTCTGCGTTTCTCCATCACCCAGAAGAATTTCTCTTTGCAGAGTTCTTCCTTTTCCGGTTCCCGCAAAGGAACACAGAATTCATCTCCTCCAATGCGGTAACAGTTTCCATAACGGCTATAGGCTTTTTTCAGGCATCCGGCAATTTCCCTCAGGCACCGGTCTCCAGCCAAATGGCCGTACGTATCGTTGATGTACTTAAAATCGTCCAGATCCAGCACAATCAGCATCCGGTCCTCCGGACGCAGATTCAGAGTCCGGTTTAAGTAGCTCTTCTGGCTCAGCAACCCGGTCCGTCATCCACCAGCACGGAAATCATCTCCAGAATGGAGATTCCACCAATCAGAATAAACGTGGCAAGAAACCCTTTTGCCTGTTTGGGATTCAGGGTTTCGCTTAACTTCACCAGACCGCACATAAAAATCAGGACGAACAGGTTGATGGCAGTCAGTATAAAAAAGTATAAGTCAGTCACAGTCCTTCTCCTGTATGTTTTTCCTTACTGCTCGAATCTGCCCTTCATCTT
>OLQV01001440.1_pt1 | contig 18018 bp, 17 predicted proteins | sample 1672371 | NCBI WGS metagenome assembly OLQV01 (sample SAMEA3136676, study PRJEB25190) | human gut metagenome
CCGAGCTGGAGGGCGGCGGCCTGGAGCACATCGTCAAGCAGCTGGGCTACGGCGATGACCCGCTGAACCAGCGCGCTTCCGTGGGCTGGAAGGGAATGCGCGCCGCCGAGCGTCTGGTGGAGCAGTACATGATCCGCATCGAGAGCGTGTCCAGCTACTCGGCCAATGCGGCGGCGAACTGACCCTCTTCTTTGGCGGGCTGGTTCTGGCCCTGCAGGACGAGAAAAACGCAAGACACAAAAACAGGCGGGCCCTGCGGACGGAGGGCAGAAAGGAGTTTCTATGAGCGAGAAAAAGGCAGTGCGCATCAAGCTGTTCAAGGACAACAGCCGCTATAAGGAGGACCTGTTCGTCAGCGTCAACGGCGTGAACTACAAGATCCGCCGGGGCGTGGAGGTGGAGGTCCCGCCCGAAGTAGCGGAGGTGCTGGAACACAGCCAGATGCAGGACGAGCGGACGGCTGCCCGCATCGCGGCAGCCGAAAACGCGGCCCAGTGACCTGAGAAAACAGCGGCCCGGCCGGGAACATCGCCCCGCCGGGCTTTTTTCAAAAACGAAAGGAGTTTTGCAATGACGGTAGAACAGGCATTGGCGCGCGCACGGGAGCTGCGGCCGGGGTGCAAGATCTCGGACGAGACCTGCCGCCGCTGGCTCTGCGAAGAAGATGCGCTGCTGCGCCAGCAGCTGTTTGAGAAGAGCGGGGCCGACGAATACGCCGCCGCAGGGGCCGACCTCGCGTGGAGCGGGGAGGCGCTGCCCGACGACACGGTGCTGCTGGTGCCGGTGCCCTTTGATGCGCTGTATCCGCACGTTCTGTGCGCCCGCATCGATGCGGCTCTGGGCGAGACCGACCGCTATGCCGGGGAGCAGGCTCGGTGCAGCGGCCTGCTGAGCGAACTGGCTGTCTGGCTGCGGCAGAAGCACCCGCCCCGCTGCCGGGCGCAGTGGCGCTGGTGAGGAGGTGGACGCGATGAGCGGAACGAGCCGTGCGGCGGCAGCGACCAGCCGCACCCTGCTGCGGGCCTTTGGCGGCCTGAACGAGACGTACAGCTGCACCGAGGCCGAGGCGGGCAGCAGCAAAAATTTCAGTAGCCGGGACTTCCCGGCGCTGAGCACCCGCATCCCCCGCCGCAGGCTGCGGAGCGTCGTGCAGATGAACGGCATCTACCACCTGAACGGCCTGCTGGTGGCGGCGGGGAAGAACCTCATCTACAACTCGGATGAGACCCCGCAGGAGGCCGAGTTTTTCTGGAATGCGGTGGCGGACAGCAAAAAGAAGATGGTGGGCATGGGCACCAGGGTCATCATCTTCCCGGATAAAATCGCCTTTGACACGCGGGACCGTTCGGTGACGAAGCTCGGCGCCGTGTGGGACAGCGGCGGTGCCGATGTGGTGCTGACCCCCTGCGATGCGTCCGGCAAGACCTATACCGTTTCCGGCAAGGGCACAAAGGAGCCGGAAAATCCGGCGGACGGGCAGCTGTTCCTCAAGGTGAACAACATCCAGAAGCCGTACAGCAGCGAGAGCGTGCTGGAAGTCTACAACGAGGCTTCGGGCAACTGGTCGGTCATCGAGCTGAAGTGGTGCCGAATCGAGGCGGGCGGCATCGGGAAGAATTTTGCCGTCTGGGATACCGTGACGGTGAGCGGCGTGGAGGACGGCGATGACCTGCACTGGAAGGAGCTGAAAGGAGACCGCATCGTCACGGCGCGCGGCGACGACTGGGTGCAGGTGCAGGCCGAGCCGGGCGGTGATTACTTTTACGGGACCCTGACCAAGGGCCGGGAGATGCTCCGCTGGACCGGCATCGACGGCAAAGGCGCGACGATGGAAGGAAACACCGATGCCTTCCGGCTGGAACGCCGGGTGCCGGACCTGGACTATCTGACCGAGTGCGACAACCGGCTGTGGGGCTGCGCGCAGAATGAGAACGTCATCTACGGCTGCAAGCTGGGCGACCCCACCAACTGGTTCTCCTACCGCGGCATCGCGGAGGACAGCTATGCGGTCACGGTGGGCAGCGACGGGCCGTTTACCGGCGCGGCCACCTGCTTGGGGTCGGTGCTGTTCTTCAAGGAGAACGCTCTGCACAAGCTCTACGGCTCCAAGCCGTCGGATTTCCAGCTCAGTTCCCTGCGCTGCCGTGGGGTGGCCCGGAACGCGGCCGGCAGCCTCTGTGTGCTGAACGAGACGCTTTACTATCTCTCGCCGGACGGTGTGATGGCCTGGGATGGGAGCATCCCCACTAAGGTGTCCGAAAAACTGAACACGGCCCGGCTCTCCAACGTGCAGACGGCGGTGGGCGGCGCGCTGGATGGCCGCTATTATCTCTATCTGGCGCGGGACAGCGGCCGGGAAGGAGACGCGCTCGAAGAGCGGCTCCTCGTCTACGACACCGAGCGGGGCCTCTGGCAGGAGGAAGACGGCTGCTCCTACGCCATGGCCAGCACCGGCGGGCAGCTCTACCTCTGGGATGGGCACGACATCTGGGCTGCCGACCCCAGCCGCGAACGGGACTGGAAGACCACCGAGGGCGTGGAGGAGACGGTGGACTTTGAACTCATCACGGATGCGTTCGGGATGGACGAGGCCGAGGACCGGTATCTTTCCCGGCTGACGCTCCAGATGGATGCCGTATGTGCCAGCACCGTGGAACTGGCGATCTGCTACGACGACGGCCCCTGGGAGAAGCTGGCAGAATGGGCCGTGGCCGGGAAGCAGAAGCGGTTCGACCTGCACCTTGCGCCCCGCCGCTGCGGCATATTCCGGCTGCGGCTGACCGGCAAAGGGCAGATCACTCTGCGCAGTCTGGCGCGCACCCTCGCGACGGCGCGGGGCAGACTTATGGAACAGGAGGCATGACAGGATGGCAAGCATTTCGGGCCTGAGCAAGCTGGGCCTGCCGAAGCTGAGTGAGAAGATGGACCCGGAGGATGCCCGCGCACTGCGGAACTACCTCTACCAGATGCAGGAGCAGCTGCAATACGTTCTGAGCAATCTGGACGTGGAGAACGTCTCGGACGAGCTGGGGGCCAAGCTGCGGAAACTGCAGTGAGAAAGGAGACTCTATGGCAAGCGACAAGAAAAAGAACTACTCCACCGAGGGGCTGAACAGCCGCCAGGAGGTGCAGGATGCACTGGCGTCGGCGGGGTATCAGCCCTCTGAGCAGGTGACGGAAGCAGAAGCGGCCCTGAAAGCGCAGCAGAGCGCTGCCCCCGGCGACTACCAGAGCCGGTATCAGGCCCAGATCGACCGCACCCTGAACGACCTGAACGCGCGGAGAGCGTTCTACTACAACTACGCGCAGGACCCGCTGTATCAGCAGTATGCGCAGGCGTACACCCAGAACGCCCACAACGCCAGCGCCGATGCTGCCGCACAGGCTGCTGCGCTGACGGGCGGCTACGGCTCCAGCTATGCGGCCAGCGTGGCCCAGCAGGCTTACCAGCAGCAGATCGGGGCGCTGAATCAGGCCATCCCGACGCTGTATCAGCTGGCGCTGGACACCTACGACAGCGGCGGCGATGCGCTGGTCTCCCAGCTGGACCAGCTCAACACGCAGGAGCAGAACGCGCAGGGGCTGTATCAGCAGAAACTTTCGGACTATTACACCCGGCTGGAACAGCTGGGCAACGCCTACAACACGGCCTATCAGCAGGACTACGGCCAGTATCAGGACTACCTGAGCCGTCTGGACACCCTGTATGGCAACTACGCCGCGCAGGAACAGGAGGCCGCTGCCCAGAAGCAGCAGCGGTTCAACAATGCGGTCACGGTGCTGGGCCTCATCGGCGATGCGGTGCAGATCGCGCTCTCCGGTACCACGGGTCTCGGCTCGCTGGCGGGGTCGCTCGTGAACACCGGGTACAACATCTACGCGAACAACCGTGCCTATGAGGCAGACCGTGCGGATACGGCCTGGAACCAGCAGATGCAGGAAAAGCAGGTCCAGAACGCGCAGGCGCAGCAGAAGTACGACAACGACTTTGCGCAGCAGCAGTATCAGGACAAGCTCCGCCAGCAGCAGTTCAATAATCAGGTGACCAGCGAAAAACTGAACATCGCCAAGGGCGAATGGGCCCTTAAGCAGTCCAAGGCGGCCCAGCAGGCCCAGAAAGCCAGCGCGGCAGCGGCCCAGAGAGCGGCAGCAGCGGGGGCTTCGGGCACGTCGGGTCCGGGCAGCGGAAACTTGAACGTGGGCAAGAGCGGTGTGCTGGGCAGCACGGCGGTGCCCTACACCGCCGCCCGCCTGCGCAGCCAGGGCCGGAGCGATGCCGCCATCCGGACGGAGCTGCTGAAGGAAGGCTACAGCAGCAAAGAAGTCGGGGAGATTATGAAACAGCTCAACAGCTGAAAAAACCAGCCGCAGCGCAGAAGTGGGGTCTTCTGTGCTGCGGCTGGGGTCGTTTTGGAACGGTGGAAGCAGAGAAACGCGGGGCCGTGCTGTTCGAGTCCCACAAGGCATCCAACGTGGAGCCACGGTAGACATTCCTAGTGGTCCAGGACCCGCGGGCTAAGCGACAGCGACGGGTTGCGGCTCCCAGCGGCTGCTTCGGCCCTTGGGAGGGTCTCGCATCCTGCTGGCCGCTGCCCCAACAACTCCTCCCTGTTTCTGCCGCAGGCAGCGGTCGTCGCTGTTGCACCGGGCTGGTCGCTTACGGTGCTTACGCACCGCCGCCCTGTTCGAGTCCCACAAGGCAACTAACGTGGTGCCACGGTAGACGTTCCTAATGGTCCAGGACCCGCGCACTAACAAACAGCCCACTGGGCTGTTTGTTACCCCGCCGCTGGCGGGGCCGTGCTGTTCGAGTCCCACAGAGAAACATGAAAGAAAAAAGACCAAGAATCATTTGATTCTTGGTCTTTTTGATGAGAGGGTGCCTTGTGGGACTCGAACCCACGGTCTCCAGATCCACAATCTGGCGCGTTAACCGACTACGCTATGGGCACCACATAGATGCGCCCGAAGGGACTCGAACCCCCGGCCCACTGCTTAGAAGGCAGTTGCTCTATCCACCTGAGCTACGGGCGCACGTTGTTATCCCATTGGGTTCCTTATCTTGGGCAGGCCACCGTCGGAGGCGGGCTGCGAGAAGTATAATACCATACCCATCGGGTTCTGTCAAGCAAAAAAGTGGATTTTTTTGAAATTTTTCGGCCGGGCGGGTCGAGCAGCTCTCAGAGCAGCCGCATTCCGACGATGCCAAGCGAAAAACCGAGCAGGGCACCGGCGATGACATCGCGCGGGAAATGCACCCCGGCCAGCACCCGCAGCACACAGATGGCCACGGTGACAGCGACCATGAAGCCGCCGACCGCCGGATAAAAAGAGAGCCACACGGCCGCCAGCACGGCCGCGCTCAGCGCGTGGCGGGAAGGGAAGGACTGGCCGTGGGTCTCCTTTTCCACCAGCGGGGTGAAGCCGGGCTGCTCATACGGGCGGGGAAAGTTGAGCTTTTTGCGCAGCAGGGTGCCGCCCAGAAAGACGAACCCCGGCACCAGAATGGCGCGGGCGATGCACTGCATGAAGTCGAGGGCGGTCTGGTCCAGCCCGCCCCGCAGCAGCTGGAACCACTGAAGGTTCAGCAGCACCAGCAGCACCGGGTAGCAGACGAACGGCACCGCCGGGAGCCAGTGGTTCAGCAGGATGACGAGCTGCTTTGCCGTCGGGTGGGCGTTCAGCCAGTGTAGGATCTTCTGATAGCGTTCCGGTGTCATGGTGCAGGCCTCCCTTGGTCAGAAACAGGTGTCGAGATATTCTTCCACATCGAACGGCTCCGGGGTGGAATCCTTGCGCAGGTAGAGCGGGTGGTGGGGGTGGCCCTTCTTGCTCCGTTTGCCGAAGGTGACCCACGGGATCTCCCGCTCACGGGTCAGGGCCACCATCTCCCGCATCAGGCCGGGCAGGTAATCCCGCTTTTCGATCAGGGTGCCCCAGGCCGCCCACATGGTGGGCTCGGTCTCGGCCAGCACGGCCCGGAGCCAGCGCAGGTTCTCGTCGCAGAGGGCGCGGTCGGGGACCTTGTCCATGTCGTTGGGGTCGGTGGCACGCTGGGGGTAGACGTTGAACATGATCCAGCTGTCGAAGCCGTTGGCATTGGCCAGCCGTTCCACGCTTTTCAGGGTGGGGTCCAGTGCGCCGGGCTGCGCGGTGCTGGGGTTGATGCCGATGCAGACCAGCGGGTGTCTGCCCACCCGGCCCAGCACATAGCGGTAGGGCAGGTAGGTGTGTGGCTCATAATACCAGATGCCGCCGGGGTATTCGCCTGCTTCCAGACGGGGAAGCTGTTCCGTTTGCATAGTCGTTACCTCTCAAAATACGCTCTTCTTTTCTATCGTACCTGAAAATTTGACTGAAATCAACTCCTTCGGGGGAGAAAATCTCCCACAAATCCAAATTTCATGGTATACTGTGCTTGGAGCCGTGTATGCTCCAAAGAGTGGAAGAAACCCTTCATTTCCCTGGAAGGAGTCTTGCTATGATAGAAGATTACAGAAATGCGCTGCGTGCGGGCCAGCGTGCCTACCGTGCCTGCGTCGCGCGGGGGCAGTCGCCTTATCTGAAAGTCCTGGATGAGATCCTGAACGGTGTGGACATCGTGGCGCAGGAGCCGCTGGGGCTGGTGGACATCCCGGCCGAGAGCATCGTGGGTACCAAGACCGCCGGACGCCACACGGCGTTTGCCGCCAACTTCATGCCCCTGCTGGACGATGACACCGAGTTCGCCGTCAAGTGGTCGAACCTCTGCGATGCCCATCTGGAAGAGGGCATCCATACCCCCATCATCGCCTACGAATACCTGAACCGGTTCTATGTGCAGGAAGGCAACAAGCGGGTGTCCGTCCTCAAATATTATGAGGCTGTCACCGTCCCCGGCACCGTGACCCGGCTCATCCCGGCCCGGAACGATACGCTGGAAAATAAGATCTACTACGAATTTCTCGATTTTTACAAGCTGTCCAAGGTGAACAACGTGCGCTTCTCCAAACTGGGCGGCTATGCAAAATTGCAAACCCTGGTCTGCAAGGCGTCGGGCGAAGCCTGGACGGACGACGACCGGCTGAATTTTTCGTCGCTCTACACCATGTTCAGCCAGCAGTTCTATGCGCTGGGTGGTTCGGCGCTGGACCTGACGCCGGGTGACGCCCTGCTGGTCTACCTTTCGGTCTACCGCTATTCGGACGCCTGCCAGTCCACCCCGGCGCAGGTGCGGGAGAACCTCTCCAAGCTGTGGGATGAGATCAGGATCCTGACCGAGCCCCACGCGGTAACGCTCTCGCTGGAGCCGAACTCCGCCAGCGAGCCGCTGCTGAGCAAGCTGAACATCTTCAGCCAGAAGCCCAGCCAGCTCAAGGTGGTCTTCCTGCACGAATACGACGCCAAAACGAGCGCCTGGGTGCGCGGCCACGAAAAGGGCATCGAGGCCCTCAAGGCGGAATTTGGCGACCGGCTCGTCATCACCAACCGGGAAAACGTGTCCCCGGAGGTGGATGCGGAACAGATCCTGGAAGAAGTGGCCCACGACAATGCGGATGTGGTGTTCACCACCAGCATCCGGATGCGGCCTGCCTGCCTGAAGGTGGCAGCCCAGCACCCGAAGACCAAAATCCTGAACTGCTGCCTGAACACCCCGCACCCGCTGGTGCGCACCTACTACCCGCGCACCTATGAAGTGAACTACCTGCTGGGTATGCTGGCGGGTATCCTCTCCAAGACGGACCGGGTGGGCTATGTGGCCGCGAACCCGGTATACGGCACCCCGGCGGCGGTCAACGCCTTTGCGCGCGGGATGCGGGCCGTCCGGCCGGACGGCCATGTGGTGCTCCGCTGGGCCTGTGTGCCGGTGGAGGGCCAGCCGCTGGATTTCTCCGACCGGGAGGACATCACCCTGCTCTACGCCCGCAGCAGCAATGAACCGGCGGACAGCAACCGTGACTTCGGCCTCTGCCGCCGCCTGCCGGACGGCAGCCTGAAGCCGGTGGCGCTGCCGGTGTGGAAGTGGGAGACCTTCTACATCGGCATCATCCGTTCGATCTTCAATGGCACTTGGGGCAGCGAGGCCAGCGGCAAGGCAGTCAACTACTGGTGGGGCCTGCAGAGCGATGCCGAGCGGGTGGACTATTATGAAGAGCTGGCCGGCGGCACCCGCCAGCTGCTGAACATCATCGAGGAGAACCTGCGCAAGCATGAGCTGGCCATCTTCCCGTCGGGCGGGCTGTATGCGCAGGGGCATGTGAAAATGGTGCCGCAGGGGGATACCTACACGCCCAAAGAGCTGATGGAAATGGACTGGCTGGGCGAATGTGTGGAAGGCGCACTGCCGCTCTACGAGGACCTCGACGTCAAAACGCGCGGCCTGATGGAGATCAATGGTCTGGGCAGCCTGAAAGGGATGCCGCTGTAACAAGCAAAAAATTCAACAGAACGGAGCATTGCGGACGTGAAGATACTTGCGATTTCGGATACCCCCTCCAAAGCACTGTGGGATTACTGCACACGGGAGCGGCTGCAGGGGATCGACCTGATCCTTTCCTGCGGCGACCTGCCCAAGAAATACCTGGAATATCTGACGAATTTTACCTCGGCCCCGATCTTGTATGTGCACGGCAACCATGACGGCAGCTACCGCCACGGCGAGCCGGGCGGCTGCATCTGCGTGGACGATGAGGTCTACGTCTGGAAAGGGCTGCGCATCATGGGGCTGGGCGGCTGCATCCGCTACAACCGGGACGAGGAGGCCTACCAGTACACCGAGCGGGAGATGCGCCGCCGGGTGCGGAAGCTCTGGTTCAAGGCCCACCACGCGGGCGGCATCGACCTGCTGCTGACCCATGCCCCGGCAGGCGGCCTGAACGATGGCTTTGACAAGGCCCACAAGGGGTTCGACTGCTTCAACGACCTGCTGGAAGAGTACCAGCCCAGGTGGTTCGTGCACGGCCATGTCCACCTGAGTTATGATGCAAAGCTGCCCCGCGTATGCAGCCGCGGACGCACGACGGTCATCAATGCGACCGAGCGGTATGAGTTCGAGATCCCGGACCCGGACCCGCAGGCCCGGCACAAATTTTTCTGGAAAAATCCCGCCTTCCCGACGGAAGAATGAAAAAGGAGAAGCCCTATGGCACAAACAGAACAACTGGCCCGCCTTGACGCATTGCAAAAGAAACTCTACGCCTATGCCTGCGCGGAGAATTCCCTCTATCTGGACGCCGTGACGGTGGCCCCGAAGAACACCGCCGAGGGCCGGGGCGTGGCTCTCGGCATCCTGGCCGGAGAGCACCAGAAGCTGATGACCGACCCGGAGACGAAGCGTCTGCTGGACGAACTGGCTGCGGCGTCCGGCTCGCTCGATGCTCTCCACAAGCGCGAGGTGGAGCTGCTGCGCCGCGAGAGCGGGAAACTGGCTCGCATCCCGGCGGACGAGTATATGGCCTACACCGAGCTGACTAACCGCGCCAGCGATGTCTGGCACAAGGCCAAGGAGAACGACGATTTCGCTTCGTTCTGCCCCGTTTTGCAGGAGCTTGTGGATTACAACCGGAAATTTGCGGGCTACTACGATGCAGCCAAGGCTCCCTACGACGCCTTGCTGAACGAGTATGAGCGCGGGGTGGACACCCGGCAGCTGGACGCCTTCTTTGAGACGCTGCGGGATGGCATCGTGCCGCTTGTCCGGGCCATCGGCGAGAAGCCCCCGGTCGATGACAGCTTCCTGCATCTGGAATATCCGGTGGAGCGGCAGAAGGCCTTTGCCGACTACATCATGGAGGTCATGGGCATCGACCGCGGCCACTGCGGCCTTGGCGAGACCGAGCATCCCTTCACGCTGGAGTTCAACAACAGGGATGTCCGCATCACCACCCATTACGACCTGCACAACGTGGCCTCGTCGATGTACTCTGTTCTCCACGAGGGCGGCCATGCGCTGTACGAGCTGGGCATCCGGGACGACTTGCAGTACACCTGCCTGGCCGGCGGCGTCAGCATGGGCGTCCACGAGAGCCAGTCCCGCTTTTACGAGAACCTCATCGGTCGTTCCCGCGCGTTCCTTGAGGCCATCTACCCCAGGGTGCAGGCGTTCTTCCCGGAGCAGCTGGGCGGGGTGAGCGTCGAGCAGTTCTACCGGGCCGTGAACAAGGTGGAGCCGAGCCTTATCCGCACCGAGTCGGACGAGCTGACCTACTGCCTGCATATCATGGTGCGGTACGAGATCGAAAAACAGCTCATCGGCGGTACGCTGCGGGCAGAGGAAGTCCCGGCCGAGTGGGCCCGCCTGTATCGGGAATATCTGGGCGTGGAAGTCCCCAATGACCGGGAGGGCTGCCTGCAGGACAGCCACTGGTCCGGCGGCTCCTTCGGCTACTTCCCGTCGTATGCGCTGGGCAATGCCTACGGCGCGCAGATGCTCCGCAGGATGGAGCGGGAGCTCGATGTGTTCGGGCAGGTGGCAAAGGGCGACCTCTCCGGCGTGACCGGCTGGCTGCGGGAGCATGTGCACCAGTACGGCCAGCTGCTGGAACCGGCCGACGTGGTCCGGAATGCCTGCGGCACCCTTGACCCGCAGGTGTACCTCGATTACCTGACCCGAAAGTACACAGAGCTGTACGCGCTGTAAGCTGTAAAAACAAACACAAAAGCGGCACCGGATGCAGTTCCGATGCCGCTTTGTTGTTTCACAGTGGAGCCATCACAGTTGTGGGAACGGATGGGACACAGCCGCTCAGAGAGGGAGCTTGCCGCTGACTTTGTTCACGACGTAGTAAGCAGCTTCCTCTTCGGGCTTGATATACACCTTGCAGGACTGGACGCCGACCTTGTGGGTCAGGCGGTAATCGGCCTTGGCACGGTCTACCAGGTCGGTGATGTTGTACTGCTTGCCGCCGTGCTCAACGTAGACTTCCGGTGCCAGCGGCGGACGGCCGCGATGCGCCGTTTTGCCGGTCTTGGCAGTGGTTTTGGCGGCCTTGTCCGCTTTGGCTGTCTTACGCGCAGTCTTTTCCACAGCAGGAGCGTCTGCGGCGGTGGAGACAACGTTTTTTTTCTCAGACATGGATTCAACCTTCTTTCTCAAAAATATCTGCGCTGTACACAGCGCTGGATGACCCCAATGAAAAGAATCGATTTCAAACGGTCACATATAATTATATAATAGTGACTTCGAAATCATTTGTAAAGAGGTTTTTCGAAAATAGGTCTGATTTCAGCAAGAATCTGCGTAAGAATCTGAAAAAGAATTACTCTTTGCATAGTTCTTCGGCACGGCGGACGATGGGGGAAAGCAGCGAAGAATCCCAATCTTCCGCAAGGACAAATAGATCGTCACAGATCTCCTTCCGGATGCGGTCGGTGCTGCGCCGCTGGGCAAGTGTGAACAGCGCAGCCAGGAGCCGCAGCTTCAGGGTGCGAAGCTCCTCCGGTGCATCCCACAGCCGGGCCAGGTCGTAGTTGTCGGTGTTGCCGCAGCGCATGGTGCAGGTGGCGCAGTTGGGCGCGACCCGGTGTTTCTCGGTCTCGACGATGTCCTGCATCCGGCGCAGAGCGTCCTCGGCGGCATCTGCCCTGGCCGCCTGCCGCAGCCCGGCGGCCAGAACGTGGTCGGTGTCTTCGGTCTTCGGTTCGTTGACGGTGGCGCGCGCCAGCCCGATCAGTGCGCCCAGCAAGCGGTCCCGCTGGCGCTGTGCAGCCGTCGCAGGAGCAGAAAGCAGTGAATCCATAGATCCTCCTTTTGATCGGGGAATTCTCCCCGGAATGGTGCATTCAGTATACACGAAAAACCCGAAGCTGACCAGAGATCGGGCCGTTTTGGAAAAAATATTTTTCCGGCTTGATTTTGCGGCAAAAATAGATTATAATACTACTGTTCTGTATGGAATCAGCCGGTGTGTCGGAATGGCAGACGAGGGGGACTCAAAATCCCTTGTGCGAATAACACGTGTGGGTTCGACCCCCACCACCGGCATAAAAAGGAAGCCCTCCAGCTTGTCTGGGGGGCTTTCTTTTTATCTGCGGCGTGTGAGCGGGTCGAACAGCACGACCCTGCACAGCAGGGGAGCAATCAGCCCTGCGGGCTGTTGCTCAGTGCGCGGGAGACCCCCACCACCGGCATTGCAAGCAGCTCGAAATCGAAAGGTTTTGGGCTGCTTTTCTTTTTTATCCGCCACATCTGGCTCATTTTCACACGTTTGTCTCCACCGGGAAACTGCTGACGATGTGCTTGAGGGGGTTATAAACGCAGAACTGAAAAAGGGCATCGGAGCTTTCCACGGATCCAAAGGATACGGAAGGTTCCGGTGCTTTTTTGTATCAAAATTATTTCAGGTCGAACCGGACAATGACCAGCCGATACCACAGATACGGCACCATGTTCCAGATCATCCACAGTTCCATCAGGATGTAGTTGGGCAGGTCTTTCAGGCGGAAAGGGCGCTTGCCGAGCTGGCCGGAGCGGAGCAGGGCAAATGCCTCGTGCATCCCTTTGTCCCAGGCCTCACCAAAGCCCTGCTTGTGGAATTTGTAGCACTTGAGCAGGTAGCCCAGCGCCAGCGGGATGAAGTTGAGCAGGAGCATGAGCAGCGGCTCGTTCTTGAGCGGGAGCAGGATGCTGTTGCGGCCGCTCTGCTGGCTCTTGAAGGCGTTGTACTTGACGGCACCGGTGCTGGCGCCGCAGATGTGGTAGCATCTGGCCGCAGGGCAGAGCACATTTTGATAGCCCGCGTTGTTGGCGCGCCAGCTGAGGTCCACGTCTTCAAAGTAGGCGAAAAAGTTTTCGTCGAAACCGCCGATCTCGTCCAGGATGCTCTTGCGGTAGAGCGATGCGCCGCCGCAGGCCGAGAAGATGCGCTTCGTTCTGGTATAGCGGCTGGCCCGGCGGCCGTCGCCGGTCTTACAGGCAAAGCCCATCCAGGTGACGTAATCCCCGGCGTCGTCGGCCAGTTCGCGGTCGAAGTGGCGGATCATCAGGCTCTGCACGGCGAAGATCCGGGGGTCGGTCTCGGCGGTGCGGATAAGCTCCGCCAGCCACTGCGGCTCAGCGAAGGCGTCGTTGTTGAAGAGCACCACGAACTCGCTCTTGGCGCGGGCGATGCCTTGATTGACCGCATGGGAGAAGCCGGTGTTGCGGCCGTTCTCGATGAGGGTGAAGTTCGGGCGGGTGCAATAGCTGCGGGCCTGCTCCAGACTTTCGTCGGTGGAGCCGTTGTCCACGACGATGAGTTCAAAATCCTGTTCGGTCTGGGCATAGATGGACTCGATGGAGTCCCTGAGCCAGCCCTTGCCATTGATGTTGGGGATGACGATGGTTGCTTTCATATCTACCTGCTCCTGCAAAGTTTCGGTTTCGTTGGTCCTGCTTGAAAGTATACCATAATCTGCACAAAAAGAAAACGGAAAGAACCAACAGACTTTTGTACGAAAACCACAACAGACAAAAGTGCCTTTTGTGCAATCTGCTCCTGAATTGTGACCAAAGCGTGTAAAATATGAGAAAAAAGCCGAGCAACTGTTTACAAAAGAGTAACAAGCTGGTATACTTTACGGCAGTGAATAACGACGCGATTCAAGGGAGATGGAACAACGTGGAAACTGCACCGCATCACGCATGGAAAAAACTGTCGGCGCTGCTCATGACGCTGGCGCTGATGATGACGCTTCTGCCTGCGGCTCTGGCCGTGGACTTAAACGTTGACGCCGGGTTCTACTTCAAGCAGAGCCGGGGCGGCACCTGCACACTGGCTTCGGCCGCGATGATGCTGCGCCGCCGCGCTTACTTTGATGGTCTGGACGGCTGGGTCGATGTGACCGAGAACAGCATCAAGAGCACGGCGTGGGCCGGCGGTCTGTCCCACAGTTTTACATACAATGCGATGCACGTTGGCTACGCCACCCTTCCTTCCGGCAAGGCGGCCAAGACCGAAGCCCTCATCCGGATCTTGCAGGAGCACCCGGAGGGCATCGTCCTGTATGACCGCAGCCAGCCCCACGCGGTGCTGCTGACCGACTACACGAACGGCGTCTTCTACTGCTCAGACCCGGCGAACGGAGTTTCTGCGGGCCGTGTGCCGCTGTCCAGCGCCAGCATCTCGATCGCTGGGGCGTCCTGCTACTGGTACATCACTTCCGACGCCAACGACGACGGCATCGGTCTGGAAGAGCTGGAGGCCGCAGTCGTGGCCGAAGAGACGGCTGCGGAGACGGCCACCGAGACCACCGTGGTGGAACAGATCCCCACAACGGAGACGGCGACCCAGAGCAGCGTGTTGAGCTGGCTGGACAGTCTGTTCCAGTAAAAGATACCAAAAAACCGCCGGGTGCAGATCAGATGCACACGGCGGTTTTTTGTCGGCGCGGCTCACTGCCGCAGCTGGGTGCCGGGAAAGTAGTGGGCGAGGATCTGTGCGGCCGTCTGCCCCTGCTCGGCCAGCGCTCTGGCTCCCCACTGGCTCATCCCGACCCCGTGGCCGTAGCCTCTGGTGGTGAAGAAAAAGCTGCCGTTCTGATACTGCACCGTGAAGCAGGTGCTCCGCAGGCCCAGCGCCTTCCGCAGCGCCGGGCCGGTCACGGTCTGGCCGCAGACGGGCAGAGAGGCCACGTAGCCGGAGGGGGTGAGGGCAGCATCCCCGAACCAGCCCTCCGGTGCGGAGAGGTCGGGCGTGACGCCCAGCCCGGTCAGAAGCTGCTGCAGCTGTGCGGCAGAGAACGAGACGGTGTAGATGTAGTTGTCGGCGTTCTGGTCGGTGCTGCTGTCCACCGGGATGAGATAGGGGACGGCGGTGCCCCAGACGTTCTCGCTGGCTTCGGTCTGCCCATTGGAGATGGCGAAATAGCTGGTCCCGGCGGGGGCATCCTCATAGTAGAGCACCTGCGTCAGGACCGAATCCACCAGAGCCGAGAGCCTGGCGTAGTTGGCCTCATAGGCCGTGCCCCAATAGCTGCGGAGAATGGCATCGGTCAGATAGCCCTGCCGCCGAGCCGGGTCGGCGGTGAGCCAGCCTGCGGCGGGGTCCTGTGCGTGGTCCCGGCAGTAGAGGGCGTAGCTGTGGGCCGCGATGGCCTGGGCTTTCAGCGCCTCGTCCGGCCAGGTGATGGGCATTTCCGCCGCCACGGCCCCGATGAGGTAGTCCCGGCGGGGCACCGACACGACCGCGCCATCGCTCTGGTCGGCAATGAGGAAGGTCTCGCTGTCCCGGTCGGAGGGCGGCAGAGAGGCAGCATCGGGCGTTTCCGGTTCCGGGGCCGCGGCGGACGACGCCGGTGCCGAAGGCCCCAGCACGGTTTTGGCCAGCCGGTATCCGGCCAGCGGCAGCAGACTGCCCAGCACGAACAGCACGGCACAGAGCAGAAAAAAGGAACGTTTCATAGCAGCCCCTCCCGGACAGGCAGTTTCGTTTGGGCCAGTGTAGCAGGAACATGCGGAGAAAAAGCGCAGATTTCATCTTCTTCTTGAATTTATTTCACAAAAGCGCTATGATAGATATGTGCCATCAGCGCGGATGGCAGGGAAAGGTATAAGAAATTCGAAACAGAAAGGGGAATCTGCGCATGAACTATCAACATGCAGAAGTGGCAACGCTGGACCCGCAGACGATGCAGACACTCTGCGAAGAGTACATTGCCAACAACTACATCGACCCGGAGACCAGTGAGCGGCTGGGGGTCAAGCGCGGCCTGCGCAATCCGGATGGCACCGGTGTGCTGGCAGGCCTGACCAACGTCTGCGACGTCGTCGGCTACAAAAAGGACCAGGAGGGGCATGTCATCCCCATCCCCGGCAAGCTGATCTACCGCGGTGTCAACATCGAGGAGATCGTGGAAGAAGCCTACCGCAACGACCGCTTCGTCTTTGAGGAGGTCATCTGGCTGCTGCTGTTCGGCAGCCTGCCCACCCAGACCCAGCTGGACGATTTCTGTGCGCTGCTGGCCGAGCACCGTGCACTGCCCGATGGCTTCATGGACACCATGAACGCGCCTTCGCCCAACGTGATGAACAAGCTGCAGCGCTGTGTGCTGGGCCTGTATTCCTACGATGAGCACGCCGAGGACCTGAGCCTGGAGAACATCCTGAACCAGAGCATCAACCTCATTGCAAGCATGCCCACCATGATGGTCAACGCCTACCAGATGAAGCGCCGCTATTACGATAAGCAGAGCATGTTCTTCCATCTGCCCAAGCCCGGTCAGAGCACGGCGGAGCACATCCTCAGCACCTACCGCCCAGACCAGAAGTTCACCCACGAGGAGGCCAAGCTGCTGGATATGTGCCTGCTGGTCCACGCGGACCACGGCGGCGGCAACTGCTCTACCTTCACTGCCCGTGTGCTGTCCTCTTCGGGCACCGACACCTATTCGGCCATCGCGGCGGCCATCGGCGCACTGAAAGGCCCCAAGCACGGCGGTGCGAACCTGATGGTCAACCGTCAGCTGCAGGATATCCTGAAGCATGTCGAGCACCCCGACGATGACGACGAGGTCCGCGAGTATCTCCGCCGCATCCTCCGTAAGCAGGCGGGCGACGGCTCCGGCCTCATCTACGGCATGGGCCACGCGGTCTATACCATGAGCGACCCCCGCGAGGTCATCCTGAAGAACCGCGCCAGACACCTGGCCTACGAGAAAGGCTTTGAGGAAGAGTACAACATGCTGTGCAGCATCGAGCGGCTGGCCCCCGGCATCTTCGCCGAGGAAAAGGGCAGCACGAAGCCCGTCTGCGCCAACGTGGACCTGTTCAGCGGGCTGATCTACAACATGCTGGGCATCTCCGAGGACATCTACACCCCGCTGTTTGCCATTGCCCGTGTGCCGGGCTGGTGCGCCCACCGCGTGGAGGAGGTCATCTTCGCCAACCGCATCATCCGGCCCGCCTACAAGTATCTGGGTGTGCGCCAGAAATATAAACCGATCGAGGAACGCTGATGAATCCATTACTCACACTTGTTTTTGTTGTAGGAACGGCACTGGCCCTTGGCCGGGGCCTGGATCTGGGCTTCTGGACCGACCTGGAAAGCGGCCTGTGCATCGCCGGTTCGGTCTGGCTGCGGTATGCTGCACTAGGTATCGCGGTGCTGGTGGGCCTGTTTGCGGGCCGGAAGCTGGCCCGTGAGCCGAAAAACTTGCAAAACCATTGCAAACCGTCTGGCATCGTCACGGCGATGGCTGGCGGCTTCTTTGCACTGGCAGCAGCGGCCCGCCTTGCGGTGGGCGTGACCGGGGTTGGTGCCATCGTGCGGGCCGTGCTGGAACTGCTCTGCGCGGTATGGCTGGCCCGGCTGGCGAAGAGCTGGCTGCGGAAGGACTGGCAGCCGCCCGCAAAGAGCATGGCCTCCGGCATCTGGGGCACACTGGTGTTCTACTGGTGCGTTCTGAGCCGCTTCATGGAGAACAGCTCCAGCTGGCACCGCGTTTCACCCACGGCGCAGGTCTGGGTGCTGCTGGGAATGCTCGTCTTTCTGTCCAGTCTGGTGCGGGCGCTCTGGCTGCCCGAAACGTCGGATGGAAAAGCCCTGTGCGCCTCCGGTCTGGCAGCCTTTGTCCTCGGATTCTGCTGGGAGCTGCCCCAGACCCTGACGCTGGCGATGCCCTCACAGTTCGACCTCACGGCGCTGCCCTCCATCTTTTTTGGTCTGGGCATGGCCTGCCTTGGGACGCTGGGCGTGTTCTGCACCGTGCGCACCGCAGGGCCTGCGGCCAGAAAGAAGTAAAGGCCAGCACTCTGTTGGCTGAATTGCTGAAAACCGGCCCAGATAAGGGACAAAAATCATACAAAAGCCAAAAAGTGAACAAACAAGTTGTTAATTTTTTAGCAGGCACTTGAAACTTTTCGCGTTTTGGACTACAATAAAGATACCGTGAGATTATCCGATAAAAAAGGGTAAGAACATTTAGGAGGTATTATTAACATGGCTGTTAGAGTTGCTATCAATGGTTTTGGTCGTATTGGCCGTCTGGCTTTCCGTCAGATGTTTGATGCTGAGGGTTACGAGGTCGTCGCAATCAACGACCTGACCAGCCCCAAGATGCTGG
>OLQV01001445.1_pt1 | contig 17984 bp, 20 predicted proteins | sample 1672371 | NCBI WGS metagenome assembly OLQV01 (sample SAMEA3136676, study PRJEB25190) | human gut metagenome
ATATGGAACTTTACCATTTAAAAATATATATAGATGATTTATTACATCGGGCAGTTGGTCCAGTGGGACCTGTTGGGCCGGTTGGTCCTATTTCTCCTTGAACTCCGGCAACACCAGTTAAACCTTGAATACCTTGGGGGCCGGCTGGTCCTGTTGGGCCAGTGGGTCCTGTTTCACCAGTGGCTCCTGCAACTCCGGCTACACCTTGTAATCCTTGGGGGCCTGTGGGACCAGTTGGACCTACTTCTCCTTGAATACCTTGTAATCCTTGAGGACCGGTTGGTCCTGTTGGGCCGGTTGGGCCGGTTGGTCCTATTTCTCCTTGAACTCCGGCAGCACCAGTTAAACCTTGTATACCTTGGGGGCCAGTTGGGCCGGTTGGACCAGTTGGGCCTATTTCTCCTTGTATTCCTTGTAATCCTTGAGGACCGGTTGGTCCTACTTCACCTCTTAATCCTGATGGTCCTGTTGGACCAGTGGGACCAGTAATTCCTGTAGTTCCGGCTATTCCTTGGGGGCCAGTGGGACCAGTAGGGCCTGTAGGTCCGGTGGGACCTGTTTCACCTCTTGGTATAGTGAAATTTAAAATAGCATTTTGATTAGTACCTGTATTTGTAACTATAGCTGATGTTCCTGGGGCAGACGTTGTAGTAGTGCCGACTGTAATTGTTGCGGGTCCTGTAGGGCCAGTGGGACCGGTTGGTCCTGTAACTATACAAGTTCTAGGCTGGCATCTTCTTCCTTCTTCGATTATTCTTTGAATTTTTTCATCTCTGTCCATATTTCTCTCCTTTCTATATATTCTATGTATAGATAAAAAAAAGAGGAGTACTAATAACTAGCACTACTTTACTTTGCTCATTTTATTTAGGGGAAATAGTCTAAATATGGCCTTGCCTTTGATGTACTTTTTATCTATTAAACCGATATATCTGCTATCTTTGGAGATGCTACGATTATCGCCTAGGACAAGATATTTGTCTTTGGGAATTTTAGAACAGGCACATATATTTTCGAGTTTGAAATCGTCGGTTACATCTCTATCATAGTTTTCCTTTACTTCTTTTCCATTTATATATAGTATGTCATCTTTGTATTCTATGTAATCTCCAGGGAGACCTATTATTCTTTTAATGATTAGTTTATCACTAGAATCTATTTTGGATTCATCTAGAACAACAACATCAAATCTTTTTATGCTTGATAATCTATATGTTATTTTACTTAATATAAGCATTTCTTTATCTTTTAGATTGGGAAGCATAGAGTCTCCTCTTACGATAACTGGTGTTGCAATATATGTTCGAAATAATACTACGATTACTAGTATTACTACATAAGGAATTAATTCTTTTATTAATTTTTTCATTTGGACTCCTTAAATAAAAGATAATAAACAAGCTGTTTATTATCTTCTTTCTTTTATTTTATAAGATTTTTTTCTGTTTCTTAAGAAGTATAGTTTAGCTCTTCTAACTTTACCCTTTTTAACAACTTTTAAATAATCTATTTTAGGACTATTTACGGGGAAAATTCTTTCTACTCCAACACCTGATGCTATTCTTCTAACGGTAAATGTTTCTGATACTCCGGCACCTTTACGTGCTATTACAGTTCCTTCAAAGTCTTGGGTTCTTTCTCTTTTTCCTTCTTTTACTCTCCATCCTACTATTACAGTGTCTCCTACACGGAATTCTGGAACGTTAGGATTTATTTGTTTTTGTGTAATCTTATCGATTAAATTCACGTCTATTCATCTCCTTTTCTTTCCAGTAATCATAATTAATTTTAATAAGCGGATTACCTCTTTCTTTGTAATTTTATCATAATTTGTTTTAAATGACAAGGTTTTTAGGCTATTTCTTTGCTTTTTTCTTTATTTTGGGTATATTTTTCGATAAATTTGGCCTTGTAATCTAAGAATTTGTCTTCTTTAATGCTGATTCTTATTTCTTCCATTATTCTAATTAGGAATCTTAGATTATGAATTGATAGTAGTCTTTGTCCGAGGGTTTCGGAGGCAGTAAGAAGGTGTCTTATATAGGCTTTAGTATAGTTTTTACAGCATTCACAGTCACAAGTTCTATCTATAGGAGTAAAGTCTTCTTTGTATTTGGCGTTTTTCATATTTATTTTGCCTTCAAGGGTAAAGGCGTGGCCGTGACGGGCTAATCTAGTGGGATGAACACAATCAAACATATCTATTCCTCTTTCGACGCCTTCGAAAAGATCTAGGGGATCCCCTACTCCCATTAGATAACGGGGTTTATCTTCGGGAAGATATTTGATAGCGTAATCTATCATTTTATACATTGTTTCTTTATTTTCTCCTACTGATGTTCCTCCTATTGCATAGCCATCAAAATTTATTTTTACGGTTTCCTCAGCACTGTATTTTCGTAAATCTTCGTACTCGCCTCCTTGGACGATTCCAAATAGGGATTGTCTTTCATTATTAAAGGCTTCTTTGCCTCTCTTGGCCCACCTTAGTGTTCTTTCCGTACTTTGTTTAGCATAATCATACGTTGCGGGATATGGTATGCACTCATCGAAGCTCATTGCTATATCGCTATCTAGTTTATTTTGGATTTGAATTGATTTTTCTGGTGTAAGCAAAAGGCTTCTTCCATCGATGTGGCTTTTGAATTTTACGCCTTCTTCGGTTATGTCTTTCTTTTTGGCAAGAGAAAAGACTTGGAAACCACCACTATCGGTTAAAATGGGGCCATCATAGTGCATAAATTTGTGTAGTCCACCGGACGAGGCGACAATATCTTCTCCAGGACGAAGCCAAAGGTGATAGGTATTGGATAGTATTATAGCACTGTGTATTTCTTTTAATTCACGATAATCGAGTGTTTTTACGGTGGCTTGGGTACCGACAGGCATAAACATTGGGGTTTCATAGCTTCCGTGGTTGGTATCTAATATGCCATATCTTGCTTTTCCACACTTTTTTTGGAGATTGTATTTTACTTTCATTTTACCACCTTTTCTTATTTGATTTTTTTTAGGGAGAATTTTTGGGATATTTTATTTATAAATAGATAGGTTATGGAACTGTATATTACTGTCATTACGATGCTTGAATATAGGACTTTAAATAGTAATACTAGGGGATATGTATCGTAATCTACTATTCCTAGGGCAAGAAATGATAGTATATTATAGGAAAATACTACTATTAGGCCTTTAATGCTAGCATTTAAGAGGTTATTGGGGAGATTGTAATTTATATATTTTATGATGAAGTATAGTATTATAAAAATTATTAGATTTACTAGTATTATATTTGTATAGACTAAGTCAAAGAGAATAGCACATATTAGGTATATTATGAGGTATTTTTTTTGACTTGTGAATTCGGTTTGTACTAGGGTTAGACTTATTAGAGTGTAGACTGTGCAAAATATGGATAAATTGGGAAGGGTGCTTGGTATATAGTTTGTGGCAAAGCCTTCCATTAGAAAGGAAAATATGACACTTATTAGTACTAATATTATCATTGGTCATTCTTCCTTTTTAACACAGCTACATAATTTAGATCGTCAAAATTAGCACTTATTTCCACTTCTATTATTTTGGCTAAGTCGTAAGAGTCGGTTTTGATGTTTTTTACTTTTCCTATGAGAATACCCGATGGGAAGACACCACCTAAGCCGGAGGTGTATACTAAGTCCCCAACGGTTACGGTGTCGGTGTTACTTATTCCTTCAACAATAAGGGAATTGTCTTTATAGTTATATCCATTCATTACTCCGTTTAGGTTGTTATCACCACTTGATATGGTTACGGATATTTTGTTATTGGTATCTCCGGTTGTTATTAGTTTTACATCACTGGTAAAGGCTGTTACGTTGGTAGTTCTTCCAATGAGACCACTGGCATTTACGACAGCCATTCCTTCTTCGATACCGTTTGAAGTCCCTTTATCTATTGTTATGGTATTATACCATAAGAGAACATTGCGACTGGTTACGGTTGCATTTAGATAGTCGTATTCGCTTAGGACGTTTGTTATTCCTAGTTCTTCTTTCATTGCATCTAGTTGTCTTCTTAGTTCTTTATTTTCAGCCATTAGGGTATCTACTCTATTGGTGCTTCCTTCGAGAATGTCATTTTTTTCTAAGACGTTTTCTAATTTTTGATAGTCCGTTACTTTATCGCCTAAGTATTTGAATGGTTTCATTAGTATTTTTTCGACATACACGGTTCCATCTTTGAATAGTGCTTCAAATTTATTTAGATTTTTTTTGTGGTTTACTACGTAAGATAGTACTGCAAATAGTATTACTAGTACTACTAGTATTATTAATATTATGTATCTACCACCGATACTGTTTTTTTTGTTTATTCTACTCATATTTATCCCTCGTTTTTTATTATAGTATATTTTTTTGTTTTTGGAAAGATTTATTGGAAAAAAAGAATAAATTACATATATTTATTCATTTGTTTCATCATTTGGTTTACTTGTTTTTGACTTGGTGTTCTTCCCATTGAACTCATCATTGCTTTTATCATTTGTTCATTAATGGGTGGATTTTGTTTTAGGTATTTTTTCATATATTTGCGAGCTAGGAAAAAGCCTAATATGCCTCCCACAATTAAACCTATTACTAAATATAGGATATCTTTTAGCATAGATACCACTCCTTCCATAGTATTATTTTATCAGAAATTGGGATAGTTGTCTATATTTTTGGGAATAATTTTGGGTTTTATACACTGGTAAGTTCCTTTGAGGCAATTTTATAGAGCCAAAAGTAGTCTTTGTTTTCAAAATCACAGACAAAGAGATTTTCTCCGTAACCGGCTAGTTCATCAAAAAAATGGGGATAGTTTATATTGCTAGTTAATTTAATAGTGGATTTTTTGATTTGCATTTTGGTGTATTCTTCACCTTCTTTATATATATGGTTATTTCCTTCATCTTGGTATCCTTGTTCGTTTTTACTATTATAATATATGTATTCGTTTAGGACACTGGGTTTTAGGAAAAGGGCTATTTCTTCGAATAGTTTATAGCCTTCTTCGAGGCTAGTGCTTTTCATATTGTATACTTCTTCGAGGAGTTTGTAGATTCGATAGGGCCTATTTCGATAGGAGTATGAATAGATACTGTTTATTTTAAAGATATAATATGTTCTCATTTTCTTCACCAATTGTATTATATCTTATGAGAAGTGAGAGAAAAGTCGAAAAAAGGAAAAGTTTTTTCTTTTCCTATTCTTCTTTTTTATAGTTATCGTTTAAAAGACTAGCAAAATCGTCATCGAGTTCTAACTCTTCTTCGGTAGTAGAGTTGTTGTGCTCTTCTTTAGTTTCTTCTTCTTGTTCTTCGGAGATATTTGGTTCTTCATTTGGAGTTTCGTCTTCATAAATTTCTTCTTCTATTTCTCTTTGGACGGGTTTATTTACTTTTTCTTTTACTTTTTTGGTTCTCTTTTTCTTGGTTTTTGGTTTGGGATTTTTCTTATTTCTAATTATAAGAAATGTTATTAGTCCGCCAACTAAAAGTACAGCTAGTATTATTAATAGTATTGGTAGTAGGCCCATTTTGTAGATGATTTCATCTTTGGTGAGGACGTATTCACTTAAGTGACTTATATCGAAGTTTACATAGTAATCTTTGTATTTTACGTTATCGTTTATGAGGCCTAATTTTTTGGAACCGTTATAGTTATATAGATAGAGTCCGTCGTTATTTTGAAATTTATCTTTGATAAAGATTTTTACTTTTACTTTGCTTGGCAAGACAGTATCATTGAGAAATCTTATGTTATAATATTTATCGTTTATGAGCATTTGTTTTTTGGTATTGAATTCGATATCAAAGTTTATGTCTTTGCCGTAGTTTTCTAATTCTTTTCCAGAGAAGGTTACACTATACATTATGACATCGTTATCACCAAGAATTTCATAAGTTAGTTTATTACCGTTTAGCTTACTTAGTATTTCTTTACTTACTATTTTATCGTCTTTATTTGTTAATCTAACGGTTACATCTCCGTTTTGGAGAGCAGTTATTATTTTGTCTTTTTTGTTATTGACGATTGTTTTATCTTTTTCTTTGATAATTATTAGAGTGTATTTTTTTTCTTTACCACTTCCGTCTGTTACTTTAATGGTTACTTTATTTATTCCGGTTTTGAGGGTATAGTCTTCATCGTATTCTACTTCACCGGAATCGTCTATAAGGGTGTAATCTAGTTTTAGTTTTTCTTCGTCATTTGATACACCAGCATAAATTGTATTTGTTATTTTTTTTATTTTTACACCGTTTATTTCAAGGGATTTTAGGTTATCTTTTCCTTTTAGATCTACGGCTTCTTTACGGGTTACGGTTATTTTGTAGGTTTCTTCTTCACCGCTTTCGGATTTGACAACTATTTCTAATTTGTTATCTCCTATGGCTAAATCGTATTTTCCGTTTCCTTCGACCTTGGCATTTTTATCGGTTGCTTCGGCCTTTAATTCTATTTCTTTGATTTTATTGGGAACTTCTACTTTGTATTCTTTTTTGGTAGTTAGTTCTATGTTTTCATCCCCTACTTTAAGACTTTTTAGGGTTGTATCTGATTTTCTGGTATCTTCTCTAGTTATATTTACTTTATATATTATTCCATCACTGCCGGTTATGGTAATGGTGCCGGTTTTGCCGTAATCTATTTTTATAACATTACTGCTTCCTCCGGAACTGTTTTTATAGGTAATACCATCACCGGTGGCACTTACTTTGAATTCACCACTACTGCTATCTTTGGTTATGTTATATTCGTATTTATCTGAACTGAAGCCGATATCTCCTCCGTTTACTTTGATATTTGAAACAGAACTTTTTACTTTAATGGTGGCTTTGGCATTGTTTATGCTATTTCCATTTATGCTGGCGTTTTGTAAAATTATACTTCCTGAATGGGTAGCTTTAAAGGTCATTTTGGTTAGTTCAGCTGGAGAAGTTAGGGTTAAGCCGTCAGCTGATATGGAACCTGAGGAGTATATTTTGTTTGTATCACTTACATAGCTTACGTTATTTAGTGCTAGACTGGCATAATAACTGAATATGAAATCATTGCTGGTAGCTTTAATGGTACAGCTAAATTCTTTGTTGGCTTCAACACTACTTGGACAATTTATTTCAAAGTTATCGGCATAAACACCGATGGGAATAATTACAAGGGCTAAAAGGGCCCATATTGTTTTCTTCATATTTACCTCTTTCTATACTTTGTATCTTGGATACTTCTTAATAATTTATATGTTGTTACTTTTATATAATAGCATATTTTGTGTATTTTTACAAGCAATTTGGGGAATTTTGTGATATACTAGGAAGTGGAGGAAATACTATGAAAAAATTTACAATGGTTGATGAAGAGTTTATTTGTGAGAATTGTCATAAGAAAGTGCCGAAGCTTGAGTATACGGCTCGTGATCATTGTCCTTATTGTTTGTATTCTAAGCACGTTGATATTAATCCTGGGGATAGAATGAATAAGTGTTTGGGAATGCTTGTTCCAATTGGTATTCAAAAGCATAAAAACACTTATAAGATTGTTTATAAGTGTTCTAAATGTAATGAAGTTCATAGGAATATTATGGCAAATGATGATGATTATAATTTAATTATTAAGTTATCTACTAATTCCTAAGAATATTTTTCTAAAAAATTTTACTATCTCTGGGAAAAAGAATACAAATGCTAAGAGTATTATCACTATTATCATAGCAAGTTTAATTTCGGATGTTATGGTAATGGTGTTTTTTTTCTTGGGAGTTTTTTTGGTGTAATTTACATTTGAATAGCTTATATTGTTATCAGCGTTTACTGGTGTTTCGGTAAAATCGGGAGTATTTATGGGGTTTCCTGTTACGGTTGTTCTTTGCATCATTTGGGGCTCAGGTTGGGCTTTCGCAAGAGTATTATTGGGAATATTATTTGTATTTTGAGAAGGAGGGGGATTGTTTATATACTGATTTTGAATGGTATCATTTGGTATAATGTTATTTATATTATTTACGGGGTTGGGATTATTATATAGATTATTACTATTTGTTGTTTCATCTTTTTTTAAGGGAGTGGTATCAATATTTGCGTTTTGATTTTGGGGAACTATATTGATGTTTAGGGGGTCTGAAGTTTGGAAGTTAGCTGTATTTAGATTAGTGTTGTTTGTTACTTTATAGGCCTCAGCTGGTTCGGGATTTTTGGGACCGTTAATGGCCTCATTGAATTTTCTCATTATTTCTTCTTCACTCATTATGGAAACCTCCTTTTTTTATACATTCCATTCATTATTGTCTTCGGCAGTAGTTTTGGGAGCGTTATTTTCTCCGGTTACAAATCTTATTCCCATATCATTTAGGGGATTATAAGTATTATTCTGTGGGGTAGTATTACTAGTCACACTTGGAGATACTCCTTGTTGATATTGGGTTTGATTTGGCATTCCGATATTTGTATTTTGGAAAGTGGGATAGCTTTGCATTCTTTGAGCCGATATATTTTGACTTGGGTTTTGATTAATATTATTTTGGGGTCTCATTGCACTAAAACCGATATTATTTCCATTATTATAGGGCATTTGATTAGGGATTTGATTATTATTATTATTTTGGATATTATTTGGCATTATTGTAGGGGTTGGAGTTGGATTAGAGGGATTATAATTTACGCCTTGATTTACTCTATTTATATTATTTTGGGAATTTACATTCATTCCGTTTCCATAGTTTTGTCCCATTACAGGGGTTGGAGTTCCTGCTGTAGGAGTGCCATTATTTACATTTCCAATATTTGGTCTTTCTAGGTTCTCGGTTACATTTATTGGTCTTGGAACTATGGTTTCGTTAGTTGGTACTTCTCTTAATGGAGTTGTATTCATATTTACTCCATTTGTATTTGCATCCCCTACTTCTCTTACAGGGGAATTTATGGTATTTGCTCCCGTAGGGCCTTGGTTTAAACTTACACTAGGAACTGGAGTTGGAGCCGCGGGAGTAAGTTCAGGGCTAGCGGGGTCCATATTTTTAGTTTTGGGGGCTTTAGGCTCTTTCTTTTTGTTTTTGCCACTTTTATCGACTATGAAACCGATAACTATTAGTATTAATATTATAAGTACCACTAATATGTATACGTAATTTTGAATTAAAAAATCTATAAAACTCATTTTTATCATTCTCCCTTTTATCTTTTTTAATATATCATATTTTTAGTTTTTATGCAATGTTTTTTATACATCTAATGTAAATTCTTCATCGACTTTTTTTATTAGATTTAGAGTTAAATCCATACTTTCTTTGTATTTGCCTTTATTGAATAGATCTTCTGATTTGTCAAGAATATTTCCTACTTCGGGGTATGTACTGCGGTACCTATTGGCATATATGATTAGGTTTTCGCTGTATAGAGCTGTTTTTATCATATCGTTAGTGTTATTATATATTTTAAAGACGAGGTCGCGGGCAGTGTCTACTCTTATATTTAGTATTTTTATAACGATTGGTTTTTTGCATAGTTCTTTATTTATTTCTTTAATGGCATCTCCGGCTTCTTTTAACTCAGTGAAATAGTGATTGGGAATTACAGGAATTTTGTATTCTTTTAATTTATCTTTGGCTTTTTTGAGTAGGTTTTCAATCATTTCGCATTGTTCTTTGGCACGGGATTCATCATCTTTCATACTTGTTATGCTTCTTAAACGGAAATCTAAATCATCTTGAAGACGGATTAGTTTTTTGCTTAGTCCTTCTAGTTCTTCTAATAGTTTGGAATAGGCAAATGTTTTTCCTTTACTGTGATCCATTAGTACTTTATAGTCTTCATTTATTTTTTCAAGGTTTTTATTTAGAATACTGAATTTGTTTATTTCATCATCGGTTAAATCATAAGTGCTTTTGATATCGTCTATTTGGAGATAGATGTCATATACTACTTTATTTACGTTATCTAGTTTATATTTTAGTTCTTTGGCTTTGTCCTTGAATAGTTCCTTGCTTTCTTTTTCTTTTTCAAACTCGTTATATAGAGCATTGAAATAGTCGAGAATGGTTTTTAGTTCTAATTCTGAATCTCCTAGGTCGAGATTTTTTAGTTTGGTTAAGATTTCATTTATTTTCTTTTTTATGGAATCTATATTGTATTCTACATTTAGATAGTCAAGGGGATAGCCGTCACGACCCATTCTATAGTATAGGGTTTGTATTTCTTCTATTCTACTTGGTATTAGGATTGTAGCCATTAGAACGATACTTGGGGAATCGTTTAGTATCATTTTTGTATGATTGATGTGTTTATCTAGATCTATGACGATTGCTTCAACACTAACATAGTCGTTATTATCCATTGCATATTCGAAGTTTTTGAATTTTAGATCTATTTTACTAAATTCTTCGTTTATGACATTTACTATGGGAGCATAGTCTTTACTGGTTCTTTCGAATTTATCTTTTAGTTCACGATATATCATTTTTAACTTTGTGATAATGGCTCTGTTTCTTTCTTCACTTTTGGTTATTATTTTTATTTCGTCAAGTAGTTCATCACTTTTTTTCTGTAAATATGATATTTCTATTTCGATGGATGTTATTTTCTTTACAGCTAGGGTATAGTCTTTTTTATCGATAAGAAAATCGGCTTCGGTTATCATATCGGTTAATTTTAGGACGCCGTTATCTTTGATATTTTTGAACTCATCATCCCAATATTGTAGTTTACTTTTTAAGTTATCTGTTTTAACTAATTCTTTTACTTTGGATAATTCGCTTAGAATTGGTACTCCTACTAATTTATTTTTTTCATAGTCTAGTCTACTTATTTGTTCTTTATATTTATTATTTTTCTTTTTTGATATTATTATTAATGTTACTATAACACATACAAACGATAGTAAAAATGTTAATATAACTGTTATTGCTGTGCTATTCATTTTATCACCTTCCAACACCTATATTATTATTTTATCATAAATCTTGATATTTTTAAATATATTTTATATAATTTGTTAAATTTTGTGTAAAGGGCCCTACTAGGGGGTAGGAATTGAAATGGTCCTAGTAATTTTGGGGTTAAGATGGTTAATATATTATGAATATTTATGAAATTTGGCTATTTTTAGTGGATTTGGTTTATTTTTGCTTGACTAATACTAGGGCTTTATTATATAATATTAATTGCATTTGGCAGCAATATCTAATATTTATAATGTGTTATATATAAGTAATTTATACCGGCTGCGTAAGTGAAAGTATGATTAAAACACCCTATAAATAGATGATATCTCTAAAGCAAAAAGGAAAGGAGAAAAGAAAATGGCAAGATATACAGGCCCTAATAACAAACAAGCTAGAAGAGTTGGTTTTTCTATTTTAGAGACTGGTAAGGATATTAGTAAAAGACCTTATGGTCCTGGACAACATGGTAATGCTAGAAAGAGAAAGCCTTCTAACTACTCTGTTCAATTAACTGAAAAACAAAAGGTTAGATTTATGTATGGAATTAGTGAAAAGCAATTTAAGAAACTAGTTAATGAATCTGGTAAAATGAAAGGTGTACACGGTGAAAATTTACTTGTACTTCTTGAAAGTAGATTAGATAATTTAGTTTATAGAGCTGGATTTGCAAATACGAGAAGAGCTTCAAGACAACTTGTTAACCATGGACATATTTTAGTTAATGGTAAGAAAGTTGATATTCCTTCATACAGAGTTAAACTTGGAGATGTTATTTCTTTAAGAGAAAAATCTCAAAATCATCCTAGTGTTATTGAATCTTTAAATAATACTAAGACTAGACTTGGTTTTATTAATTTTGATGATAAGAAGAAACAAGCTACTTATGTTAGATATCCTGAACGTAGTGAACTTAATGATGGTATTAATGAAGCGTTAATCGTTGAATTTTACAGTAGAGTTTAGTTTGAGCAGACTTTGGTCTGCTTTTTTGGTTGTAAAAAAGACACTTTCTTTTTATATTGATAGTGTCTTAATTATTTCTTTTTCCTATATAATAGTTTTTTTTGCCTCTTTTTATTATTATAGCGTCTTCGATAAAATCTTTATCTGTTAGTTCATAACTTGGATCTGTTATTTTATCACCATTAATACTAATAGCTCCGTTTGTTATAAACTCTCTTGCTTCTCTTTTACTTGAGCATATTTTGCTTTGGATTAGGGTATCTAAAAGATTTAATGAAGTAATAGTTACTTCTGGTACACCTTTAAAGCATATTTCTATTTCTTCTTTGGTTAGGCTTTTTATATCTCCTGAGAAAAGGGCTTCACTCATTTTTACAGCTTTGTTATATTCTTCTTTACCGTGTAAGAATGTTATTACTTCTTCGGCAAGGCGTTTATGGGCTTCACGTTTTTCGGGAGATGTTTGGTGTTTTTGTTCTAATTCTTTGATTTCTTCTATAGATAGAAAGGTTAATTTTTTTAGGTATTCTATTACTTTGCTATCTTCAGAATTTAGAAAGAATTGATACATTTCATAGGGAGTTGTTTTGGTTTTATCGAGCCAAATTGCTCCTCCTTCGCTTTTGCCAAACTTAGTTCCGTCGGCTTTGGTTATGAGAGGCATAGTTAGACCGTATATTTCTTTGCCTAATTTTTTTCTTACTAATTCGATACCGGAAGTTATATTACCCCACTGGTCAGAACCTCCTATTTGAAGAGTACAGCCTTTGGTTTGATATAGATGCATAAAATCAAGGGCTTGCATTATCATATAGCTAAACTCTGTATAGGTTATTCCTATATCTAATCTGCTTTTTACTGTTTCTTTATTTAACATATAGTTTAAATTGAAGTATTTTCCATAGTCTCTTAAGTAGTCAATAAAGTTTATATCTTTGGACCAGTCATAGTTATTTACTACTTCAAAGCCAAAGATTTCTTCTACTTGCTTTCTTAGGTGTTTATAGTTATAATCTAGTTGCTGTCTGGTTATCATTGGACGTTCTGCGGTTGGTTTGGGATCACCGATTAATCCGGTTGCTCCTCCTACTAAGAGAATGGGATTATGGCCGGCTTTTTTTAATCTTAAGGCCATAGAAAAGGTTGAATAGTGTCCTATATGTAAACTATCCCCCGTAGGGTCTGTTCCTATATAAAAGGTAACACCACCATTATTTATCATTTCTTTTACTTTATCGTCACTTACATTATCTATAAGTCCACGCCATACTAATTCGTCATATAATTTCATTTTTGTTTGTCCTTTCTGTACTTCCGATACCCCCTACTCTTTTTTGGGTGGATACATCGTCATCTGTTATGAGATAATTTATGAATATTCCTTGACAATAGGCCTCTCCTTTTTGGATGGTGTAATCTTTAGTTCCTTGATTTTGGAGGGCTACCCATATATGTCCTTCGTTGGTTTCATTATTATAGTAATCGCTATCTATAACACCTATTTGATTACACATTCTTACGTTATATTTAAAGCCCATACTACTTCTCACTACTAATAATAGGGCTTCGTTCTTTTGAAAATGTGCTTTATATCCTGTTGGTATTTTAATGATTTCTTGGGGTTTTATAGTTATTTTTTTTAGGGAATAGAAGTCATATCCAACACTGTTTGCAGTTGCTCTTTGGGGTAACTTGTACTCTTTATAGTTATCGGGATTTTCTTCTACATCTTTTTTATATTGGTTATAGCTTATTTTCTCAAAGTGTCTCATTTTTATCATCCTCATATTTTTTTAGTGTTTCTTTTATTTTCCGAAATCTATGGTTAAGTCCTGATTTGGTAATGGACTTGCCTGTCTCTTCTGTTATTATTTCACTTAATTCTGATAGTGAGTTTTCGGGGTATTTTTCTCTATAATATATGGCTTCCTTTATTTTATCGTCTAATAGTTCTACTAAATCGTACTCTTTTAGTTTTTGGATATCTTTTAATTGTTCCATAGAGGTTAAAAAGACCTTGTCCATATTGGCTTGTTCACAGTTATTTAGTCTATTGGTCATATTTTTGTGATCTCTATATATTCTTATGTCTTCAAAATATAGTACGGCTTTATAGGCTTTTATTATTCTAAGAAAGTCACTTATTTTTTCGGCTTCTTTTATATATACCATATAGTTTTTATCTCTTTTTAGCATTTTGCTGTTTAAATAAAAGTTATTTAGTTTTTTTTCTATAAAGAGAGCGTATTCTTTATTTGGCAAACTTAATTCTAGATGATATCTACTTGTTTTGGGATCATTTATACTTCCTACGGTTAGAAATAGTCCTCGTAAATAGGCTCTTATCATTTCTTCATCAGCTAAAACATAGTCTTTGGGAATATTTAAGTAGTTGCCTTTTTTATCAATAATACTTAGATCTTCTAATATCTCTTTGGTTTTTTCTTTTATTTCTAATATATAACTTATGTTTTTATTGAAATTGTATTTTTTTCTTACTGTTATTACTGGTATTACATCATAGATACTTTTAAATAGTTTAAATATACGACGGGCAAGGACATTGCTTTCGGTATTTATAACGATGCTATCTATACTTGCAATATTATTTCTTATTATTGCTGATAGTTCTGATGTTAGTTCTAATCTTGTACTATCTAAGCGAGCTACTTCATTCTTTACTTCAAGAGAAAAACTCATACTACCCTTCCTTTGTTAGATATGTGAATATTGCTAAGGCTGTTTTTAAGTAATCGTGTTTTACTTTGTCATTTTCTATGGAAGCTAGATCTTCTTTTATGTATTTTACTTTCATTTGTTTTAGATTTTCTTTATCTAGTATTACTTCTTCACTACCTTCATTTTTATATCTAGTAAGAATATTTTCGGGTATTTTTTTATTGTTGGCAACAACGACATCAATAAAGTCTTTGCCGACATGTTTATTGATAGCTTTTACAAAGTCACTTACCATATAGCCGTCGGTTTCGCCTGGTTGAGTCATTATGTTACATACATACATTTTTTTGGCATTTGATTTTTGAAGAACTTTACGAACGTTTTTATCTATTAGGTTTGGTATTACAGATGTATATAGACTTCCTATAGCAAATATTATTAAATCAGCATCTTCAAGGGCTTTTAGTACTTCGTCCGTGGCACTAACTTTATTTTTATAGGAAACGTAACTTATTTTACCGTGAGCTTCGGGAATGTTGCTTTCTCCTTCGATTACTCTACCGTCACTAAGATGTGCTACTAATATGGGTTTATCTTCACTAAATGGGAGTATTCTTCCTTTTAATTTAAAGATACCGCTAAGGGCTTCTAGGGACTGGGTTAGATTTCCAGTTATGTTATAGAGGGCTGTTAAGAGTAGATTTCCCATTGCGTGGTTATTTAAATCACTTGATGTATTAAATCTATATTGTAATAATTCTGATACGATTGGTTCTGTTTCACTTAGGGCTACTAACACGTTACGGATATCTCCAACAGCAGGGATATCGAATTCTTTTCTTAGTACTCCTGTACTACTTCCGTCATCGGCAACTGATACTATGGCAGTTATATCTAAGGGAAAGAGCTTAAGTCCTCTAAGTAATGTACTTAGTCCTGTGCCTCCTCCTATTACGACTACTTTCTGCATTTTTACACCTCTTTTTCTTTTTAATTATATTATTCTTTGTCACTAATTAGTATTATACAATTTAATTTTATTTAATGCAACAGCAAATGTTAAATTTTCCCGTAAATTACACTTCTTATCTATCTTGTGAATACGTAGAGGCCTTTTTTCATTGTTTTTAGTTGTCTTGTGCTTATACCTAATATATTTATTATTTCTTCATCAGTGAATTTTTTTTCAACTAGATTTTGTAAAATATTTCTTTTTTCTATTATTTTTCCGGCTGTTTCTCCTTTGACAAAACCTATTTCTTCGGCCTTTTCATAACTATCATAAAAGCCTCTTATGTAAGCTGTTAAAAAGTCTGTGTTATTTTTTTTATTCATTTTCACCTCCTTTTCTTCGCTATGCGAACTGGTATGTATTGTATAATTAATACTTTTATTTATTACTATTACTAAGGGGAATGTACTTTCTATTCTATGTTATTAGATAGAACATAGCCTGCCCAATCTTTATGCCACTTTTTTAAACTTAGTAAGTTGTTTAGGACTAATATCAAGCAAATTTCCAATATCTTTGTCGCTTAGACCTTTACTAATAAGCTTATTAATTATGTTTTGTGTACTTTCATTACGCCCTTCTTCACGGCCTTCTTCACGACCTTCTTCACGACCTTCTTCACGGCCTTGCTCTTTATTGTACTCTGCAATCTCTTTCTTTTCTAGCTCTAAATCTCTTTCTTGGAAAAGTTCTTCAATAAACTTTGGATCCTCATTCTTACTAACAATTGTGTTTTTTAAATCTTCTACCATACTATCTTTCATACCTCCTTTAATCATTAATTCTGTAACATCATAAATGCTACTAGAATGAAATACAGCCAGTTTTAATAAACTTCTGTCACAACCATTATATCCTATATCGCGATATTTATCAACTTTTTCGTAACAATTATCGATATTGATAACCCATATCTCATAGTCATCAATATACAAATCATTTGCACTATCAGCTCTTATATTGTATTTCGTTATAAGGCTTTTACTTTTCTTGGCCCCTGTATTCAAATGAACTTGAATAAATCTCGGCCCCGAACTATCCTTAATATGAAATTCATTCTTAATTTTGTGCCTTCTTCCGTAAAGTATATTAAGGTAATTTAACATTCTCTTGGCTTTCTCAGGGCTAAAGTCCTTTCTGTTAACCTCAATATTAATAATATCTTTATTCTTTACAAATAATAATGTATCGACATAACGTCCCCTATCTTTAAGTCTCCGTTTGGGCAATAATTCATTAAGAACAATTACATCATCCTTGTCCGCATCAAAATCATAATTAATCGCCTCCTTTATCAGCTCCATCAAAATAGGCGGGTGCTCCAAAAAAATATGTTTGAAAACGGTATCATATAATAAATCTTCTATTTGTAATTTTTTCAACAATTCTTCCGTCAATTTCATCACTTCCTTTCTTGTTAATTTTTGCTTATTTTTGGTCTTCAATTTATCTTATTGTCATTCCTCCTTTCAGCTTGTCCCCTAATTTTATCCTTCTATTATTATTATTACCAAAAAATTCAAAAATTCCCCCCTCGGGAAGGCAATTTCTCCCCAAAACATATACTTAATGTACTTTTTCACCCCCTTTACACCCCAAAAGTGTAAAGTGTGCCAAAAAGTCATTTATAGACATCTGTCCATAACCCTCTCATTTTTGAAATTTTTGTTAGCCCTATCGGGGGCCATAACTACGCCACACCCCAATTAAACATCTCCCTTTTTTCAATCAAAATTATAAGTAAAAATTCTCTGCTTAAAACAAAATCATACTAGGGAACAGTTGGGAAGCGTACTATCCCTTTTCTAGCAACAAAAAACAGAAACTTGTCCATAACCTTATCACTCTTTATAATATTTTTTTAAGTTTTGCTAATTCCCTAAAAACAATTTTGCCCATCTTCCAAAAACAATTTACCATTTCCCCAAAATTAACTTTGCTCCTTTTCTAAAATCAATAACAAGCCAATCCCTATTACCTTCGCCACTAACCCTTTCCCCAAAAGTTTATCAAAAAGTTCTGCATATTTTCACCGTGGCCCTCTTCATAGGCCCTCTTCACAAGCCCCTTCGCAACCCCTGTCCAAACCCATCTCCCAATTCCAAGTTCTACCCTTGCTCATTCTCCCTTGCCCAACCCCACTGACCACCTCTACCAATTTTCCCCCACCTCTCCACTCATCTCCAATTTTCCCCTTCTTTTGACAATTCTTCCGTCCCTTTTTTCATCTCCTCTCCGCTCATCTCCAATTTTACCCTTCTATTATTATTATTACCAAAAAATTCAAAAATTCCCCCTTCAGGAGGCCAATTTTTTCCTAAAACATATATTAAATGGAGTAAAATAGGCTACTTTACACCCCAAAAGTGTAAAG
>OLQV01001457.1_pt1 | contig 17882 bp, 9 predicted proteins | sample 1672371 | NCBI WGS metagenome assembly OLQV01 (sample SAMEA3136676, study PRJEB25190) | human gut metagenome
CCTCCATTTTCTTTCCGGATATTTATCCGTATCAATCCATATCCTGATGTTCCTACCCATAACAATGAATCATTATTTGTAAAGTATAAGCTATAAACAGAACGGAAATAAGGATATTTAGCCGGAATATCCAACATTTTCACTTCCTTCTTTCCTATTTGGAGAACCCCTATCCCTTTACCTTCCGTCCCAATAAAAATATCACCATATTGATTTTTCTTTAATGCATAAACAGACATGGAAGGTAAACCATTACTCTCGTCAAGGAAATTTAGCAGTAATTTTTTCTGTACATCAAACAATTTTATTCCACTTCCTTTAGTACCTACTATAATATTCCCTTTGCCATCTTCACAAAAACAGCGTACGGGATTTTCTGTCACAACCCTATGAAACAAAGACTGATAAGGTAACAACTGCATAATACCTTGTCCATCGGTTCCTATCCACCAAATATCTTGACTACCAAGATATAAAGTAACAACAGAAGTCTGTTCTGTAACTTCTTTTAGTGTAGAACAATTCATAGTAGACAAATCATAGATTTTACATCCTCCTTCGATAAATCCGACAACCAATGACTTGCCTGTAATAACAACATCCGAAATTTTTTTATTTGTATCGATATCAATAGAATAAAGCTGATGTAAACGGGAATCAAATACAACAATTTTACTTTTACTCGCTGTAATTAAATATTTATCAGAAAGAATTATTTTTTGTATTCGCTCTTTTTGGTGCAACTCCAACCAATCCAATTTTCCTGAAATAAGTTCATTTGAATTGCGTAAATATCTGGCATATCCTTCTGTAGATAGAAAGACTACATGTCCTTCCTTATCAATTAAAAAATCTATATAACTTTTATCAAGATCAACTTTCAATAAACAAAACTGATCCTTAGTATCATCATAAATAAATATGCCATACCCTTTCACCCAACAAAAAAGCTTTCCCTCTGGAGATTGAGCAAGAACATAAGAATTTTCTTGCCGAGGTATTTTATTACCTAAATAATAACGTGTAAACTTTTTAGATTCTCTATCAAATTTATTTACGCCATTATCCGTAGCAATCCACAAAAAATTTCTATGCTCTATTATTTGTCGAATAATATTATTACTTATAGACGTTGAATCATTTTTACTATATCTGAATGAAAGTATACTCCTGCCATTATATGCATTTAGTCCGTCCCAGGTCCCAACCCAAATAACATTTTCAGAATCTTCTAATATACAGTTTACAGAATTATTAGTTAAACCATTTATATTAGAAATAAATTCTTTCACATAAATTCCATATATATTTGCTGGCACCCCGATAACCAAACAAAATACAAAATATTTGATAAATATAACAACCTTTCTCATGAAGATAAATCAAACAACAATAACTTATAAAACAAAGATAAGGATTTCTTAGTTCCATTTTTCAATGATTTGTAGCAAAATAATAAAGAATATTCTGGACGAAATAAAAGTTTTAATCTCTTCATCGCCCAGAATGATTAGATTCAACTATACACTCTTAAATAAATATTACCTTCCTGCTGATAATACAGACTTAGCATAACCCGGATCTTGTACAGGCAAACGCATTCCAGCAACCTCTAATGCACGAAGAACAAACACATTCCAGGAAAACACACGAGTACTAGGCCACCAGCAGCCCGGTATTGTAACATCAAATGGCAAAAATTCGTGACTAAACGGTTCGTCTGGATGAAGATTGATTTCTACCGCTAAACGTTTTTTTATTCTCATTTCAGCGTCTTTCCATCCATGTTTCAATCTTGTTTTTTATAATTGCAAATGATATAATACTTCTAAGATAGTAAAGTCAAAATTATAAAACAAATAAGGACTCGTATCCCAAAACATATTGGGAGAAAAGGGCTTATTTTCTTGAGTAAAATAAATATCTCCAACATGAGATATTATTGGAGAATATCCATTTCTATACGGTATTCTATTTAAGGTATTAATAACCATTTCCGAAGTCAATATTGGTCTATTGAATAGCCACCATGAAACAAATTCTGGAAGTAAAGAATTAAATGTTATTGAATAAGGATATTTTCTATTATCAACCAAATATCCTCGCTTATTATCGTAAAAATTTCTATATTCTTGATTTGTTTTTTCTATATAATCCTGAGTAACAGGCATTCCTAATTCCTTGGCAACCTGCATTGTTACGGCAAACATCCCTTGATTAACGGCTAAATCGGTCGTCTTATCAGGATAATCTACAACATCATTTTGTCCTAAGACAAATTCAGCAGCACAAATGCCATCACCATCGGGATCATATTCGTTCATACAAAATTCAAATGCCTTTTTTATTTTATCCATTGGTATAGGAGTTCCATAAAGCTTGTGATTAACCCAAGCATACCATAGAAACTCTAAAGTTGCTTCATTACCTTTTACTTCTCGACTACCCATAGAAGGAGTAATAATTGTTCCTATAGCTCCACGTTCATCTTGTGTAGAAGCCCAAGCATTAAAAATTTCTTCTGATGCCTCTTTATCATATACTCCCATAAGACTCCAGAAAGAATCACGGTTATACATATCAGGAGCATAATTAATACTTGGAACATTCAATGGAGCAAAGTTATAACGACTTGTTATCCACATCAGCATTTGATAACAAGCATATACACATTTTTCTTCAGTAGTTCCTACAAAATTCAGTCCTTCGGCTAAATATATCTGAGAAGCCAAACGTAAATCATGTAAAGTTGCCTGTGACGAATTTACAAAAATAAATACTTTTTTCACCGATTTTTTACCCTGCTCCAAACGATGATAAGCATAGTTATGAGCATCTGAACGTATAACTTCTAAATCCTTTATTAACAATGAAGAACTACTATCATTCAAGCCAGAGGCAGCTATCAGAAGATAAATTGGTTTATCTTCTGTATTAGCAATAAAAACGGTTTCTTCTTGCTCAACCCACTCAGACTGAAGAGATGGAATATCTGATTGGTAATGCAATCCTATTATATCTTTATTTTCAATTCCTTCTCCCTTAAAGAGTCTGATTGTAATAGGATTGTTCGAACGATGCTTAAAACGAATAGTATAAAATCCATCTGTCAAATAATAAGGTATACGAACTCCAGAAACCTCCTTACCTCTTTTTTCTATTTTATAAATATTACCATGTTTTTTTACATAGCCATTGTGATATGTTTTCCATGTTGTCACGTTTGGAATCGGATATAAACATGTGTCAACAGGATGATTAAAATCTGAAACTTCTCCAAAAGTATATTTTACAAAATTATTCTGTCTTAAACGTTCGTCTTTATTGGAAATACGAATAAGATTTGCATCACAAATCTCCCTTATTGCTCTAAAACCAATTTCTCCTTGTTTAGAAGGACGACGGCGAATATTACGAGTCCATAAATTTCGATTACCAGCATCTGTCAACAGCCCAATAGCTAAAGTATCATTCAATATATATCCTGCAGCTGGATAAGTTTCATGAACAGTTCCACCCATGTTCATATTATCATCAAAACTCCAATATGAACTCGGACTACATTCTGGAACGATAGAAGTTCCCAATGAATAAAATAACAGTGAAAGATTATTTTGCTGTAATTCAATCTGTTTACTAACTACATTCTTATTCACTATTTCATAGATAACATTCACAGATAAATCTGTTTCCAATCTTTTTAAATAAACCTGCCCTGAAAGTATAATCTTCCCATTTTCTTTTTTTACTTGAGTAGCTTTCCATCCTTGCAACATTTCTCTCACAGCATAATCTTCATTATCAAAATAGGCCTCTAACTCACCGCTTCGGCTTTGGTCAGAAATCAACTGTTTCCCCCAATAGATATTAACATAGTATCCATCTTGGTCATTCCCTAGCACACGAAGTCCTATTTCATTCGCAAACATCTGTACATTAAAGAGAATCAAACAAAAAATGAAGCCAATAATTCGTTTATTCATAGTATTAATATTTATTATATTGAATAATAGTCTTAAAAAAACGAGGGCGCATCTATCTAGATACACCCTCATAGAACTCTATAGCCTACACCAGGTTAATATCCCGGATTCTGTGTCAAAATATTATTTGTTTTATCTCTTTCCCCTTGAGGTATCGGTAAAAGATAATCCCTTCCATCATCAAAATTGCGCCCTTTTGATGTATTATATTTCTCGGCATAAGCACGCATTACCTCTCCAAAACGTTTCTGACGTATCAAATCATCACGTCTCCAACCTTCCATAGCCAATTCACAACGACGTTCATGCCAAATAATTTCTCTCAATTGGGTCTTATCTGTTACATCTATATCCTTTAAAGTATTCTCTGTTACGACTGGAATATACGCTTGTTTCACTCTTCTCGGATCTTGTGCAGGAGTTTGTCTTGCTCTAGTTCTTACCTTATTCAAATAAATCAAAGCTTCACCCGATTTATTATTTTCATTTAAGGCTTCTGCATACAATAGTAAAACATCCGAATAACGAATCATACGAATATTATAACTAATCATCCAATTATCAAAACCAACTTTATCTTTAGTCGGTACAGTCATTTTATAATCATGGAAACCTGTTTCTGAATCAGAATTATTCTGAGGATTCTCATCACCTACATATTGATCGCCTGTTTGTGTAAACACATATGTAATACGAGGGTCATCAGGATCGAAAGCATCATACAAATCCTTTGTCGGAACATGAAATCCATATCCATCATACCCAATTGAAGTACGACTTGTAAAAAAATGAGGGACATTTGTACCTGTTCCAATATTTTTATCATATACTTTATTAGGAAGTTCAAAAATTGATTCTGAGCTGTTTTCATATTCAGGGAACCAGTTCCATCCATAATTATCTAACAATTCATAATCCTTATCAACTTCTACTATATCATGCAAAACAGTTTCTGCTGCTACAAAATCACCACGAAACATATATGTTTTAGCAAGCATCGTTTTTGCAAAACCTCTTGTTACACGATAGGCATCAGACTCTGCATATTCATTTTTTGCTGGCAAATCTGAAGCATCTTCCAAATCCTGTATAATCTGAGTATATACTTCCTCTGATGAAGAGCGAGGAATAGTTAAAACTTCTGACGGGAGTTTTGGCTCAGTAATAAGAGGCACATCACCAAAACTTGTTACAAGACAATAATAGCCAAACGCTCTCAGAGCCTTTGCTTCCAGTGCATAGCGGGCAAGCAATTCCTTATCTCCCTGTGCTTTAGGTGCATAATAGATTACATCATTGCAACGATTTACCAAACGATAAAGAATCTCCCAACGACGTCCAACTTCTCCATTAGTGGTATATACTGTAAAATCAGAAAGATCACGTACTTCCGAACGGTCACCATCACCATTTCCCCCTTTTAATGCATCATCAGTACTACAATCTCCAATAAAATAATGATTCAGCGCATATTCATTCCAAGTTGTACGCAATTGCAAATAGGCTCCTGTTAAAGCTTGTTCTATCTCTATATCATTCTGATAATAGCTTTCACTGGTAGTTTTTCCATAACTAGGTTCGTCTAAAGAGCAGCTATTTAAATATGCCCCGACAAACAAACATGACAATATAAATAGACTTTTTTTCATATAGATTTCCTTTTTTAGAACTGTAAATTAACTCCAAAAGTAAAAGAGCGGGCAGCTGGATAACGTGTATTATCTACTCCCATATCCAACGGATTATCTACTCCAATTTCAGGATCAAGTCCACTATATCCTGTTAATGTAAATACATTTTGTCCACTCAAATACAATCTACAACTAGAAAATAATTTCGTTTTCTGACAGATATAGGCAGGTAAAGTATAGCCAATCTGTAAATTCTGCAAACGTAAATACGAACCATCTTCCACATAAAAAGAAGAAGCACGGTAATTATTATTCGAATCAGCATTGGTTATTCGAGGATATTTAGCATCAATGTCCCCTTCCTGTCTCCATGCATCTGTATAAGCCTCAGCCAACGCATTTTGATTTCCGGCTGTTGCTAACGTTCCTTTTGATGTATTCCATATATCATTACCGATTGTTCCTTGGAAAGCCATACTTACATCAAAGTTCTTATAATTAAATCCTAAATTAAAGCCATAAATTAAATCGGGGTTCGGATCACCAATAAAAGTACGGTCATCATCATCATTTAATTCTCCTTCACCACCCAATTTAGCAAACTTAAAGTCACCAGGTTTTGCATTCGGCTGAATCTTAGTTCCATTTTTATCAACATAATTATCTATCTCTTCTTGAGATTGGAAAATACCAATTTGTTTATATCCCCAAAAACGTCCAATCGGACCTCCTACATAAGTACGAGAATTACTACCACTCAAATATTCTGAAGTCAATGCTGTAACCGTTGTTTTATAAGTAGACATATTCAAACCGACATTATAATGGAAATCCTTACCTATCTGATTACGATAATTTAAAACCAATTCAAAACCTGTATTTTTCAGATCACCAGCATTGAAGAATGGACTATTAGCAAATCCTCCAAAGGAAGGAACAGGCATTTCCAACAACATATCACTCGTTTTCTTAACATAGAAATCCATACTAACATCCAAACTATTACGGAAGAAAGCTAAATCAACCCCCACATTAGTTTGCTGGCTGGTTTCCCATTTAATCTCAGAGTTTCCTGTATAAGTAGGAATATATCCTTGTGAATATGAATTACCGAAGTACCATTGCATTTCATTATTTGTTCCAATTAAAGTATACGGAGCATCACGATTAATGCGTTGATTTCCATTCTGTCCCCAACCTAAACGTAATTTAAAATTAGATATTACATTATCTATATTTAAATTCTTAAAGAACTGTTCATTGTTAATTCTCCATCCTAAAGAAACAGAAGGGAAATATCCCCAACGATTACCTTTAGCAAAACGTGAAGAGCCATCTGCACGAAAATTAATTGTAGCTAAATAACGGTCATCATACGAATAGTTGATACGTCCCAAATAGGAAAGCATTGCAGAAGTTTCTTTTCCTCCAGATGTCTGATCACCTACTGTTTGTGCATCCAGAACATGGTATATTTCATCATTTCCTAAAGCACCACGTTTAAACGCATTAATTCCTTCCGAAGTATTCTTTTCATAAGTCATCGCTACCATAGCATCCAAAGTACTTCTTCCAAAAGACGTATTATAATTCAAACGTTGTTCCACGGAATAATTAGAGACAACAGAACTATTATTTGTCAGTTGTGTTTCTGTTAAATACTTTCCAGAAGTTGTGGTCAGATTATCTTCAGAAAAAGTTGATTCATAAGCTGGATTAAAATTCTTAAAGACATCATGATTACGTTCAAAACTATATTGTACACGATAACTTAAACCTTTCAATAATTTAACCTGAGCAAAAACATTTCCAAAAAGATTGAGTTTATCATTGTAACGGTCAGGTAACTCTAATAATGCTACAGGATTAGGATCAAATGACCATTCTGTTGGTGCATATTTATTATACTCATAGTTAGAAGAAGAAGGATCAACCAATGGATTTATGACAGGAGTAAACGGATCCGCCTTTAAAATAAGATCAAATGAAGATAAAGCCCCCGTATCACGTTGTCTGATTTTAGCTCCATTCAAAGTTGCACCAACCGTAATATAATCATTGATATCGTATTCCTGATTTAATCTTAGAGAAAGACGATTAAACTCAGTAGTAATGATAGATCCTTCATCTCCTATATATCCAAGGCTAATAGATGTCCTCGATTTATCGGTTCCTTTACGAATACTAACGTTATAATTCTGAGTAAAAGCAGTACGAGTCACCTCATCCCACCAATTAGTATCATAACCTTTCTTATATTGATTAGTAAACTTTTCTTTTTTCTCCGTAGTAAAAGTCGGATCCTCTTTATAGGCCTCCATGATAAAATTATAGAATTGTTCACTATTCATCATATCAAGAGCCTTATAACTATTCTTGATACCTACATAAGCATCAAGAGTTACAGTTGTTTCACCTTTTACACCACCTTTTGTCGTAACCAGGATTACACCATTCGATCCACGTGAACCGTATATTGCACAGGCAGAAGCATCCTTTAAAACTTCTATACGCTCAATATCAGCAGGGTTTAAACTACTAATATTATCCATAAATTGACCATCTACCACATAAAGCGGATTATTATCATTTACTGTTCCCAAACCACGTACACGAACTACAGCATCTGCTCCCGGTTGCCCTGAGCTAGCAGCTACAAATACACCGGCAGCCTTACCTGTAAGTAATTCAGACGCATTAGATACAGCATAGTTTTTAATATCCTTACTGCTAATAGAAGCCAAAGAACCCGTCAAATCACTTTTTTTCTGAGTACCATAACCAATTACTACAACTTCGTCCAATTGTTCGTTATCTGATGCTAATTTTACATCATATACGCCACTTTTTACGATTGTCAGCGTTTCTGTTTTATAGCCAATATAAGAAAATTGTACTTTTCCAGAAGTGACCTCCAACGAATACTTTCCATCAAAATCAGTAATTGTACCATTTGTTGTTCCTTCTTCAACAATAGAAACACCAATCAAGGCTTCTCCTGTTGCCGCATCCGAAACAGTTCCTGTAATTTTTTTTGTTTCTTGTGCCCACAAATATGTACATGTTAAAAGTAGACACAACAAAGAGAATAAATGCTTACTCATAGTTCTACTAGATTTTTATTTATATGAAATTATATATTGCTTATTTGCCCAAATATGTTTCCCATCCAAACTCAGTTCTGTACCTGCTGGAAGTTCTACTATGATACATGCTTCCTTTGCTGGTATGGTAAACACACCGTCTTTACTAATACCTCTTGCAACATATTTTTTAGAAACTATATCAAACAAGTCCACAGCCTGTTTAGTCTGATAATTTATATGTTCATCTATATCATAAGGATTATAATACAAATATACAGGATAGGGTCTAGACGCATAAAAATCGGTTGCGTTACAATCCAATTTTAAAATGCCTTTCACATTAGTAGTATCAACTATAGCGCCTAAAATACCCACCGGTGATGAACTATAAACACTAAACATACTTTCTGTAGGATTTCCGTCAATCCATTTAGGACCATCACCTATTGCTCCTTTAAGTGATTCTTTTCCGTAATCATCAAACTTACGTAATCCTTCATAAGCAATGTTGTTATTTGTTATATCTTTTAACTCTGGAGCCCATTGATGTTTTTCATCTATATATCCAGGATAAAACAAACGACACGCACTAGCATTATTCAACATCCACTTACCAATAGCTTTAGCATATTGAGGCTGATATTTTACCATTGGAACAAATGGCCACGCCGGTTTAATACTATTCATCAAAAAAGCATATCCACCACCATCTGTGATACTTCCTTGTAAACCACTTACATCATAATCACCCCATTTACCAACAATAATACCCCAACCAGTTCTTCCAGTAGGACTTTTACAGCCATCAAATACCCAGTTTAACAACTTCTGTACATCATAATTTGCTCCCTCTGTTGCATTCAAATAAGCTGCTGTATAAACTCCCAAGGGAAGAAGAGCTTCATAAAAGCGACTTTCCTTCTGTGAAAGTAAAGCTTCAATCGCACTTTTACTATGATTCAAATAGCGCACATCCCCAAATTTACGATAAGCACATAGCAACACATAGGCATGCCCTCCAGCTACATCTTGTTGAAAAGGTATATGATTAATCCCCCCCGCATTTTTCCATAATCAAAGTAAGAATAATCATAATTACCATTTAAAACAGAATCAGCCTTCGTAAACTGTTCTGCAATACTTTTCTGTATGGACTCAGCACCATCTACACCAGGAAAAACATCACATACAGCATAATACAAAGCATTAGGTAATACATCATACCACCAATCACGACCATAACCCCCTCCCTTTGAACCTACAGACGATGTGGTATTATTCATTACAATATTCCAACCCGTATCCGAGTTAAAATAATTTTGTGCCATTTTTACATAATTATAGCCATCTTGATTTGTCTTATCAATACCAACAAGCCCTGCTCCTAATATAGCGGCCAAAGAATTCAAGCTTTCATGAAACTCTCCATTATTTACATTTTTTCCCTGACGGATATCTTTTACAGCAGTATACAGTCCAAAAGTTGGTTGATCAATATTACGACTGGCATTATCTAACCAAATTAATGGACCAACTTTACTTGTATTCTCCCAATCGAATACAAATTTATCGAAATCACGTGCCTTTTTCTTCCAATCTAGCATTTGATAGGTTACTGGAATATCAGGCATCGAATCAATTCTATTTATGGTAACCTGCTCCACAGGAGTACCCAAATCAATATTACTCGTACATGATACACATAAAAAGAATGTACCAATCGTCAACATCTCTTTTACATTCATACTTATATTTTTTTCATTACGACATCTGTTTCCTTAGTTATATTTTTTGCTAACGGATAAGCTAAAAGCTGTAATCCGGCGACTATCACAAGAGCATATTTTAATGCAAAATCTTGTGAAATACAATAGGCAAGAAACAAAAACAACAACAAACCAAAAGCTCTCCCCATAAACAAACCAAATTCATGGCTTAAAATATAAGCATACTCATTCCGTTGCTCTATCTTAGCAACAGCATCAATTGTACGCATCATTATAGGGAAATAAGCCAAATCAAATAATGGCTGAAATATTACTTTACATAAAACAAATAAAATAACACCTAATGCAGAATATAAAATACCATTACATAAAGTTCCTATAAAAAATAAGACTAAGCCACTGACAAATATCTTTATACGATCCTCAGGATGAGCGACACGCCCCAAGATATAAACCAATAAGGCAGTCAATGCTCCACTTATTCCTTGGATGACTCCCAAAATTCCTTCATCTCCTACTAACTTTAATACTAGAATAGCTGGAGCTGTAACCAAAAAGCCTTGTACCATTCCTTTCAACATAGCTAAGCCCAACATTTTCTTCCACAGATTCGTAAAGTGAAAATATAAAAAATTAGTTTCTTGAGGATTTTTAAAATTTCCTTTCCACAATACAGAACATGCTATTAAAGTTATAAAAACAACTCCAAGAGTTACAGCCTGGTATGACATGTTAATATCAAAAACAATACCCCAAAATTCTTTTCCATTCATAAGACTAAGAAAAGCACCAATAACCAAAGGTACACCAATAGACGTTATAGAAAAGAAAAAGGACTCCAATCCAAAAAAGTAATTCCGGTTATCATCATTTGTATTATTCAAAGCTAACAAATAGCGATTTGTCCAGAAAAAACCAGAAGCTGCTCCCATAAAAAAACCAGCAATACCCAGTTCCACCATTCCCAATGACTTAATGGTCATCATCGCAAACATTGATAAACCGCTGACAAGAATGCCGGCTGAATATAATGTTTTCACATTATAGTAACGTAATAGAAAACCGTTGACGAAAGAAGTCGTAACAATACCTAAATACATTGCTAATTGATAAAAAGCAACCATTGTCGGATCACTGGTATTTCTCATAACATAAGCTCCGACAAAAATTTCTACAACAGGAAGAACTAAAGCATAAAATAAATTAGTTATTAACAGAACCTTCATATTATGCTCCTGTTGTCTAAAAAATAAATATTCTGTTTTCAGCTTATTCATCAGATTCCAACATTTAAAATATTAAGTATTTCTTTAACAGACAGTTCAGCTTTACAAATAACCTCATCACTTGCACCATAATATATTGTTATGGTATCCCCATCTACTAATTGTCCATTTGTAAATATTACATTGCCAAAAAAACCTGTTTGCTCATAAGAAGCAATAGGTTCCATAATCGGTTCTTTACTTCTAGCTAGTACTTTTGAAGGATCATTTAAATCAAGTAATAAAGCACCTAAACAATAACGATGATTAAAATCTGCTCCATGATAAATTTCCAGCCAGCCAGCTTCTGTTTTAATTGGAGCAGCTCCGGCTCCAACACGAGCGCAATCCCAAAAGCCATCACGTGTCGTAGCTACACATTTATGATTACCCCAATGCCGTAAATCAGGTGATTCTGCAAGCCAAATGTAATTACCGCCTAATTCAGGACTGCTAGGACGATGGAATGTATAATATTTATCATTTATCTTTTCCTCAAACAAAGCACAATCCTTATTATGAGGAGGTAAAATCATACCATAATGTTCAAATGTCTTCCAATCATTTGTATGCATCATTCCTACCCCTACTGCAACAGAAGAAACTTCTGTAAAGGTCAAATAAAAGCCATCTTTAGTAGAAGCAACACGACAGTCTTCAATACCGAAAGCTTCTAATTCCCCTTTTCCGAAAATTGGAGGATATCCGGGCTCATCATGAAAATGGATACCATCTTCACTTGAAACTAAACGAAGATAAGACATCGTTGTAAGATAATTTTTTCCCTTATAACCTATTACACGAGGGTCAGAAGCATCTAAATCCGGATCATTTTCTGCAAATGACATTACTTTAATTTGTCCTTGTTCATCATAAATAGGAAAGCTAATAATTCCTTCTTGTTGAACAGGACGTTCAGCCACTCTTAAAAGAAGCCATGTTTTACCTTTAAATTTAAAAACTCCAGGATTTAACAGACAAGTAATTTCCATATCATTTATTCCAGCTTTTAAATCTTTTGGGGAGAGCAGCGGGTTACTCTCACATCTTTTTGCTATATCCATAGTATTATATCATTTAAATTTTAGGCAAAAGTATAGTGATAGTAGTATGTTTTCGTTCACTATATTCTCAATTAAGTATAGGTATGCTGCATAACACAAATTCGAACAAATCATCTTTTTATATACAAAAAAGAGGAAGATAAAACAGATAACATATTGTATAAAAGACACTTAGCTCAGACGGCAAAAGTATATTATAGTATCAAAAAGGTATACTGAGATTAACAACAACATTGTTCCTGCATTTCAGATCAAAAAAATATCCCCGACATCTTTTCATTTAAAGAAATCGGGGATTACAAAAAACTATGATAACAAATTACAATTCCTTAATGCTGACAGCTACACCTCCACTCGGAGCAAGACGTTGTTTCAATTTTGTCTTATTAGTTACTTTCTTTGTAGAAATCACATATTCCTTTGGATTTGTACGCCAGTCAGCTGTTTTTCCATCGGCATAAATAGTTGCCTGATATTTTTTCCCAGCCGGAAGGAAACTCAAATCAATAACGGCTTCACGACTGTTTTCATCAGTAATTCCACCAATATACCATTCGTTCTTACCTTTTGCCTTACGGGCAATAGTGATATAATCACCCGGTTCAGCTTCCAAAATATATGTATTATCCCAGTCCACAGCTACATCTTTAATAAATTGGAAAGCATCCATAAAACGTTCATAATTTTCAGGAACATCAGCAGCCATTTGCAATGGACTGTACATAGTTACATAAAGAGCCAGCTGACGTGCCAGAGTTGTACGTGCATGCGACTTATTATTCGGATTCATCTTACTGCAATCAGGTTCAAAAATTCCCGGAGTATAATCCATCGGACCACCAATAAGACGAGTAAACGGCAAAATTGTTGTATGATTTACATTGTTTCCACCAAAAGATTCATATTCAGTTCCGCGAGCTGATTCATTGCCAATCAGATTAGGATAAGTACGGCAAAGTCCTGTAGGACGTACTGCTTCGTGAGCATTAACCATAATTTTATAATCAGCAGCTTTCTTTACAGCATACAAATAGTGATCAACCATCCACTGACCGTAGTGATGTTCTCCTCTCGGAATAATGTCACCTACATAACCACTCTTTACAGAATGATAACCATTATCTACCATGAATTGATAAGCTTTATCCATATGGCGTTCATAATTGCGGACAGAAGATGAAGTTTCATGATGCATCATCATTTCAATACCTTTACTTGCCGCATAACGATGAATTTCTTCTACATCAAAATCTGGATAAGGAGTCACGAAATCGAACACATAATCTTTGCTCTTACCAAACCAGTCTTCCCATCCTTGATTCCATCCTTCCACCAGTACAGCATCAAAACCATGTTTAGCAGCAAAATCAATATAACGTTTTACATTTGCCGTATTAGCAGAATGCTTTCCATTTGGCTTAGTCTGTGAGTAATCAGTTTGTCCCAATTTTACACTTGGCAATTCATCTGTATATGCCCATGTACCTTTATTGGTAATCATATCCCACCATACGCCAATATATTTCACAGGATGAATCCAAGAAGTATCTTCTATCTTACATGGTTCATTCAGGTTCAAGGTAATTCGCGAAGCCAGAATGTTACGGGCATCATCGCTTACGATAATCGTACGCCAAGGCGAATTACATGGAGTCTGCATATATCCTTTATCTCCCTTTGCATCAGGAGTCAGCCATGATTCAAAAATCATATTCTTATCATCCAAGTTCAAACTCATACAAGAATAATCTTTCAATGCAGCTTCATGCAAGTTTATATAAAGCCCATCATCAGTCTTCAGCATCAGTGCTGTTTGAACACCTGTCTGTGAGAATACATACTGTGAAGAATTTTCTGTTACAGCCGCACTCATCTTTCCACGTATTTCAGATAAGCGTGAAGTTGTGTAATCGTATTCTTGTGTATCATAATCTCCCGGAATCCAGAATGCTGTATGATCTCCCGTCATAGCAAACTGAGTATGCTCTTCTTTGATAACAAAATAATTCAGATTTTTTTGCTGAGGGAACTCGTAGCGGAAACCTAAACCATCATTGAACAAACGAAAACGGATAATGATATAACGATCATTTTCAGGCTGGTCAAGTGTGACTTCCAGTTCGTTGTAATGATTACGGATTTCACTTTCTTCTCCCCACACCGGACGCCAAACTTCATCGAAAGTAGAAGTACGTGTATCTTTAATCTTAAATCCAGTCATCAGATTCATTTTTTCATCTACGCGTTCCTTATCTTTGCGTTCTGTCCATTCAAATCCGATTCTCTTTTCTGGATCTTCTCTCTTCAGTTCAAGGCCAAGAGTACTAGGCTTTATCACAGCTTTATCTTTAAAGAAAAGCTCATATACAGGAGCCCCGTTACTGTTTAAACTAAAGTTCATTTTTAAATTACCATCTGGTGAAGTCAGATTTTGTGCACTCAATGCAAACGCACAGTAGCACATAGCTACAAAGGCAAAGGTTCTTTTTAGATTCATAGTTTTATAAGGTATTATGATTAATAATTTTTTAGGTCATAAGCAAAATTAAATGTGTTATCAGTTTGTTATTTCTTTCATATGAAAAATACAAATCTACAAAACATTTAATTAATTATATTTCAGATAATTGGCTCATAAGACAGGAGCAATAAATATAAATCCATTAGAAACAGAGAATCAAAATTTCACGTTCTTTCAGAGATAATTTATCTGTCAAAGCCACATGCTTCCCACTCAAGAAATCTATGCTTTCCGGCTGTGGCAATATCTCCTGATAAGGTTTTAAACTCAATTCCTGCGGACTATCCGTACCATTCATTATTACAACAACAGACTTGCCATTATACACTCGTTGATAAACATAGGTACCCTGACTGATAGAATAATGTTTTAGTGTACCATGAGAAAGTACTTTATTTCCCTTACGCCAATTCAATAATTTACGAGTAAAATCGAATGCTTCATTCTGCAATGCTGTACGTCCATCTGGTACGAAGCAATTTATTTTATCTTCTTGCCAGCCCCCAGGAAAGTCCTTTCTTAATTCTCCATCTCCATTTCCCTTGTCACCAGTCATCAAAATCTCTGTACCATAATATATCTGCGGTATTCCGCGTGTAGTAAGCAAAAATGTTATGGTCTGTTTATACCTCGTCAAGTTATCAGCCTTCTCATCAGTTGTAGCAAAACGAGAAGTATCATGGTTATCGAAGAATACCAGCAGGTTCATCGGATCAGCATATACGATATCTTGTGTCAGATAGTCGTACAATTTATACAGTCCTCCTCCCCACTCTCCAGTTTCTTCATCAAAAGCTTGGTTCATCAAACTTTGTAAAGGAAAATCCATTACTGTCGGTAAATTGGAATTTCGTGGAGCTGCCAGTTTGCTATCCTTCTGCCAATAAGAAACTAAGACATTACTATTTAACCATGTTTCACCTACGATATTAAAATAAGGATACTCTTCAAGTACTTCCTTACACCATTCACTCATAAAATCAAAATCGGCATACGGATGAGTATCCTGACGAATCCCATTAATGCCAGTGTACTCAATCCACCAGATACTATTTTGAATAAGATAACGTGCTACATGACGATTACGCTGATTCCAGTCAGGCATAACTGAAGTAAACCATCCATCAGTAGCAATCTTACGTTCATACTCACTGGCATGTACATCCATTACGCTAGCTGTTTTAAATGAAGTCTGCACATATTCCGAGTGAAAATTAAACCATTCTTTAGAGGGTTTATCTTTAAACAGGTAATTTTCACTACCACAATGGTTGAAAATCATGTCCATCACAACCTTCAACCCTTTCTGATGTGCCTTTTCAACCAATGTCTTAAATTCCTCATTACTTCCTAAACGACGATCCAGCTGATAATAATCTGTAATGGCATAACCATGATACGATCCCTCTTTCATATCGTTCTCCTGAGTTGGATTCAGCCAAATAGCTGTTACCCCCAAATCTGCAATATAATCCAGATAATCAGCAATGCCTTGTAAATCACCTCCATGCCGAGCAAAAGAGTCATTACGGTCTACTCTATTTTCGAGCATTCCTTCAACAATATCATTATCTGGATTCCCATTAGCAAAGCGATCAGGCATAATCAAATAAAGGACATCTTCAGAAGTAAAGCCTTTTACATCTTCTCCTTTACGTACACGTGGCTTCAGCTCATAAGGTATCGTAAGTTTCTTTTTACCATCTTTTAATGCAATATTAAAGGTTTGCGCTTCAGCTTCAGACAAATCAATATACAATAGTAAATAATTCGGATTATCTTGTTTAACGACCTCTTTTAATATAACCCCTTTACCAGATAAAGACACTTCAGAAGAAGAGATATGGTTGCCATATAATAGAATCTGCAACTCAGGATTCTTCATATCAGCCCACCAGTAGCTCGGAGCAATCTTATCTACCTTTATAGTCGCAGCAGCACGGCAAATACCGCAAAAACTAAAGATAACCATAAATAAAAGCCATGTATGTTTCATGATATTTAAGATTAATATGATTTGAAATGTTTTTCGATGCAAAAGTATACCTTTGACAATATTTTTATTATATTTGGAAAATAAATATAAACGCCTTGTGAACATAAAATACAGAAAACAAAGAACTTAACCTAATACAACCATATCAATTATATAAATAGTTTTAGCACTAAATTTTGTATTATGATACACTTTTAAACATAGCTATAGCACCAAATGAAACAAAATATCCGTATTTTCATAGCAAGATATAAATTCATCTGGCTATTAACCAGTATGATTTTATTAACCCTGTCTGCTCAAGCACAACAAGCTAATCATGAAAAAGTTTTGCAGCAACTCGATGAAGTCATTACTAAGAAAGCTTCTTTTCGCACTGAACGAGAAACAACAATATCTCAACTTAAACAGCAACTACATTACGCAACAACAGAAGAAGACAAGTATAAACTATGTAATGAATTACTCGGACTATATTTACATTATCAAGCAGACTCAGCTCTGTATTATATAAACAAAAAATCGGAATATGCACTATTATTAAATAAACCGGAGTGCCATGACGAAATCATTATCAATCGTGCAGAAGTCATGGGAGTCATGGGTATG
>OLQV01001458.1_pt1 | contig 17879 bp, 18 predicted proteins | sample 1672371 | NCBI WGS metagenome assembly OLQV01 (sample SAMEA3136676, study PRJEB25190) | human gut metagenome
TACTCTGCGTTTGGAGTCCCGCCTTGTCTGTCCTCTTCCTGCCTTTGCCATTATACCCGCCTCCTTAGTTCTGGATGGTTATGCAGATACCTTTCAAAGGCTACACGAAGAATCAGCTTGCGTTCTCCGTAGTATGCCAGAAAATCTTCTCCATCCGTATTATTCAATAAATCATAAAATTTTCTCCGGCTCAAAACAAAATATTCAATTGCCTCAAAACGAATAAGTCTTGCATCAAGATATTCACAAGCCAAATATCCCGTCTGCTGAGAAAGAGCAAACTTCTCGACAAGTGTTCTAACCAAAATGCCACTAATATATTACTGTTTTTCTATAGAAAAATATCCAAACCATAAATTAGCATGTCATTCTTCTTTTACTTCTCCGACTATACCTTTCGTAACCTCTCCATCTGTTTCAATTCTTCCTTGTCAGCATCAAAACCGATATATCTATACGATATTCCAAAACATAGCCAAGGATATCTTCCGGATTCATACAGAATTCTTCTGCAACAGCCCGTATCTTATCATCTATCATAGCCTTATTCTTTTCTCTGAATTTTTCTAATTCCTCTCCCTTTAGCAAAAATTCGCTGATTCCATTTGGATATGCACCCAGCTTTTTCATTAGTGCCTGTGAGGCATAATTATCAATGTCCACCCTCACCCGAAAGAATCTGTTTCCCGTAAGGACTCCTAATTTTCTTAAAAATAAAGATACTGCCTCTGTTCCATATCCTCTATGACACCATTCTGATTTTAATTCAATTGCAAGTTCCCAGTCTTGTTTTCTTAAATCTTTTATTGAGCAATACCCTAAATAATTGCCTGTAGCCTGATCATATATGCTACATACAAAGGATTGCTTACTCATAAAACTTTTCCATAATTCATCTCTGAAATTTTTTTCTTTAAATACACCTTTCATGCAACTATATTCATAGGAAACAGCTATGTAATCATTTTTCTCGCTTTCTTGAATGACCCGTATACATATTTTGTCATTTGCAGCAAATACCTCTCCATGATACGGAAAAAATATTTTATCAATATTCCTCACTGACTCTGCTTCTTTCATTTTTTCTATTTCATATATTCTTTTTTCCAATGTTTCTTTTATAGCGTTTACAGCATCATTGGATTCCTTTTCTTTCCCACTATTACTTAATACAATCGCTTCTTCCAATTCTGCTATTATATCCGTATATATTGTTTTTTCCATTTTTCTCCGATACAGTTCTCTTTTTTCCTTCATTAACCTATTCCCCTTCCATTTTAAATTTCTGATGATCCATAATATCCCTGAGTAGCAAAAATATTTCAGTTACAACAATTAAAGATGCTCCAACCTTTACAATAAACTTTCCATCCTCATCATCATTTTTTTCTGCCTCTTTGGCAACTCTTTCAAATATTCCCAGCAACCCAACATTTGCTACCCTTTGAATATTTCTGTTAATCGCTTTACTCTCTTTGTAGATTTCTCTTAGTAATTCTCTGTTTGTCATAGTTACTCTCCCCTCTTATCCAACCATATCTTTAATATTTGCAACCACCTGTATTTCTCCATTCTCTACCGGCTGTATCCTCGTCACATCATTTGCCTCCTGTACTTCCATAATGCCCTTTATCTCAGCAAGATTGTCCTCACATGTATCAGCAAGAGCATCACAATCCATATAATCTGTCAGAGCATACAGGCAGTTCAATTCCTTCGTTTTCGCTTTCTTCTCTATCCTGAGTTCCCTAAGCCTTTTGAATACTTTATATCCTTGTGCCGCATTGCAATGGGCATCCTCTGCTTTAAGCAGGATGGCTTCAATCTCATCATCAAGCTCTCTTATATCCAGCTGGAGATTTGTTATATACTGCCCGGCATTTTTATAAAATTCTGCCTGCTGTTTGGCAAATGCAAGCCAGTCATTTTCTTTTCCATCATAGGGCGTTTCCTTTCTTTCCTCAAACATTGTTTCTTCACCACCTTCGTATGTATATGTATGTTCCATGCTAAACTTTTGTTTTCTGTCTTCATAACCTATCTGCATTCCGCGCAATTCCGCTTTGCTCGGATCCTTATCCCTTAAAATACAATTTTCAAATAACTTCTCATATTTTCTTGGCCTGTACTTTCTGTTCTCAAGTCCTTTTATACATTTAAGAGCCTGCTTTGCTTTTGCCGCATTTGCACTTGTTCCAAAATTATTCTGAAAATACTCTATACGTTGCAATTCGTCTTTAATTTCTCTTCTGTTTTCCCGGCAAACTCTTAGCAGCTCGATCAGATCTATAGCTTCCTCATCATTTGTCTCACACAGTTCGATATAATGGAGAATATCACAGATTTTCTGATCAATATCGGAGTGTTTACTTGCCAGATCCTCCCGATAATCCTTAAGTCCCTCCACAAGATAAGTAAAATGTGTCAAATACTCTGCCCAGTCAATCTCAGACAGATCATACGAGGACACATCCTTCTCAACCTGTTCCGTCAATTCATCATATGTCAGTTCTTTTATCGGTGAAAAATATTCCTCGACACCTGTATTTTCCTGTTTTTCCATATCATTCACTCCCATTTCTTCAGCAGGACTAACCTCTTCACATTCTGCTGCATCTGTTTCATCTTCGCTATCTTCTATCGGTATCATGCAATAAAATGCTGCCTTTTTCCCAACACATATCCGGCTGTTTGCCTGCGCAAATGTAAATACCATTGCATCCTGTTGACTGACTACGGATACCAGCTGGTCTGCCTGGTTTGTTCTATAATAATTTCCACTATAATCCATAATGTAGTACAAAGAATCTGTTCCCATAGGCACCTCCTAACCTACCCTTTAACGCCTCTTTTATCCTAAAAAAATAAGGATCAGAAAGCAGTTCGCTTTTATCTGATTCCTATTATAAAAATGAAGGTGTCCCATAATCACCCCTCGGACTTCGAATCTACGTTCTTTATCCACTATTCAATGCTTCCTCAATCAAAAAAGGATTCTGCATTTCTACAAAATTCTTCTGATCACTAACATCTCCCCAAATCCCCAAAGCAGTTTTATATTTTAGCTATATCCTAAAACTTTACTCCTCTTCCATTTCCTGCTTTTCTCCTGACAACTCCGCACCATAACTACAGCTGAGCAGCCCTATAATACAGCCGCAGGCTCCTATTCTCGCAAAGACAAATGCTATCCTGCTCAATATTTTCCCCATCTTAGAAAGAGTTTGTAATGTTTTAAGGTTTTTCATTTTGTTATCCTCACTTTCTTCTGTCTTAATTTTTTCTGTTGTACCTACAGAATTTTTCATATTTTCTAACTACGCTTTTTAAAAATTCCTATTTTAGTCTGACTAGCATCACTTTTATACTTATTAAAAACAAAAAACGCAGCACCGAATCACCTCTGTGATTTCAGCTCTGCGTCTTAGCGTCTGGCTATTTACAATCTGCCATGTCTCTCTTTATCTTCGCCTCATCCTACTGCCTTCCTGCATCAAATCGAACCATGAATTCTAAAAGCTGTTCATCCGAATAGTCCACCTTTTGATTTACTATCCGGCAGGCAAGTCCATGGACCATAAAATAACGTATCAGCCACTCTGCTCTTGCTTCCTCGATGCTTATATTTAAAAATTTTGCAAACGCTTCAATTACCGGCTGAAAATCCAGATCAATCCCCAGATCATCTACCGGACACCTTTCTGCATAAGACGATTCAAAAAGTAATCGGAATATGTTCGGTTCGCTTCTTGCAAAGGCAATGTAGTCCAGTCCCACTTCTCTCATTGGATATTCGCTCTTTTTTCCTTTTGGAAAAACAACCTTCCTTTTCATATATTCAAATGCCTGATCAAAGACTGCTAATTTCAGTTCTTCAATCGTTGCAAAATTATACATGACCGGCTGCGTAGAGCATTTTAAATAAGCTGCTACATTTTTTGCATTGATTGCTTCAATTCCATCTGCTCTTGTAATTTCAAATGCAGCATTTAAAACCATTTCTTTTGTTATCTTTACTTTCGGCGGCATATATAAGCTCCTTTATGTAATTCTTATTATATAACTTCTGTTACATAATCTCAATAATATTTTAATTTTATCAGTTAGACGAATAAAAAAACATTTTTTTCCAAAACTATTTTTATGTAAACAAGTAAATAACATACTTTTCTTTTTATTTGGCATTCGGATTTTTTATGCACAGAGTTTTTCAATTTATTTTGTCCCAGGATCTAACGTTATTCGGACAAATCTGCGCAAAAAAGTTCCACAAAATCAGCCCGTACATCATGGCAAAATTGAAACATAAAAAGAAAGGAGCTATGACTATATGAATTTATTTAAACTCTCTCCTGACACCTTATACAATTTAACCTGTGATGTTATCGACACCTTGGAATATATGATTCCAGAATCTTCCTTTTTGAGCAATAATGAAGTATATGCCCAACTTAAGGAAACACTGGGATATTCCCTCGTTCACATCCGAAATGTATTTGATTTTTCCATTGGCACGACACTCGCAAAATACATTACAAGGAGAAAATATACTTACCTGTTGTTGAAAATATCAGCAGAAAAGTTCGAGCAACTGACAATGCATGCAACTGTTTTTTTATACAAAAGTTTAAAACCAAATGCCTCCAGGAATTCCCTGAACTTGCAACCTCATATTCTTTGAAACACATGCAATTGCCTATTGATAAACTGTTTCTTAGGGAACATATTCATATGCTATTTTTAGAAAAAAGCGAAACAGAGCTTCTTAAATCGTTTTATTTTAATATAACCGCAGATCGTATTGCGTTTGATATTAAGAAAAACTCAAAAAACCTAGTTGTTCAATCATTTGGCGGTAAATTCATTGATTTAGAAAGAAATTACTTTGTATTTCGAAATAAAATTTTTAAGATCATCACGGCAATCTGTAATGTTCCACAACAGACAGCAGATCCTTTCCTTAGCAGCCTTTTGGGTCAACCGGTCATCCTTAGCGAAAACCATCCTGCTGATGCCAATTCCGTTGTGTATAAGTTACATCAATTTTTGACAAATACCGCTCCTCTAACCGAGAGTTTTTCAGTAATGTTAGAATGGGGGGCTAAAAACGGCTGGGGTTCCAGCAATCTCATTTCCTCTCTTACCGTTGAAGATGGTAAAATACAGGAAGTAGAATTTGTTTCAAAACCGTTCCTGGTGTTTGACGATGAAAATGTCCGATTAGATTTGTCCTTCTTTGACTAATGATCATATGAAATATTTTTTTCATATAGCAATTGGCAACTCAATCTGTCGATTGCTATATGTTTTATTCCAAAGATTTCCCTATCTCAGTCCATCCCGATTCTGCAATCTGTCAATCAGTGCAATATCTGCCGGCAGCCACTCGACCTCATTTAAAGAATTTTGATCTAACCATCGTGCTGCCTGATGTTCTTTTAACACCAAATCCCCTTTTATTACCTCACACCAGAAGCAATCCATCGAAAGATGAAATGTCGGATAGTCTATTCTATCGTTTCCACTAACTCTCCAATGGTGATTTCTGTATCCAGTTCTTCTAATATTTCTCTTTTCAATACTTCCACCTGCCAAATCCGCAGTTCTGTGCCGACTGGTATACCGGCAAAATAATGGACTTCAATTCTTCTGCAAATACAGGATACTCCAGTCCTCTTCTATAAACACGATAGCGAATATCGTCACTGTTGATATGTTCTTTTGCACATTTTTCAAATTCTTTATGAACTATGTCATTTTTCCACATCAACTGATATGAATGGTATTCCTGTTGTGCAAGTTTTTTAAAATATGTATCCCAATCCGGCAAATTGTTGCTTTTAGAACTGTTGATGCTCTTTGTCGTAGGATTCAGATTCCACATTTCATCATGTGCCACATAGGACCATGGTACAAAATGATCGATAGAAATGTTCTGCACCGTCAATATCTCATCCCCATAGATTTCACGGATCGGTTCTAAGGATAAAATAAGTTTCCAGTAGTTCTTTATTTTTTCGAGTTTACGCTCCTTTGGCGGATACAGTTTATCTGCAATTCCCGGAACATTCGGATTGCGTTTTTGAATGTATAAGATCATATTGTATTCAAGCCAGCCCCAGATAATCTGCTGATTTTTTACGATATATTCTGCCCAGTCTTTCTGTATGATAATTTTCGTTGCAAGACCGTTCAATGCTGTAAAATAATAGATCAGGCGGTTTTCCTGATTGATTTTTTCTATTAACTTAGTTTCTCCAACATTCCAATCCTTTCCTTTTAGATTTTCTAAAAAAGGAGACTGCAAACGATACGGTACATTATAGGTCAATGCCCGCTTTTTACTGATCAGCTCTTTGTCCTCCGTATTTTTCAAAAAATCTATAATAACCGTTTTTTCATCTTTGGATTTTAACTCCGGATTCTTTTGCTTTATCAGCGTGACCAGACTCTCTAATGTATCTTTTGGTCCGAGATTCAGATGATACTCCGTTACCATGTACCACGCGTCCGCGATCATCTCATCCACTAACTCTTCATAGGTCAATTCCAGTTTTCCTTTTGTTACTTTTTTCACAATTGCTTTAAACCAGAAAAATTTGTAACACTCCGTTGTATTCCTGAATAATTGCCCTAAATACTCAATATTCAATTCCTCAGAATATGGTAATTGCATTGAACTGCCTCCCCTGTTTATGTCATTGCATTTTTCGCTTTACCACAGATCATATGGTTTCATGGTCTCTGCATTCCTGTATTCATGCTTCTCATAATATCCGATCAATTCTCCTTCATCTCTCAATGCCACCATATACACATCCTTATTCTGCTTTTCGTTATGAGATGTGTAAACTATGTTGTGGCTTCCATCCGCTGCAAACCAGTCAAGCACCTGCTGGATTTTTTCTCCCGACTTTGGATTATGACACCCTAAGAGACTTCTTCCGAGCAGCTTGTCCCCACCCCATTTCTCATAATTCAACACTGCCGCCGGATTCATATAAATAATCTCATGCTTGAGATTGCAGATCACAACCGCACATCTGTCCTGATCTATAATACTTTTATAAAAACTCACATAGGATTTGAACTGTTCTTTTTTCTCATTTTCGTGCATCATCTTAAATTCCTCCATATCTTCCGGTTTTCACTTCTCTCATTCTGACTCTCTTCTTTCCTGTGCCATCAGCAGAAGTTTTTCAAATGACTGTGCAAATCTCACATCATCCTCTTCTGTCCGTTTTTTCGTTCCCTTAAAATGATTCTTATTCGAACTTCTTCTGGCTTTTTTATTCAGATGTCTTTCCATCAGCATTTGATCAATGTTGTCATCTGTGTACCATTTACCGGACTGGTGAATGGCATACGCTCCTTTTCCTAACGCCATTGCAGCCACCCCATAATCCTGCGACACGACAACGTCTCCCTTATGGCAAATACTGATCAATTTATAATCGACCGCATCTGCTCCGGCACCCACCACGATCACTTCACTGTAATCCGAGTGCAGGACATGATTGGTGTCACATAGCAGGGTTACGGAGATATGATGTTTTTTAGAAATTTTTTCTATGATGTCCACCACCGGACAGGCATCTGCGTCTACAAATATTTGCATGGATATTTTCTCTTTGCTAATCTTCTTCTGTTTTTGCTAAATAATATGTCTCTGTCCCTTTTGAATATTTTACTACTTTTTATAATATAATCCTCCTAGTATCCCCTGTATATTCATTTATTTACAAAAGATTCCTCTTTTTCATTTAAAGACTCTTTTTGCGCATAACTGTCACATTTACTAAGTGCATAATTGAATGATGTAGCATATGGATTCTGAGAAAGTTCATCGTCTCTTACATATCCAAAACGCAAAATCTTTCCATCCTCCAAAACAGACTGCTTGTCCGTTCCAAGCATTTTCACAACCTGCTTAATCACACCATCGACTGATACATTACTATGAGATACAATAAGAACAGACTTACCCTGTGCAATATAACTGTTTGCAATCTTTGCCATTGTATATGTTTTACCGGTTCCCGGTGGTCCCCAAACTGTCACAATATCATCTGTCTCAAGTTTGTGTTCTACTGCCGGCTGTCCTTTCGGTACATTTGCAATGTCTGTGTCAGTTGATAAATCCGGTCCCTCTTCCATTATTTTAATTGCCAATTTATTAATATTAGGATTAAGGGAATTCATCTTCTTGCCTAACGCTTCAAGAAGTTTCCAAGGCTCTACCATCAGATATGCTGAGCTTACCTTATCATTCAGATCTCTGTCCAACAACAAAAGTATCTGAAAATCTTCGCAAGATAAAACCGAACCTACTGCTCTCAATCCACCTGCTGCCTCCACTACAACCGGTGCATCATCGGGCAGATGCAATTCTGTTTCCATCTCAAATAGATAAGTGTAGATTCCTTTATCACTTTTGACCAGTTTGTTTCCATTTACAATTTTATATTTTTTACCTTTTCCTTGTTTCAGGTAATGAATTTCTCTTCTTAATGCATCAGAGTATTCCTTTATATCTGATGAAGTATATGCTGGCTGCTCATTAGTCGCAGACATACTGCTTCCATCTGCCATAATGGTATTTGTACTTTTTGCTCCATTGTCCATTGTTTTAATAAGCAATCCAACAATATCAATTGTCCTATTATACTCTGCTTCTGTCATCTGACACACTGCTACCTGCATCAACATAGTTGTCTTAGATATGTTAATTTTATAGGATGTCGTAATTTTCTTATGATTGCTGCACAGAAAGATAAATTCGATTGTTGATCCACTTATAAATTTTTTCTTATCATCTTCCGGAATACTAATCGTTACATTCTTTGACCTATCATGTGTCAATAACTCATAATCCATTCTTGAAGAATGCATTTTTCCAAATTTATCTGTTATAATGCACTTTTCGAGAACTGAATCCACTTCTTCACCCTTATTAACATAGAGAAACTTAAATGATGCTTCTATTCTATCTGCAAACTCCTTTATTACAGGCAATGTCATCTTAAAATGTGAATCATTGAAATTCTTTGAAATCACGGGCTGATATGCACTTTTTACTTCGGAATTTACTCCTTTTTCCACAAATGCCAGTCGCATTACATCCAATACATCATCCCTGACACTACTCTCAATCGCCTGCGCCATTAAAAACTTCTCGATATTAGAAAGTCCCATTTTAAGCTCTCTTTCACTCTTAAATGGGACTCCCTTCATAGCCTCTCCAAGCCCAGCCCGAAAAAGCATCTGCATAATATTCTTTTCTACTGAATAATCGGCAAATAAATCATTGCATAATGCGACACACAGTTTTCTATTCTGATATATATCGTATCCGTATCCTTCTGTCATTTTCTCAAATATTTTAACCATTTCTGCTGTATGCCACATAATGTTCACTCTCCAATACTTAGTTTATTAAGTTCAATCTGACCTTGTGCAATCTCTTTTGTCCTTCATGGACTGTAGACTATCTATAGCATTGCGAATTTCAGATACACAATTCAAATTTATATTCTTAATATTCAAAAGTATATCATTGCTTATTCCTTGCAAATCCTCAATATCCGAATAGCCTGCCCTTAACAAGCAACTTTTCGCTCTTGCTGATATATTGAAATCTGCAATTTTCATAAACACACCTTCTTTCAATCATTGTCTTCATAGGTCTGTTCTTCATCAACTGCAAACTTATATGCAGAAAGAATATCCCTAATTCCTTTATCCGGATTTTGACGTTTCACATCTAGAATTTGAATAAAATCTCGTATCATTGTTCGTGGTGTAATAAATGTCGTCTCTCTTTTCAGATATGCCAGTTTCACGAAATCAATCATTTCATCTTCTGTAATCACTTTCTCATACTCATACAACTGGGCATGTATTTCAGCAAGTTTTTCCAAAAGTACATACATTTCTTCTTTAGTCAGAGGAAATACTTTTATAATCGGAGTCATCATATTTATGATTCCCGTATCTTGATAAGAACCTGTAGACAAACGTGAACGCATTGCTTCATAACTAAAAATACCTTTTTTCTTATCATAGATACTCTTCGGAATACCACCCATTATTATTCCAAGATACTCTGCCTTACCTTGAAGTGCAGCATTATACATCATTAAGATTTTTTCATAATTGTTCTGGCGAGTTATACCATTTGCAGTATTACAAATATATGCAAGTTCATCTATCAGGATAATGAACCCTTTATATCCTGCAAGGACAAAGAATTGCGACCACAGCATAATATAATCAAACCAATTTCCGTCCTCTACTATTGCATTTATTCCCAATTCTTTTTTTGCTTCCTGATTTGTCTTAAATTCACCCCTAAACCATCTGAGAACATTTTCTTGACCAGTCATCTTTTCATTAATATCTGAAGTTCTGCTTGCTTTCCAAAAAAGTCTCAATCCCATTGTAAACTCATATCCATATGCTAAAGTTTGTAATTTTGCACAGTCTTCCAGCATAAGTGTTTCTGCTATATGTTCGATATTTGTAAGGATTCTGAGTCATTTGAGCTGCGGCACGTGCGAACATATTATTTACCCAAGATTCTAGCACCTTTGTTAACGCTCGCCCCGACTGATTTGTCTTATTAGATACATTTGACATTAATTCTCGGTATGTAGCTAGTCCTTTTTTCTTTGTAGAATTGCCAATCAATGCCCTATCAGGAGATAAATCTGCTTCTGCAACAATAAAATCATTTTTTACACAATATTCCTTTATTGTCTGGAGCAAGAAAGTTTTCCCACTACCATAATCACCTACTACAAAGCGAAATGTAGCTCCACCATCTTGAATAATCTCTGTATCACGAAGAAGAGAATCAATTTCTTGTTCTCTTCCCACAGCAATATAACCTAAGCCCTCTCGAGGGACAGTACCGCCCCCGAGAGAGTTCATGATGTTTCTATATGTTTTTTTAGGTATATGCCTTTCCATATCAAAATACACCTCTTTTACGTATAATCTTTTGGTCTTCCGCAAACCTTGCATTTTTTACTAAATAATCCGATGAATGAGCCACCACAATACTGGCAAACATTCATCTGTCTATAATGCATCTTCTGTTTTTCAGCCTCCTGCTTAGCCTTAGTTAATTCTGCCTGTTGCAATTCTTCTAATTTTCGTACTTTCTCTGCTTTACGCTGTTCCTCTTTTTGACGAGATTTTTCTATGGTTTTTCTCAGTTTTTCTTCCAACTGAGAGCTACGTTCTTCTTCTGCCTTTCTTAACTCTTCCTCTTTTTTCCTTTCGGCTTCAAGTTGCTGACGGGCGGTATCTGCCTTTTTAAGTTCATCTTCTAATCGGAGTCTCTGTTCTTCTGCACGCTTTTGTGCCTCAGTTGCTTTTGTACGTTCTGTTTCTTCCAACTCTCGACGTGCTTCTGCGACACGGCGTTCTTCTTCAAGCCTCTGCCTTTCTGTCTCGGACTTTTTCAATTTATCTTCCAATTGAGCACTTTTTTCTTCAGCAAAACGACGCTGTTCTTCAATCATCAGCTCAGCCTTATTTTTATTATAATAAGCATCATGCTGTTCTTTTAACTCTGCTAGATAATCTTCCTCTACATAAGGCAATATTTCATCTGTATTAATGACTGTTTCCTCATAGAAGTCCAAAGCTTTTTCATTGATGTGTTCCAAAATTATTTTATAATTTGGGAATGGAGAAACTAACTTCAAAAATGTTGCTACACTCTCAGGCTGATCTGCTACCAGTACATCCAGAACTCTTCTTTCCTCACTCTCTAAAATCATATAGAAGTTTTCCTGTTTTTCTTGAATTATCTGTGGCTGTACCTGTGAGTCAGTCTCACTAACCACATCAGTCTCTTCTTGAAGCTCTTCCCAATCTTCACGTGCAACCAGTTTTTCCTGATTTTTACGAAGGATATTTCTAATCTGTTCAAATTGATGGAAATCAAGTGTAAGATCATCCAAAGTAAGTTCTTCAATAGATTTTGTATCATTAATACTGCTTTCTTTAATCTCAGAAGGACGATTTACCCTTTTTACAAATTGATATTCCTTATAATCAAATGTAGTATTCTTAAAACACTCTTTAAACAGATTAATCATTATACCATTCGCAGTAGTAAAGAAAATCTGTGTGTTTTGTTCTGCCATAGATTTCAAAATATCTAAGACATTTAATACCTGTGTATCATCCATTGTTGCCAATGGCTCATCCAAAAGTAAGAACTGTGGTGCATTCGGAGCTGCCATATGTAATGCAAACATTACAGCCATAGCAATAGTAGATCTCTGCCCTGTGCTCATTTCATATGTTCTTACCTCCTGTTTATTTAAGCCACGAACTGCATAAATTCCCTTATCGTCGATATCTAACTTTTCAAACTCCCCAGAATGATGCATCCATTTAAAGAATTTGCTAATTTGTTGAATATTGCTACGAATACCTTTTTCTACGAATGAACTTAGAGAAGGCATTTTTTCAAAAGCTTGTACTGCACTTGCACAACGTTCAACCATAGGCTCAGTTTTCTTGATTGTATCCTTATACTCTTTTAACATCTGTCTTTCAAATGCAATTGAGTTTTCAGATTCCAGACGTTCTACCTCTAATTCACACTTGTCATATACTGAATGATATATAGATAGCCAACTGTCAAAAATCTCTTCATCCATCAATTCATATTTTGTTTTTATTGTTTCCAGTGCCTGCTCAATATCCCGATTCTTATCCACATCAAGCGCTTCTATTTGTGATTCTAAAGTATGAATCTCATTTCTAAAAAGTTCTTCTGCTTGCTCATTCTGTTGAATCTTCTTTTTCTGTTCTTCAATAGTCGCCTCAGATAATGCTAATTCTTTCTGAATTTGCTGTAATCTGCTCTGAAGAAAATCTACATAGGTACCTTTCCCCACTTTTTTATATTCGAGGTATGTAGAATCTGTACTCGTGTACTCCCTACATGCATTTATGTTCTTTACTGAAAAGCCTTGATTATCAAGAGCTGTCTGTTGCTCAATAATTTCTTCTTTTCTTTTCTCCTTCTCAGCCCTAGATGCCACATAGTCATACAATTTATTATAGTCTGAGCCACATTTTTCTACCATTGGCACTACGGTTTCCAGTTCCAACAGTTCTTTTTTCGCTTTATCAATCAATTGCTGTCGATCTAGAATTTTCTCTAATTTGATAATATGCGTACTTAGTTCTTGAATTTCTCTAATTAATGCATCCATCTTATCATCAATAACTACAGCACTGTCAATGATATTAAGCAGTTGCTGTGTGCTATCGTACTCCTGACCGCAAAGAGGACATTTTGCATCGGTCACAAGGATTTTACCGATTTTTCTAAGTTCAATTGCTTGCTGTTCTTTTTCACCAAATGCTTTTTTCTCTTCATTGTATCTATTTTCAATCTGGCGTCTTTTTTCTTTAGTCTCGTTCAGTTCCTCCTCATACTGTTGCTTTTGTTCATCTGACAATTCTTCATAATCGTCAAGCTTTAAAAATTTAATAATGACAGGTTTCTGTTCAATTTTAGAAATATAATACATTTCCTTTTCAATCTGTGTTAATTCGCTTAAAAGCTCGTTTACTAATTCAATAGTTTCTTTATGGCTTAGCACATTTTGAACAATTGTCCAGTTATTAATATCTATATTAACACGATCTATCCTCTGCTGAATTTCAGTCTGCTTCTCACTTTCATCAAAAATCTTCTTTTTTATAATTCCATTTTCTTCTGTGAGCTTTGTGATTTTCTCAGATTTATCTTTGCGTTGTCTTGTATAAAGAAGATTCCTTTTCTTTGTCTCAGCTGTCTGCATAGCAATACTCTCAAAAGTCATCTCTTCCAAGTTATGTGCCGATAATACATCCACATATTTACGAATTGATTTCATCTCTTCTAGAATCTTAGAATATCTATCAAATGCTCCTCTTGGTAAACATGCACGACCACGCATTTTCAGAGTAATAATTCCTTTTTCTATCTCTTCCGACTTAGAATTATCTGTTTTATTTGCAAGACTATCCTCATAGAACTGCGCCATATTCCGAGCTTCACTTAATTCACTTCTCAGTTCTGTATATCGTTCGTTAAATGCTCTTTTAAATCTTTGCCATTTCTTCTCATGATCAACAACAGTTTCACCAAACATGAGATTTCCAAACATTGAAGCAAAACTATCCTCACTGTTATCAGACTCATGGATAAACTTATAAGCTGCTTCTGAATCAAATGCATTAAAACGATTAAAATTTTCATTCAGATTGGATTTCGTTCTTCCTATTGGAACACCATACCACACACGCTCTATTTCTTTATTATTCTTCTTTGAGAACCCAGGTGTAAATGTGCGCACTCCAGCCTCTGTATCATATACATGTAACTCAGGATAACTATCCGTTGGCATTTTAACTTTAAAATCCTTCACCCGTCGCACTTCTGATGTAAGTGCATACTCAATAGCTTCCAATACTGATGTTTTTCCCGAACCATTCGCACCATAAAATAGATTAATCTGACCAAATGTCATGTTCTTTTTATCAAAACAAAAATCTCTAAATCCCGTTGTATCCAAAGATTTAACCCACTTTATCTGCGTAACCTCAGAATGATTCATAATAGAATAATCATCATCCTGCACATAATCTGCATCAAATCGCTGCCCCGACAAGTAATTCTCTACTTTCTTTGCAGCATATGATTCGGTTAAACATGCTGTTAAATGTTCTTCTCTTAAAATACGATCCCATTCTTGCACCGGAGAGGCTCCAATTTCTTCATTGGATGTTTTCACGATTCCATTAATAAATGTAATTGTTTCATCCTCAGAAAATACATACTTTCTTCCGTAGGTCTTGTTACTCTCAATAATCTGAATTGGAATATTGTCAGAATTATCATCTAAAATATAGACGATATATACCATCGCCTTGCTGTTATCCTGACGTATATCATCATAATATAATTCCTTTTGAAACTTGCTCCATTCATCCTCTTTATCAATGATTTCATTAATATGAGTTTTCTTCTGATATACAATAATGTATTTTTCATCACTAAATTTTGCCTCACAAAAATGACATTCAAAACCTTGAATATCCATACTCTTCAGCTCACGAATACCAGTTTTCTGTACAATACGAGTAAAACCCTCTGCTTCATTTTCTTTATGTATAGTAACCACATGCTCTCTGCAAATATTCTTCATTGATTCAACAGCATGCATGTATTCTTCTTGAGTTCCGTTATCAAAAGTACTAGTTATTTTACTATCATTAATCAGCTCATCTATAACATCCAGTTCCACATCTGCATCCCATCCAATATCATCCAGATGCTTTTCATACAATGACTCTACAAATTCATCATATCCTGTCTGGTCATAAAGATTTTCCATAGAAACTGAATAACTATCTCTTAAATGTAATTTATATGCTATAGCATTAAAAAAACCAACATTAAGCAGAACTAAATAATTGGAATACGAATTACTTTGATTCCAATATCCATTTAGCATATTTGAACAACACTTAAATAAAGTTTCATATATAACTGTTGTCGCTCTGCTATCGCCTAGTTTATCAATTAGCTTACAGGAAAGTGGCATATATAATTTGTCATCTATATACATTGCCAAATTTTCTAAAACACTTTCCAAATCACAAAGGCTAAACTCTTCCTGTAAAGCACTTATAATTACCTTTTTCTGCTGTGCATTTATCTTAGTATAGTAAGATGCCATAATAATTAGTACATCATATTCCACTATGCTATCAAACTCAGCACGTGTAAATCCATATAACTGACGAGAATACTCATGCAACATTAATGTTATGACCTGTTCTGCAGATTTACCGGTTATATTATCTTTTCCCAAAACGCAGTATTCCATCTTCTCTATCTCCTCCATCTAATGTAATTTCATTAGTATCATTTTTCAATATATTCTAATCCAGTAAGTTCCCACCTTCTCATTTGGAATCTGCTGGACTTTAACTGCTCTGCTCTGTCCTCCTGCTGCAATCTTTGCAACCATACCTGCAAGCTCTGACCGTCTTAGTTTCGGAAATAAACCATCTATCCGAAAATATAATTTATTCCGACCTTGCTCTATCTCTTGTGTTATATATGCTATCAACTGACTTCTACTTCTAAATGTCAGCCTGTTTCTTTCAAAATAATTATCTTTTAATGAAATGCATTTCGGCATCTCATCTTCAAAGCTATGTGTTCTGCTTATAATCTCATCTGTTACATTGAAATAATCATATGCAATTCTTCCCTTGGAAGCTCCAATATCCCATGTCACGTCCACCTGATATGGACTCCCATCAATATCAATAACATTCCAAGCATGGTGTTCTTTCTTACCATTTGCCTCTGCTTCTCCAGTAGCCACAATACACTTAATATCCACCGCGTTCAGCAATACTTTTACAGCTTTGGCAATTCCCTCACACTGGGCTTTCTGCTTTGCAAAAACTCCTACAATGTTATGTGAGAGAACTACTCTAGTCGGTTCGTCCATGTCTGAGCCTTTAAAATCATATTTCACATTTTTACAGAACCAGTCATGGACTCTTACTTCTTTCTCATAATCTGTGCCTTCTGTCAGTTTTAACTGTGCAGCCAGATTATTCACTGCGTTTTCTATATTACGATTGTACTTTCGGACGGTTTCCCTGCTGTAAAAATACTGTGGACAGATTGCTGTATGACCAAATGCATCCGTCGCCCAGTTGCAGGCAGATTGATTGACATAGTATATCAACGGATTGTCCCTTGTCATTGCTCGGAATATTTTGTTGAATACTTCTTTTGTTAACTGTCCCTTGATTGGAATTGGAATGACGTCCTCATGAGCCATCAATCCATTGTAGAAAGCCTTGTAAACCGCTTGTTCCTGCTTATTCAGTTGTGCATAATAGTAGCGGTCTACAATCACATCCGCTTCCTCCTTTATTTGTCTATATAAGCCATAACCATAGTGACATCATCACCGCATCCAAGCTCACTTGTCTCCTTGAGCCACTTTTCAAGATTATCTCTTACCGCCTCGTATCCATGCTCGCCAATCATTTTATAATACTCTCTACAGGTTTTATGGAACTCCTCTTCGTTCACAAAACTGTTGGAAAATCCATCTGTCGAAAGCATATATAAATATGGCACATCATCTGCTGCATTCTTTCTCCTTACGGATGCTACTGCTTTTCTCCATGCATCCAGTTTGGATAAAGAATGTGTCTCTGTGCCAAGAAATTTTTCTGGTTCAACTAATGGCGAAATTTCATCTGCTGTAACATAATTAATATCTCCATCACCTATCTGAAATGAGAATACAAAGGTATCTGTAATCAGCATACCCAGAAGTGTAGTTCCATACAGAGAGTAAACCTTTTTCCAGTCGGTATTACCTTCTTTGTCTAATACGCTGCCATCTTTGTTCTTATAAAATGATTGTTTTACTCTTGCCTGCCATTCCTCACATATATCCTGTGCGAAACGCATATCGCCTTCTCTGTTCAGAAATGTTACCAGATTCGTAAGACCATCCTTTTCCTTTCCATAATTGAGCAGATAGTTTTTCATTACTGTGCAGAAAGTATTTACCGCAATTAAAGAACCTCTGTCGCTTCTGGGGCACTTTGAGCTGCCATGTCCATCTGCTACAGCTATAATCGTGATCTTATCTGAAATTTCTTCTATCTTGCAGTTATCCTGAAGAGGTAATCCATTCTTTTCGTGAGTAGCGCCTTTTACACTTTTACCAAATACATAACGCTTCATGAAATCCCTCCTTTTTACCAAACTGCTCCATCGTCAAAGTCATCTGGACTAGGAATATTACTCATATCTATAA
>OLQV01001475.1_pt1 | contig 17755 bp, 12 predicted proteins | sample 1672371 | NCBI WGS metagenome assembly OLQV01 (sample SAMEA3136676, study PRJEB25190) | human gut metagenome
AGGGCAAGCGTCTCCTCCGGATTCATGCCGGCGGCAGGCTCGTCGAGCAGCAGCAGCTTGGGATCGGTCGCAAGGGCGCGGGCGATCTCCAGCTTGCGCTGCTGGCCGTAGGGCAGGTTGACGGCGATCATGTCGCGCTGCTCCCAGATGCCCATGATCTTCAAAAGCTCCTCGGTCTTTTCGCGCAGAGCCTTTTCCTGGTAATAGTACTTCGTCAGCCATTTGGGACCGACCTTGAGGCGCCAGAGCGACTGGAAGATGTTGTAGTCCGCCTCCGCGTGGCACGCGGTGAGAACGTTGTTGTAGACCGTTTCGCTCTTGAACAGGCGGATGTTCTGGAACGTGCGCGCCATGCCGCGGGACATGATGTCGTAGGGCTGCTTGCGGAAGGGCTTGACATCCGTTTCGCGCATATCGTCCTTGATGATGGCATCGCCCTGCCCGACGACCGTACCGTCGAAAATGACGCGACCCTCGGTGAGCGCGTAGACGCCCGTGATGAGGTTGAAGATGGTGGTCTTGCCCGCGCCGTTGGGACCGATGAGCGCGTAGATCTCACCCTTTTTGATCTTGAAGGAAACGTCGCCCACGGCGGTCAGGCCGCCGAAGCGCTTGGTGACGTGCCAGAGCTCGAGCATGACGTTGGGGTCATGGTGCTTGAAGGTGATGTCGCTCATACCGACGCCTCCTCTCCGACGCTGCCGCCGTCAGGCGGAGGCAGGTCCTTTTTCTTCTTGGTGAAAACGCGGCCGACGGCACGGCAGATCCTGCCGACCGGCAGCTCCTTGCCGCCCATGAGACCCTTCGGACGGACGATCATGATGACGATGACGGCGAGGCCGTACATGACCAGTCGCCAGTCACCGACCGCGCGCAGCAGCTCCGGCAGCGCGCAGAGCAGCACCGTGCCGAGCACCGAGCCGGTGATGGAGCCCATGCCGCCGAAGATGACCATGATGGTATACTCCGTGGACTTGGTCATCAGGAACATCTTGGGCTGGAGATAACCGAAGTAGTGCGCCATCATGCCGCCTGCGATGCCGGCGTAGAGCGCGGACATGCACATGGCGAGCATCTTGGAGCGGAAGGTGTTGATGCCGCTCATCTGGGCCGCCAGCTCGTCCTCGCGCACGGCGAGCATACTGCGTCCGTGCTTGGAGTTCATCAGCAGCGCCGTGGCGGTGAGGAAGATGACGACGATGACCAGCGAGCCCTTGAAGGTGGTGTGCAGGGGGATGCTCGCCACGCCCTTCGCGCCGTCGAGCAGGAAGTCCTTGCCGCCGACATTGATGGTGAGCTGCAAATTGTTAAAGATCAGCCGTATCGCCTCGCCCACGCCGAGCGTGGCGATGCAGAAGTAGTCGCCCTTGAGGTTCAGCGTGATCTTGCCAAGGCCCGCGCCGAGCAGCATGGCGGCGAGGCCCGCGATGATGAGCGAGAGCCAGTAGGGCAGGCCGAACGCCATCGTGCAGAGAATGGAAACATACGCGCCGATGCACACAAAGCCCGCGTGACCGAACGAGAACATACCGGTGTAGCCCGTAAGGATGGAAAGGCCGAGCACGATCAGCAGGGTGTAGCAGGACTGAATGAGGATGCCTTCGATGTAATACCAGCTAAACATATCGTTCCTCCCTCCTTACGCCTTGTCTTCCACGACCTTGCCCATCAGGCCGGACGGCTTGATGACGAGGACGAGGATCAGAAGTCCGTACACGAACAGGTCGCGCAGGTTGGAGTTGAAGGACGCGACAAAGATCTCCATGATGCCGAGCAGAACCGAGCCGACGATCGCGCCGGGGAGACTGCCGAGACCGCCGAACACCGCCGCGACGAAGGACTTGTTCGTGACCTGACCGATGGTGGGCTTGACGATGAAGCGCATGCCGTAGAGCATACCGGCGAAGCCGGCGAGCACGCCGCCCATGAGGAAGATGATGAAGATCACGAGATCGCCGTTGATGCCCATGAGGGTCGAGGCCTTCTCGCTGTAGGAGCAGGCGCGGATGGCAAGGCCGACCTTGGTTTTCTGTATGATGAACATCAAAATCAGCAGCGCGACGGCCGAGACCACGATCATCAGCAGACTGTCGACGCCAAGGGAGATCCCGCCGATGTTGATGCGGTTATCGAAGATCGGAGGGTAGTTTCTGGGGGTGCCGTCGATGGTGGCGATGACGAAATTTTCCAGGAAGATGGAAGCGCCCATCGCCGAGATGATGAAGTACAGGGACGGGGCATGGCGCTTGCGCAGCGGTGAGTAGACCAGCCGCTCGATGATGACGGCGAGCAGACCGCTGCCCACGCCGCAGAGCAGAAACGCCGGAAGAAACGGAACGTTCAGCGCCGTGAGTGCAAAATAGCCCACATAAGCGCCGACCATGATGACGCCTCCGTGGGCAAAGTTGGAAAAGTTCATAATGCTGTAGACCAGCGAATAGCCGACCGACATCAACGCGTACATACCGCCGAGGCAGATGCCGTTGACCAGCTGCTGGAGAAAATATTCTATACCCATGTATAGCCTCCTTTTGTCCTGTTAACCTCGGGCGCCCGGGGCGCCCGAGTGTCGAAAGGGTGCTTGCTTTTTCTGTTTTGGGGATGTGCTTAGTCCGCGGCGATGTAGGTCTCAAAGACGTAGGTCTTGTTCTTGCCGTCGATGCGCTCCACACAGCCGGACTTGCCGACGGGGTTGTGGTCCTCGGCAGAGATCTTGATCTTGCCGGCCATACCCTCGACCTCGACCTGAGAGTACGCGTCGGCGATGGCCTGCGGGTCATCGCTGCCGGCCTTCTCGACCGCCGCGCACCAGAGCAGGAACGCGTCGTGCGCCATGTAGCCGTTGAGCTCCATCTTCGCGCCGTTGTACTTCTCGGCATACTCCTTGCGGAAGGCGTCGCCCGCGGGATCGACGAGGGAAACGTGGTTGATGACGTAGGAGCCGTCCACCGCGTCGGCGGCGTCGAAGAGGACCTCGGACGCGCAGCCGTCGCCGCCGAGCATCGGCACCTCAATGCCGAGGGTGCGGGCCTGCTTGTGGATCATGATGAAATCCTGATAGAAGATGGGGGTGAAGATGATCTGGGGCTGCGCTTCCTTGATCTTGGTCAGCTGCGCGGTGAAGTCGGTGTCGCCGGCGGTGTAGCCCTCCTCGGCGACGATGGTGCCGCCCTTGGACTCAAAGACCTTGACGAAGTTGTCCTTCAGACCCAGCGCGTAGTCGTCGTTGACGTCGTAGAGGATGGCGGCCTTGTCAAAGCCGAGGTTATCATACACGAACGAACCGGCGATCTTGCCCTGCTGGGGATCGAGGAAGCAGACGCGGAAGTTGTATTCCTTGAGCTGACCGTCCTGCATGGTGACCTTCTCGTTAGTCGCCACGGTGGACATATCGGAGATCTTGTACTGGTCGAGGACGGACTGGATGGCGATGCACTGACCCGAGGCGTTCGGGCCGATGATCGCGCAGACCTGATCCTGCGCGCACAGACGCTTGGCGACGTTGACCGCCTCCTGTGCGTCGCCCTTGGTGTCGTAGCAGATCAGCTCGACCTGCTTGCCGAGCAGTCCGCCGTTGGCGTTGAGGTCTTCGACCAGCATCTTGAGGGTCTGGCTTTCGCAGGTGCCGTAGGCGGCCTGGTCGCCGGTGAGCGAGCCCATCCAGCCGAGCTTGATGGTGTCGCCGCCGGAGCTGCCTCCGTCGTCCTTCTTGCCGCAGCCGACGAACAGTGTCGCGAGCATCAGGCAGGCGAGGGTGAGAGCAATGAGCTTCTTCATGGATTTGCGCATGGTTTGTATCCTCCTTCAATTTGTTGTGACCGTTTTCCTTCCTCGGAACGGTCAGGGCTTGCAGGGATGGATGTCCGCCGTGCGGAGCCGGCCCCTGCATCAATGCCGTCCATACTTGATGTGTATGACGCAAGAGAGCGGCAAATGAATTGCAAAGGGCTTATGTCCAAAATAACACCTCGCCGAGTTATTGTCAAGTCATATCATGAAATACTTGCAAAGCGTATGATTTTTGTACAAAATAACAAAAATGACCGAATCGAAGCTCGAAAAGCGGCGAAAAAAACGCTTCGGCTGCGGAAAACAGCCGAAGCGGCAAGGGAAAAAGAGATTATAGGCGACTTTCCTGAAGCGCGACCTTTTTGCGGAAATCGCCGGGTGTCATCACCTTGAAGCGCAGGAAATTGCGGTTGAAGGTCTTGACGTTGGCGTAGCCGACCTCCATGGCGATGTAGGTCACGGTCTGGTCGGTGGTGAGCAGCAGCTCGGCGGCGCGGTTGATGCGAACGTAGTTGAGAAATTCCTCGAAATTCTTCTCCACCTGCAGCATCAGTGCGCGGTTCATTTCGGCGGCGGTGCAGCCGAATTTTTCGGCGACCACGCGTGCGGAGAGCGGCTCGTTGTAGCTGCGGCAGATATACTCCACCAGCGCGTAGACGCGCCGGTCGGTCTCAATGCGGCAGATGCTCTCCACGCGCCGGTAGGTCTTGCGGTAGTCGTTGATGCGCATTCCCACGCGCGCGGAAAAAACCTTGGAGATATGCGAGGCGTCCACATAGCCGAGCGCCGCGGCGATCTCCTCGAGCGTGAGGTCGGTATAGAGCAGGTAGTTGGCGGTTTTGCCGATGCGCATTTCGTTCAGAAGGTCAAAGAACGAGAGTCCCGTCATGCCGCTGATATAGCTGCTCAGGCTGCTCTCGGAGACGTAGAAGATGCGCGAGAGCCCCTTGAGCGTCAGCTTTTCGCCGGTGTGGCAGTAGAGATAGCGCAGGATCTCGCTCATGTCCGGCGCGGCGGAGGCGCGGTCGGCCGCGGCGGGCTCGGGCTGCTCGGCGCGGAAGCGCTCCATGAGGATCACCAGCTCGACGAGGCGGTTGACGACGGCGAGCGAGCCGAGGACCTTCGGCGGGGCCGCGCCGAGAATGGATTCCAGCCCCACCTCCTCGCGCAGCGAGAGGAAAAATTGCTGCATCCGGTGGGCCTGTCCCTCGTTGCAGTAGAGCGCGGGCTGCCGTTCAATATGCGCGAGCCAGTCTACCGCGTCGCCGCGCTCGTCGGAGAAGGCGCGGATGTAGCGGTTGAGCGTGTGGAGGTTGTAGATCACGAGGTGATATTGCAGCGGCTCGGCGACCTCCGTCACCGCCGTGATCTGCCACGGCAGGATGGAGAGAAGCGTATTCGGCCGCAGCTCCACGTCGTGCCCCTGAATGCGGATGACGCCGTGCCCCTCGCAGATGTAGAGGAAGCGGGCCTCCTGATGGATCAGCGGCGCGGTCGGCGCCTCGATGGTCTCGTTGTCGAACGAGCACAGCTTGCTCCGGTCGAGACGGGAGCGTTCAAAGGACTGCATCGCGGCAAGGTCTTTCATATCGGTCACCTCATTCGGCCCGCGCCGGACGGCGCGGGGTTGCCTTATGCGTTGTTTCGGTATATAGTATACCGCAGAGGCGACCCATTTGGCAAGTGCCGGAAAGCTCGCAGGGAAGCGGAGCAGCAAAGGGCATGCCACGCAAATTTGCCGTTAAATACAAGAAAAATAGCTGAAAATGTCCAGCACGTTTTTCAAAAATTGGTATGCTATGTACAGAACATGAGTCAATTTCCCCCATTGGGGGCGAACTATCTTGAAGGAGGATTATCCCATGCCTGTTAATCTCAAAGGCCGTTCTTTTCTCACGCTGAAGGATTTCACCCCCGATGAGATCCGCTATATGCTCAACCTCGCCGCCGATCTGAAGGCGAAGAAGCGCGCCGGCATCCGCGGCAACCTGCTCGCCGGCAAGAACATCGTTCTGCTCTTCGAGAAGACCTCCACCCGCACCCGCTGCGCGTTTGAGGTCGCCGCCTATGACGAAGGCGCGCACGTCACGTTCCTCGACTCCAAGTCCTCCCAGATGGGCAAGAAGGAGACCATGGTCGACACCGCGAAGGTCCTCGGCCGCTTCTTTGACGGCATCGAGTACCGCGGCTACGACCAGAAGGTCGTCGAGGGTCTCGCAGCCAACGCCGGTGTTCCCGTGTGGAACGGTCTGACCGACGTCGATCATCCCACCCAGGCGCTCGCCGACATTCTCACCCTGATGGAGAACACCAAGAAGCCCCTCAACAAGTGCAAGCTCGTTTTCTGCGGCGATACCCGCAACAACGTGGCGTACTGCCTGATGTACATCTGCGCCAAGCTCGGCATGCACTATGTCGGCTGGGGCCCGAAGGAGCTCGCTCCCGCCGCTGACGTCGTGGAGTATTGCCGCGAGGTCGCCAAGGAGACCGGCGCCGTCGTCGAGTACGGCGAGGACAAGGCTCTGCTCAAGGGCGCCGACGCTCTCTACACCGATATCTGGGCTTCCATGGGCGAGGAGGACAAGATCCCCGAGCGCGTGAAGCAGCTCACCCCCTACAAGGTCACCGGCGACGTGATGAAGGCCACCGAGAACAGCGACTGCATCTTCCTGCACTGCCTGCCCTCCTTCCACGACTTCGACACCACCATGGCCAAGAGCCAGATGGAGCTCGGCTACGACATCCGCGAGGTTACCGACGAGGTGTTCCTCTCCCCGAACTCCAAGGTGTTCGACGAGGCCGAGAACCGTATGCACACCATCAAGGCTGTCATGGTCGCCACCATCGGCAACGTCTGATCGAAACAACTCGCTCAAGGGCGACGATCTTTTCTTCACTCACGGCAAAGCCTCCGGTGCAAACCGGAGGCTTTGCCGCATTCCGTCATTATATAATATAAGGAAACCGCTCTGCCCACGGCAGAGCGGTTTTTCGTTCAATCCTCTGGCATGGCGACGGCGCGCACGGGCGAGCCGTCAGCGTCCTTGAAGCGCAGGGGGAGCGTCGCGTAGGGGAAGGTTTTCCCCACAAGGGAGGCGAGATTGCAAAGGTTTTCTGTGTTCACAAAGCCTGCGCCGAGCAGGATCTTGTGCACGGGATAGTCCGCCGTGTCCATCGGGTCGATGGAGATGGCGTCGGTGCCGACGCCCTTGAGCGGAAAGGCGGCAAGGTACTCCGCCGCCTCAAGCGAGAGCACGGGGAAGGGGGAGAAGTACTGCTCGCTGCCCCAATACTTCTCCCAGCCGGTGTAGAAGAGCAGGAAGTCTGCGGCCTCGATCTCCGAGGCATGGAGCTGGAGCCGCGCTTTGGGGATCTCCTTTCCCGCAAGGTCGGAGCAGTCGAGCACATAGGCCGTGCCGATGTACTTGTCCGCCGGAAGCTGATCGAGCGTCTTGCCGTCGCGCAGCATATGCGCGGGGGCGTCCATGTGCGTGCCGGTGTGGGAGCCCATCGTCAGCAGCGTTTCGCGGAAGCCGTGCTGCTCGAAGGTGTTCGAGGGCGTGAGCTTCGGCGGCTCGGTCTCGGGATAGACGGGCATGGCCCCTTCGATGAGGTGGGTCAGGTCAAGAATTTTCATGGCGCTTCTCCTTTTCCAAATAAATCATCAGGGCGGCAAGGTCGGCGGGAGAGACGCCCGAAATGCGCCCCGCCTGTCCGAGCGAGCGGGGACGGATGGCGGCTAACTTTTCCCGCGCCTCGAGCCGCAGACCGTCGATGCCGGAATAGTCAAGCTCCTCGGGCAGCAGGCGGCTCTCGAGCCGCGCGAACTCCTCGACCTCAGCCATCTGGCGGCGGATGTAGCCCTCGTACTTCACGGTGATCTCCACCTGCTCGGCGATGTCCTGCGGGCAGGCGGCGCAGCCGGCGTCGAAGGCCCACAGATCGTCGTAGCGCAGCTGCGGGCGGCGCAGCAGCGCGATGAGCGCGCTGCCGTCCGTGATCTCCGCCGTGCCGCGAGAGCGCAGCAGCGCGTTGAGCGCATCGCTCGCGGGAAGGCCGGTGTGCTCGAGCCGTTTGATCTCCCGCGCGACGGCGGCGTACTTTTCCTCCACGGCGGCAAGACGCTCGTCGGAGATGAGGCCGATGTCGTGCCCGAGCTTTGTGAGCCGCCGGTCGGCGTTGTCCTGCCGCAGAAGCAGGCGGTATTCGCTGCGGCTCGTCATGATGCGGTAAGGCTCGTTCGTACCCTTGGTCACAAGATCGTCGATGAGTGTGCCGATGTAGCTCTCCGAGCGGGAGAGGACAAAGGGAGACTGCCCCGCGAGCCTGCGCGCGGCGTTCACACCGGCAACAAAGCCCTGTACGGCGGCCTCCTCGTAACCGGACGAGCCGTTGAACTGCCCCGCGCCGTACAGCCCCGCGATGGCTTTCGTTTCCAGCGTAGGCTTGAGCGCGGTGGGGTCGATGCAGTCGTACTCAATGGCGTAGGCGGGGCGCATGATCTCCGCATGCTCAAGCCCCGGAATGGTATGGACCATCCGCACCTGTACGTCCTCGGGCATCGAGGAGGAAAAGCCCTGAATGTACAGCTCCTCGGTATCAAGCCCCATCGGCTCGATGAAGAGCTGGTGGCGGGGCTTGTCCGCGAAGCGGACGATCTTCGTCTCGATGCTCGGGCAGTAGCGCGGCCCGACGCCCTCGATCACGCCGGAGTAGATGGGGCTGCGGTCGAGATTTTCGCGGATGATGCGATGTGTCTCCTCGTTCGTGTAGGTGAGGTAGCACACCGCCTGATTGCAGGGAACGTGCTCGGTCGTGAACGAGAACGGCAGCGGCTCGGCGTCGCCGTCCTGCCGCTCCATTTTGGAGAAATCGACGCTGCGGGCGTTGACGCGCGGGGGCGTGCCGGTCTTGAAGCGGCGCAGGGGAAGTCCGAGCGCGCGCAACTGCTCCGCGAGCGGCAGGCTTGCGTGCATCCCATCGGGGCCGCTCGACTGAATGCATTCGCCCACGATGGTGCGCCCGTCGAGGTAGGTTCCCGAGCAGAGGATGACGGCCTTTGCGCCGAACACCGCGCCCGTCGCGGTGACGACGGCGGAGACTGCGCCGTTTTCCACGCGCAGCTCCACGATCTCCGCCTGCCGGAGCGTCAGGTTTTCCTGCCGCTCGAGCGTATGCTTCATGATCTGCTGATAGCGGCGGCGGTCCGCCTGCGCGCGCAGAGACCACACGGCGGGGCCCTTGCCGCGGTTCAAAAGGCGATACTGGATGCAGGCGCGGTCGGCGGCCTTTGCCATCTCGCCGCCGAGCGCGTCCAGCTCGCGCACAAGATGGCCCTTACCCGTGCCGCCGATGGCGGGGTTGCAGGGCATATTGCCCACCGCGTCAAGGTTAATGGTGAAGCAGACCGTTTTCCGTCCCAACCGCGCGCTTGCGAGCGCGGCTTCAATGCCGGCATGGCCCGCGCCGATGACGGCGACGTCGTAGTCGCCGGCAAAAAATTCGTACATAGGCGTCCTCTCGCCTCCCGAAGAACAAAATTGGATACATTATTTTACCACAGGGCTTTGAGCGGAAACAAGCAAAACGAATTAGCGCAAAGCACAAAACGGCGAAAATATTTTTGTGAAATATGTGGAAAATCACACTTGCGCACTTGACGAAGAAGTAGTATCATACTCTTGAAATTGAAAAGAGAAAGGAGCGTGAGAACCAATATGATGTTTGAAAACTTCAAGGGCTTCGACGTCGATGACATGATCTTCGGCACGACGGAGCAGATCGTCAGCGAGCGCTGAGCGACCAAAACGGAACCACGCAGGGATGCGTGGATTTTTTGTTTTTATGGGGCAGTTTGCACCGTTGACGATAAAAAATCGGGAAAATCCGCCGCCGAGGCGGATTTTTCTTGCCTTTCGCGCGGCGGTATGATATACTTTTTCGGCTAATGCAGTATGAGAAGAGGAGATCACCATGGCTGTTATCGAATACGATTCCTATAAGCAGAAACTGCTCGCCATGAGCGACACGTTTGAAAACCTTCAGAAGGCGCTTGACATCGAATCCTCCAAGCACGAGATCGCGCGGCTCGAGGCCGAGGCGCATGAGGACGGCTTCTGGAACGACATCGAGCGCTCGCAGGCCAACCAGATGCGCACCAAGCAGCTGCAGAATAAGGTGCACCGCTTTGAAAAGCTCGTCTCCACGCGCGACGACCTGCTCGCCCTCATCGACATGGGCAACGAGATGGACGACGCCAGCCTGCTGCCCGAGCTGGAGGAGGGCTTCGCCGATCTGGAGAAGCGGATCGAGGAGGTCCGCCTCACGACGCTGCTCTCCGGCGAGTACGATAACTGCAACGCCATTCTGACCTTCCACGCCGGCGCGGGCGGCACCGAGGCGCAGGACTGGACGCAGATGCTCTACCGTATGTATATGCAGTGGGCGAACAAGCACGGCTTCGAGTTCGAGATGATGGACTATATCGACGGCGAAGAGGCCGGCATCAAGAGCGCGACGGTCATGGTCAAGGGCGAGAACGCCTACGGCTACCTTAAGAGCGAGAACGGCGTCCACCGTCTGGTGCGCGTTTCGCCCTTTGACGCGAACGCCCGCCGCCAGACGAGCTTCGCCGCGCTCGAGGTCATGCCCGAGCTGCCCAACGACATCGAGGTCGACATTCGCCCCGAGGATATTGAGATGCAGGTCTACCGCTCCTCCGGCGCGGGCGGCCAGCACGTCAATAAGACCTCGTCTGCGGTGCGTCTCATTCATATCCCCACCGGCATCGTCACCGCCTGCCAGACGCAGCGCAGCCAGTTTCAGAACCGCGACTACGCCATGCAGATGCTCAAATCCAAGCTCATGGAGCTGAAGATCCAGCAGCACGCGGAGAAGATCAGCGACCTCAAGGGCGTGCAGCTCAAGATCGAATGGGGAAGCCAGATCCGCTCCTATGTCTTCATGCCCTACCAACTCGTCAAGGATACGCGCACGGACTACGAGACCGGCAACATTCAGGCGGTCATGGACGGCGACCTCGACGGCTTCATCAACGCCTACCTCACCAAGGCCGCGAACGGCGAACTGAAAAAATAAAGAAAAAGGTGCTCTGTCCGCCGGACGGAGCACCCTTTCACGCACGGAGATACGGAAAATGGACGAAAATATCAGAGAAGAGATCCTACAGGAAAATAAAATGGGCACCATGCCGGTCGGCAGGCTGCTCTTCAGCATGGCGGTGCCGATGATGGTATCCATGCTGTTTCAAGCGCTCTACAACGTGGTGGACAGCATCTTTGTGGCAAAGCTCAGTCAGGACGCGATGAACGCCGTATCACTTGCGTTCCCGCTCCAAACGCTGTGCATCGCCTTTTCCGGCGGCACGGGCGTGGGTATGAACGCGCTGCTCTCCCGCTCGCTGGGCGAGAAGAATCAGGCGGGCGCGGACCGTGCGGCGAATGTGGGACTGTTTTTGACGCTGTGCAATTTTGCGCTCTTTGCCCTCATCGGCTGGACGCTTGCGGGACCGTTCTTCCGCTTTCAGACGGACAACCCGCAGATCATCACTTACGGACGCGACTATGTGACCGTCTGCATCGGCTGCTCGATCGGCCTGTTCTTCCAGATGTATAATGAGCGCCTGCTGCAATCGACGGGACGCACGAACCTCTCCATGATCACGCAGATCGCCGGCGCGGCCACCAACATCGTTCTCGATCCCATCCTCATTTTCGGCCTGCTCGGCTTCCCGCGGCTGGAGGTCGCCGGTGCGGCGATCGCCACCGTTATCGGTCAGCTCGTCGGCACGTTCATCGGCTTCTATCTCAACCTCACGCGCAATCCCGACGTGCATCTGCGCCGCCGCGAGATCCGTCCTCACGCCGCGACGATCAAGGAGATCTACGCGGTCGGCGTGCCGTCCATCATCATGCAGTCCATCGGCTCGGTGATGGTGTTCGGCATGAACAAGATCCTCATCTCCTTTACCGAGGCGGCGACGGCAGTGTTCGGCGCGTACTTCAAGCTCCAGAGCTTCATTTTCATGCCCATCTTCGGCCTGAATAACGCGATGGTGCCTATCATTTCGTACAACTACGGTGCGGGCAAGCCGGAGCGCTTCCGCAGGACGATCCGCCTTTCGGCTGTCACAGCCATCGCCATCATGTGCGTGGGTCTTGCGTTCTTCGAGATCATCCCCGGTACGCTGCTCGGCCTCTTCTCCCCCTCGGAGGAGATGCTGACCATCGGCAGGACCGCGCTGCGCATCATCGGCCTGACGTTCCCGCTCGCGGGCTTCTGCATCGTCTCGGGCAGCGTCTTTCAGGCGCTCGGCACGCCGTTTTACAGTCTGATCGTCTCGGTCTGCCGCCAGATCTGCGTGCTGCTGCCGGTGGCGTATCTGCTCTCCCTGACCGGACGGCTGGAGCTGGTGTGGTGGTCGTTCCCCATCGCCGAGCTCGTGAGCCTGACGCTCTCGGCCATCTTCCTGCGCAGGACGCTGCGCGCGGCCGGCGAACGCCTGAGCCAAAAATAAAAAACAGGAGACGCCGTCCGATGGATGGCGTCTCCTTGCTGTATTCTGCGCTTACAGCCCCAGACCGGGGATGTTCAGACCGCTGGTGAAGCTGTTCATGCGGCTGCTCATCGCATCGTCCGCCTGACGCAGCGCCTCGTTGACCGCGGAGATCACAAGGTCCTGCAGCATCTCGACGTCCTCGGGATCGACCGCCTCGGGCTTGATGGTGAGCGCGGTGATCTCCTTCTTGCCGTTTGCCGCAGCGCTGACGGCACCGCCGCCGACGCTCGCGGTGAAGGTGGCCTCCTCGACCTCCTGCTGAGCCTTCGCCATCTCCTGCTGCATCTGCATGAGCTTCTGCTGCATCTGCATCTGCTGCGCCGCCTGTCCCGCGCCGTTCGAGAAGCCGCGGCGCGCGCTGTAACCCTTTGCCATATCCGTATTCCTCCTGATATTACTTGATATTGAAGTTATCGAACTTGCTGCCCATACGCAGCAGGTCCTGGAATTTGTCGCGTTTTTTTCCGTCCTCCGGCTCGCCGACCACAAAGCGCACGGCGACTGCCCGGCCGACGCTCTGCCCCGTCACCTCACGCAGCACCGCGGCGACCGCCTCGGTATCGAGCATGGCCTTCGTCACCGCCGTCGGACAGTAGACCGTCAGCACGCCGTTGACGAGCCGTCCGTCCGCCTGACCGACGAACGCGCGCTTGTCGGGCGTGAGTCGGTTTTTGTAGCTCTCCATCAGCGTGAGCCAGATATCGCTGTCGCCGGTTAGCTTGGGCGCTTCCGCCTTCGGCTCTGCGGCCTGCGGCGCGGGAGCCGTCATCGCGCTTTGCGGACGTTCCGGCTCTGCCGGCTCGCCGTAGGGCGGGGGAGCGTCGTCAAAGGATCCGTCCGCCGGCGCGGGCACGCTGTCCTCCCACGGGGGAGGAGCCTCGTCCTCCACGGCTGTCGGCTTCGCCGCAGTCTTTGCGGGAGCGGGCTTCTCCGCCTGCGCCGCGCCTTCTGCGGCGGCATAGCGCACGCCCGTGGCCATCTGCTGTTCGAGCCGCGCGAGCCGCGCGTTGATGGCGCTCAAATCGCCGGAGAGCGTTTCGTCGCAGAGCTTCAGGAGACACAGCTCCGCATCCGTGCGGCGGTTGACGCTCACGTTCATGTCCGCCGCCGCGCGCTGGAGCGTGGTGCAGATGGCGATGAGCCGCGCACTGTCAGCCTGCCGCAAAAGGCCGTCCATCGTCTGGCTGTCGTAGCCGCCCGTGAGCAGCGCCGCGCCGCCCTCGGGAGCCGTTTTGGAAATGAGCAGGTCGCGCGCGAGCGCGGACAGCTCGCCGAGCACCGCGCCCACGTCCTTGCCGCTGCCGTAGAGCCGGTGGAGCAGCAGCAGCGCGGCCTTCGTGTCGCGCCGCAGAACGCAGTCCATCAGCTGCGCGGTCTGGAGGTTGCCCGCCAGTCCCAGCGCGTCGAGCACCGCCGCGCTGTCGATGGTCCCGCCCGCCGCCGCACACTGGTCCAGAAGACTCAGCGCGTCGCGCAGCGCGCCGTCGGCAATGTGCGCGAGCAGCTCCGCGCCGTCCGGCCGGAGGTCGATGCCCTCCTGCTCTGCGATGTAGTTCAGCCGTCCCACGATCTCGCGCGGCAGAATGCGCCGGAACGCAAAGCGCTGGCAGCGTGAGAGAATGGTCGCGGGCACCTTGTGCAGCTCGGTCGTCGCCAGAATGAACATCAGGTGCTCCGGCGGCTCCTCCAGAATTTTCAGCAGCGCGTTGAACGCCGCGATGGAGAGCATGTGCACCTCGTCGATAATGTACACACGCTTTTTCACCTGCGCGGGGGAGTAGATGGCCTCGTCCCGCAGCGCACGGACGTGGTCCACGCCGTTGTTCGAGGCGGCGTCGAGCTCCATCACATCGAGAAAGCCGCCGGACTCGATGCCAAGGCAGCTCTGGCATTTGTTGCAGGGGTTACCGTTCTCGGGGTGCTCGCAGTTGACTGCCTTGGCGAGGATCTTTGCGCAGGTGGTTTTGCCCGTGCCGCGCGTGCCGGTGAAAAGGTAGGCGTGCGAGAGCCGTCCCTCCGCGACCTGCCGCTGCAGCGTTTCGGTGACGTGCTCCTGCCCGACCACGTCGGAGAAGGTTTTGGGCCGCCACTTGCGGTACAGCGCCTGATACATACCACATTGCCCCTTTCGTGAGGATAGAAAAGGTCCTCCGTATACAGCTGCGTGACCGGCGCCCTTGCGGCACATGACTGGTCCCGCTTAATGCTGCTCGGTTCCCCGCCTGACATGGTTCGCGGGCATTCATTGCGCAAGACCGATCCCGCAGCTGTATGCGGAGGACGGATAACAAAAGATATTATACGATACGGTTTTCGGAAAGGCAACAAAAATTTTTTGAAAAAAGTGAAAAAAGGACTTCACAAATGAGAAAAGCTGTGGTATGATATGCGGGCTGAAAAGTTCATGGGCCTGTAGCTCAGTTGGGAGCGCAAGCGGTATGGTTTTAGCCCCCACTTTTGGTCCGGTAACTCAAATGCTACGCATTCGGGTTACATCTCAATTTAATAGTTAGTCAGGTAACTCGTATGGTATCCCATACGGTATAGTTACGGGCCTGTAGCTCAGTTGGGAGAGCGTACGGTTCGCATCCGTAAGGTCGTGGGTTCGAATCCCTTCAGGTCCACCATCAAGCAGAAGTCTGAAGCAGTGATGCTTCGGACTTCTGCTTTTTTTGCGTTTCCTGCTCCAAAGTAAACACCTTGAAGTCCTCAAAGGACACATTAAACTCTATCTCAATTTCATAGTCCTTATGAACATACACGCCTTTCACAAACTGCGCCACGATCATTTTCTTTGCTTCAAAGGAACAGTTATCGTACATTTCGGCCCAGCTCACGATTTGCGAGTATTCGGCCTGTATGCTCTGTGTACTGGCGATGCAGTGCTCAAGAGACTGCTGTGCTTCTTCAACGGCTGTCTCAGCCGCTTTCAGTGCGGCCTGCGTTTCCGTTACAAGGCTGTTGAGAAAATCCACATTAAACTTGCTGATGCCTTGTGCGACCTTGATGCCCTCGGCCTTTAGAGCTTCATACTCCCTCATTTTGTTTCGCTGGTTATCCTGCGCCAGTTTCAGCTTTGCCACGGCCAATTCAACGTCTCGCGCCTGCTGTTCCCGAACGATTGCTTGTGCAGGGACATTCTTGATGTGCTCAAATTGCATACGGATTACTCGGTCTACGATGGCGTCCAACTTCGTCACACCGTAGCCGGACTGTCCATCACACGCCCCAGGGTGCCGTTTGTTGTAATGGCATTGATAGCGGGCGCGGACCTCACGGCGAACGGTGCCGTCCTTTCGCACATACTTTCTACCGCTCGTTGTCAGTGTGAGCCGACCGCCGCAGTGACCGCAATAGATGTTTCCCACCAGCAAGGACTGCCCGCGCGTGTTGAGCGGGACTTCATTGTGGTGTGTCTTGCGTTTTTCCAACACCTCTTGCGCTCTGCGGAAAATATCATCATCAACGATACGCAGTTCCTCAATAGGCTCGGACTTGCTTTCGCCGTTGCTGATAATTCCCGTATAGAGTACATTTTTAAGAATGCGGTTGATGGTCGTTGTCGGGATATTTCCACCGCGCTGATTACGGATTCCCTGTTCGGACAGGAAATTGCAAAGGCGCTGCGCTCCATAGCCCTCAAACACGCACTTCTGAAAGATAAGCCGCACGATCTCCGCCTCATCCGGAACGATCTCCAAATCATAAACTTCCTTATTGCGCTTGTTCGTTCGTCCTCTATTGATGGGGCGATAGCCGTAAGGGATCATCCCGCCGGTGTAGTGGCCCTCTTCGGTGAGCTGACCGATCCTCGTCTTGGTACGGATAGAGGTCTTGATGCTCTCACCGGATGCCTGCCAATATGGCAGATCAGATGGTCACCGATGGCCGTCAGGACGCCATCCTTGCCGCATCTGAGATGCTGCAGTCCTGGGTGTCTGTGGCGCTGGCGGCCGGTGTGATCGTGGCCGCTCTGATCGGTGCAGCTATCGGCAAGGGCATCGTGAAAAAGCATCTGGCGGCGTAAGGGGGCACGATCCATGGACAAAACCTTTGAGCCAAAGCGCTCTGCCGCCTCGTGGCTGGCAGAGCTGGCAAAAGGGCGGTACGGAGAATACGCCCTGAGCGTCCTTGCGGCGCTGCTGGGCGTCGCCTGCTCCCTTGCGCCATATTTCATCATCATCCGGCTCATCACCGCGCTGGTGAACGGCACGGCGGAGCTGACGTACTGCCTGACGCTCTGCGCTTGGATGGCGGCTTTTTGGATTTTACGCTATGTACTCCACAGCGCGTCCACCTCGCTTTCCCACCATGCGACGTTCCATGTGCTTGCCAACACCCGCATACGGCTTCTCGACAAGCTGGCGACGCTGCCCCTTGGCACGGTGCTGGACCGATCCTCCGGCTCGTACAAGAATATCATCGTTGAGCGTGTCGATTCCATCGAGACGACTCTTGCCCACCTGCTGCCGGAGATGACGGCCAACATTGTGGGCGCGCTGGCGGTGCTGGTACTGCTGTTCCTCGAGGACTGGCGCATGGGGCTTTCCATGCTGATCGTCGTTCCGCTGGGCGTTCTCTGCTTCGCATCGATGTTCAGCGGGTACAACGAGAAATTTCATCGTACCGTCACCGCGACAAAGGCGCTGAACGACACCGCTGTGGAGTACATCAGCGGCATTGAGGTCATCAAGGCCTTCGGCCAGTCCAAAACCAGCTACGCAAAGTTCGTCTCCGCCGCAAAGGAAGGCGCGGACTGCTTCATCGACTGGATGCGCGGGAGTTTGTTCGGACAGGTAGCCGGAATGGCGATACTCCCTTCAACGCTTCTCGGCATCCTGCCGGTGGGCTGCCTGCTATACATGCGCGGTACACTGTCAGCAGAGACGTTCCTGACGGTCATCGTCCTGTCCTTCGGCGTTATGCAGCCGCTAATCACCGCCTTCTCCTACACCGACGACATCGCTCAGGTCAAGACCATCGTGGGCGAGGTGGCAGAGGTGCTGTCCGGCGAGGATATGCAGCGTCCAACGACGGCGGAAAAGCTGCCGGCCGACAACGCCATCGAGCTGAAGGATGTCCGCTTTGCTTACCACGACAAGGAAGTGCTCCACGGCGTCAGCCTGCACATTGCACCGGGGACGGTCAACGCATTGGTCGGCCCCTCCGGCAGCGGAAAGTCCACCATTGCCCGGCTTATTGCCTCCCTGTGGGATGTAAAGGACGGCACAATTAAGCTGGGCGGCGTGGATCTACGCATCCTGCCCCTTGCCGAGTGCACGAAGCGCATCGCCTACGTGTCGCAGGACAATTACCTTTTTGACCTTTCGGTTATAGACAACATCCGCATGGGCAGAAAGGGTGCGACCGATGCGGAGGTCATCGACG
>OLQV01001476.1_pt1 | contig 17728 bp, 12 predicted proteins | sample 1672371 | NCBI WGS metagenome assembly OLQV01 (sample SAMEA3136676, study PRJEB25190) | human gut metagenome
CTGACGATACAAAAATTTATTATTTTTTATTGTCCTCTTGACGGGGAGCATACCACATGATATGACAGCCGTGTCGGGTTCTTTTTTATCTTATTATACTCTTATACTCCGTTCAGGATTCCACCAATGATCTGTATATTACTTTCTGCCAGATGTTCCATTCCATCCATAATATAGTCCACTCTTGCGAAATCTTTTCTGACGACGAACGCCGCTCCGTCCGCATACTGTGCCAGTACCACCGCATCGGTCAGAAGACCGGCAGGAGCACTGTCCAGAATTACAAAATCTGATATCTCTTCCAGTTTCTCGATAATCCGTCCCATCAGCTCTGTTCCGAGAAGGTCTGATCCGTCGCTGATCGTCTTGCCTCCCGGAAGGAATATCATGCGCATATCCGGGTCAAGTCCGATATCTTCCGCTTTCATCAGACACTCTTTCAATTTTGCTTTATGTTCCAGTACTTCCCTAAGACCGACTCCGTTCTCTTCAATCCCCAGTATCTGACGATCCGTCGGGTGTCTCAGGTCACAATCCACGAGTGTAACCCTCTGGCCTGCCTGTGCCAGCGAAAGTGCCAGATTAACTGCTACCGTACTTTTACCTTCTCCTGCCAGCGCACTGGTTACAAGGAACGTCTTCATGTGATATTCCTGTGCATTATACTCAATCTTATTCCTTATGATACGGAAAGACTCCTGCATCTTCTCCTCAACCTTCGGATCTGTCAGGATCATTCGCATCGTCGTTGATCTGGATCTTCGCTTCTCATGTACTTCCGGAACAGTTCCCAGACATCTAGTGTTCATCCATCTGTGAATATCCGATTCTTTTCTGACTGTCCTTCTGGTCACCACCAGAATTCCCGTCCAGATCATGACCAGCAGAAGTCCTGCCGCCGCACCTTTAACCGCATTCTTCCGGAATGCCTTCGGATTATCCGGTTCTGCCGGAATCCCAGTCTCATCCAGCATCTCCATGTTCACCTTTCCAACGATCACTTCAGAGATCGACGGATAATTCTTCTCCACAGACTTCAACGTTGCATACGCTCTTCCGGCATCCTGGTCTGTCACGGAAATTGTCAGAAGATTAGTATTCTCAGCAACTGTTGCCTTGATCTTTCCCGGCACAGCAGCGATATCCATATCTTTTGCGACCTTTCTCTTCAATACACCACTCGTCAGAATGTACGGAAATGTCTTCGCCATCTGCTCTGCCGTGGAATTATTAAAGAAAGACGCAGAACCCGTATCCGCAACGCCCTGCTGTTCTCTCTGTATATTTACCGTAAATGTTGCCGATGCCGTATAGACCGGCTGATACTGCAGTCTCGCCCGTACATACGACAGTCCCGCTCCAAGAATTGTGAAGATCAGAACCCATGCCCACATTCTGCGGAAAATACGCAAATAATCCGACAGTATCTCTGTAATATCTATCAGCCCTAACTCCTGACTTTTTTCCTTTTCCTGATCTGCCATTATCTGGTCTCCTCTTTCTTTCGTGATACGTTTTCCTGTTCCTCATCTGCCCGGTTATAATAGTATGAATGATACTTTCCATATCCATGATATTTACCATAGCGGTATTTGCCATATCCATAACCGTAACCATATCCATAACCGTAGCCCGAACTGAATACAGCGCCGCTTACCAGCACATCATTAAATACACATCCTGTCAGTCCATGTCCGTAACGGTCCAGCATATCGATCGTATCATTGATATATGGTACCTTCGTATAATTCTGCTTCACAACCAGAAGTGAGAAGTCGGCTCTTCTTGCCAGGACCTCTGCATCTGCTCTTCCCTTGGCCGCCGGTCCGTCGATAATGATGAAATCCATCTCTTCCCGCATATGATTTAAGAATTCAGCAAATCTCTGCGATCCCAGGAATTCCGTTGACCGCTTATGTGCCACATTATTCGGCAGAAGATATAAAGACCGGTCCGGCACCTGGAATATCAAAGACTCCAGATCATGACTGATACGCTCTGAAAATCCGGCTCCATCCGGAACTTCAACATTCAAGAATGATGCAAGTGAACTCTTACGCATATCCCCTTCGATCAGAAGTACCTTCTTACCCCTCTGCGCCATAGCAAGCGCAAGGTTGACTGCCACGATCGTCTTTCCTTCTTTTCTCATCGCACTTGTTACAAGCAGTACTTTATCAAGATGTCTGCTTCTGTTATATAAAAGCTTTGTACGCATCTTCTTGATCGTCTCCACAAAACCAAAGCTTACCGCCGGTTCCGTGATCAGGATCTTCTTTTTCTGCCGTTTCAGACGGGCTCTTAAGTTCCTGTACAAAGGTTCATGATTCAGCGTGCCGAATACTGTCGTATCCAGCTTCTCTGTCACTTCTTCCTCACTCTTTACATTATCTTTCTGATAAGAAATCAATGCCAGCAGCACGATCATCAGTCCGACACCCGCAAGGAATCCCTTCTTCATTACATCACTTCCCTGGAATGCCACATCTGCCGCCGACGGAAAATTCGGTTCCTCGAATACTTCCATAACCACTTCACCAAGCACATTCTTCGACACATCCTGATAATGCGCCAGCATACTCTTAAGAAGCTTGAACGATGTCTCCGGGGAACCGCTCGTCACAGACACCGTCAGAAGATTCGTCTCCGGTACAACAGCAATCTTCACCGTCCCCGGAAATGTATCCATCTTCAGACTCTCTGACACTTTCTTCTTCAGGATCTGACTGTTCATAACTGACTGAAATGTATCCGTTAATTTCTCCGTCTGGCTCTGATTCGCATACGCACCCGTACTCGATCCCTTCGCCGACACCACGAATGTTGTACTGGAGGTATAAGTCGGATGATACATCCAGGCCGCACCAATATAGGTAAGCAATGATACTGATATTGCGATAAAAAGTATTACCCACCAGTTTTTCAACACATCACGGACTACATTATACATATCCTCGATCTGTTTTTTCTGTATTTCCTTCTCCATCTCTTCTCTATCCTCTTTCCTGCTTCCTCTACTGTACAACTACGACCAGTCTGCTTTTTCCACTGATTGCACCGGCGTTCACGATATAATCCACATAATAGGATCCTGCCTTTGCAGTATTTACATTCGACTGCACCGTAAGCTCGCCTTCTTTATCTGCCGAATCAAAGTATGCATTCGGATCAAATGCATCTCCGACAGAAAGGTAGATCAGATAATCTTTTAATTTCACATCAATCCCTGCATAACTTTTATCGGAAATACTGATCTGCGTCTTCAGATACACTGTATTCCCGCCGCTGTCCATAACCCTGAACTCGATCGGATACTCACCCGCAGCCTGCGTATTGACCGTCTTCTCCAGTGAATACTTGATATTTGATGTAAGCTCTCCGTCCAACACACTGTCCGCAGTAATCTTTGATGACACATCTACAGTCTCTCCCGCCGCATAACACAGCGAACCCGTCATATGAAATACAGGCGGCTTATAATCCTCATATACAAGCGTTCTCTCGGCTCTTCCGACATTCATACTTTTGTCTACCGCTGCATAAGTAACCGTCCTCTTTCCCTTATCCGTGAATTCAGACATATTCTCAACCACCAGCGTATCCGACACATCACCGGAACGGTTGTCTTTCGCCGTAACACCTTTTAACAGATCTTTCTCTTTTGCATTGACCGGCACCTTAAGTTCTGAACTGTCGCAGGATACTACCGGCGGCTTCTTATCCTGTATCATCTTCGTATATCCCTGAAATGCCACAAATGCACCGATCGATACAAGCAACAGGATTACACTGAACACCTTTAACTTCTTCATCCGTATATTCCTCTCTGTAAAATCTCTTCTATCTGTCTTTCTAGTTTTCTGTCTTTCTGTCCATCTTCTTACTGCTTTCCCCGTCTGATCCATGTACCTTAAGTACCGCAATCTCCGGCCGGTTATTCCATCTCGGGAGCATCTGTTTCTCACTGCTTAATCCACTCGTCACGAACAACCGGATCCTTCCTGTCCGGTACAGTCCATGCACATATGGCGGGAACCATCCCTGATCGCCACCATATAGTCCTCCCTTGAATGGAATGACTACCTGTCCTCCATGATCATGTCCGCTGATCACAAGATCGATCTTCCAGTAATCGGATGCATCACCGAATACAAAACTATCCGGTCTGTGGCACAACATAATCTTGTACCGGTCTGTATTCTGAAACTCTTCCAGAAAATCCCGTACATCACCTGTCAGATTCTCTGCACTGTTATCTCCATCCAGAGCAAATGCATATTCATACATCCCACCGATGCGCACCTTACATCCACCGATCTCCACATCCCGGTAACCTTCTTCCAACACACATGCGCCGGCATCTGTAAGATCCTTCACCAATTCAGAATTCTCCGGGTGCTCTTGCATCTTCTTCCCTTCTGCAGTGCCGATATAATCCAGTTCATGATTCCCAAGCGCATAATACACCGGCGCAATCTCTGCCAGACCTTTTACCAGTCTGACCGGCACCTCGTCACTCTTCGAATCCTCATTCAGCATATCGCCATCCAGAATGATCAGCTCCGGATCCTGTTCTTTTACACGCCGGATCAGCTTCTCATTGTCTTTCCCGAATTCATGATCATGAAGATCAGAAAGTACCACCATCTTGAATCCCGCATCTGTAACCGTATCCGTATATGGCAAATTCCGGACCGTCACCGGATACCGGTTCACTTTCATCCAATGATAAGAAATAAGAATCTCCCCGACAAACCATATCAGGATTAAAAGAATGATCAGAAGTAATATAACGGTTTTATTCTTTGTTAATCTGGATTCTCCTGTCTCTTTCATCGCGAGCCTCCTTTACAGAATAACACCTTATACTATACCAAATCCATCGGTAAGGCACAAGGACATTCCCTTACGGTGTAACCAAAGTGCTTTATGCTGCCAGTTCACGACAAATTGACTCAATATCATATTCCGGGGCATATTTCTCTGCTACTTCATATATCTTTCGGATCTTTTCTACCGGTTCTTCGAAGAGTTCTGCGGTTATTTCATATGAAACGTCTTTTCGCATTTTCTTGAGCACCATTCTGACTAGATTTTGTAGTTCTCCATAGTTTATTCCTGTCCGGAGTCCTTCTTCTCGGCCTTCCCGGAGCCCTTTCTCCCACACATACTCACTCAGATTACACATCTTCTCCACCTCTTCTTTCTCTTCATACGTCATCGTTATTCCATATTCATTTTCTAATATCTTCTCTTTTTCTTTCAATTCTTTCTCTGTCGAGAACAGTACTTCCAACAATCTCAGGATCTCTGATTCTTCTGTACCTTCTTGATGGTTTCCTGGCCTTGGGGCAATATTGCCCGGAACATGATGTCGTAGCGAACGATTCCTTCATTCACTGCCTTATCTTCGGTGTTCTCTCCTCTGATCTTTCCCGGATCAGACGCTGGCGCCTCATCCCAGTGTACTTCCCTTTGAGATATCTCCGGTATCCCTTCTATGTAGTGGTCTGCAACGTCACGGATACTGCAGTCTTTATATTCTTTCATGCAGCTTTTCATTATCCAGGCCAGTATAATTTTGTTCGCAAGGATATTCTTGCAGGATTCATCATAAATTTCCTTCGCTCTGGACACTTCCAGGTCTTTGTACAAGATACTCTTTCTCTTCATCCATTCTCCTTCCCGTTATCTTACGTGAAGGCTTGAATGGATTTCGCAATATCCATATATACTATACACGATACATATCTTTTCTACAAGATTTCTTCCGTAAAATACGTATTTTCTTTTTTTATAAATTGTCTGGTAATCTTGAGGGATCTTCCTCTGATAAATGTGATGGTCTTTTGAGACCGTTGAATTATTCTAAATGGACAGAACGTCCATTAGTAAAGTTATATTAACATGTAAATCTTCTTGTTTCAAGTCTTTTATTATTTTGAACTACGCTCACCCGAATAATGTTCTTATTCATTGGCGGCTTCAGGCGCGTCGTAACATAATAATACCGCCATCCGGATAGCATTACTGCCCCGGATGGCGGTATCTGTTCAAAGGCAAATGGTATCTGCCCTTTTTATTTGATTATTTTTACTTTAAAATACGTTAACTGTCAGAGTACCTGTAGTTCCGTATTTCACCTTGGTTCCCCAAAGCTTGATTGTCCAGTATCCACTCGGAACTGCTTTCTTGATCTCAGAAGCACTGAATGAATACTTGCTTCCGGCTGAAGTCTGAACACCTGTCAGTGTTGCAGTTCCAACTGTCTTACCGAATAACTTCTTGTAAGTTACTTTCAGTGTTGCAACCTTACCGATCTGTACATTCACATCTGCGCTCTCACCATACTTCACTGTCTGCTCTGCAATCTTGGAAGCATCCACAACTGCATATCCTTCCGGAAGTGCTGATGTCACTGCTGACTTGATCTGATCAGCTGTAAATGTTGCATCTGTGCCCTGCTCGCCGTTAGCTGTAAGGGATGTAGATGCGATCGTCTTGCCTGTGTAATCTACCAGGTTGAGGTTGGCGGTAGCGTCAGCCATTGGTTTCTCTGTCTCATAGCCAAGAGATAACAATGCAGGCATGAAATCATCTGCGCTCAACTCAGCAAACATCGCATTACTTGAAATCTCTCCGAATGTCTTTATCTTCGTAATTGCTAAAACTCCTGAACCTGCTTTATTTGTAATTGTAACAGTACCATTTTGAGCATCAAGCTTATAGAACATATCCGTGCTTGAATTTAAAGTTTTTTCCTCAGAAGATCCATACTCATACGAAATTGTATATTGTGCTGCTTTTCCCTGTAATGCCTTAAGACCAATCTGTGCCGCAGTAATACCATCTGCGAACTTGAATACTACTGCCTGATTTGGATTCAAATAAATCTCATTTTTCGGTCCGTTATCCAACAGATCCTGAACTGCTCCTTGCTCCACACCGTTAGCATCAACAATGACTGCTCCTGTTCCTGTCGTTTTATCATAGACCTGAGAAGCCAGCTTGTCGGCAATTTGATTTGCATACACACTATTCGTTTTATCCACTGCCAATGCTGCCAGAACTTTATTTCTCAACTCTGTGAATGTTGGGTTAGCTTCGTCATCCTGACTATATTGTTCATTATAAGTAGTATCACTATATACTCTGTATCCGTCAATATATACCGGCTTAATCACTTTTGTTCCATCATCATTCGTTGTCTTTACAACTTCAAATTTAATGGTATACTCTCCCGCATCCAGTCCTGTAATACTTAAAACAGGTGCACTATATGCGGTTTTATTCTGCATACCTGTTAAACCTGATGTTCCGACAGCCTGTTTTGTATTTATCGTATACAGTTTTTTCAGCGTAGTTCCTTTATACAGATAAGCCATTATCTTTCCGCTATCAGGTGTTGATCTTGCATATAATTCAACTCCGGTTCCTTTAAAGCTAAATTCACCTTTTCCATTTGCAGCAAGTTTAACTACACTATTATCAGAATCCTGTGTATTATTGTCATATGATGAATCATATCCATAATATTCCTTAGAACCAACTGAAGATACTGTCTGTGCATTTGTTCCCTTATTAGAACCACCATTTTGCTGATTTGTATATGTTCCAAATCCTTCTTCATAATATACAGTCGTTGCAGGATATACTTTGAATTTGTATACGCCGCCTTTTGAATTTGTCAATGTTACTGTATCAGCCTCTGTAAGAACTTCTGTTGGTGTATAAGTTACCTGAATTCCTGTTGTATTATCACCATCTACTGTTACAACACCATGATTTGCTGCTCCAGTTATAGAAAACTTACCAGTTCCCCAGGCTTTTGTTCTTTCTGTTGTTACAGGTGAACCATAATCCACTACAATATCATTAATTCCTTCAAAAGCTGTAGCGAAAAACTGTGCATTAGCCTTGGCTGTTCCTCCGTATGTACCTGAACTATACGTCGAACTGTAAGCATAAGACAATTCCACATTATTAGTAATCAATTGCTCCAAATCCTCATCTTGCAATTCATATACCGCATAATAAGTATAATCTTCTGCCTTATAATTCCCTTTTTCTTCTGTACGTGCATGATTAATTTCATTTGTTATATCATATGGATTAGTTAATGCTGTTGCGCTCTCGCCAACACCTGAATAGAGTTTTACAGTACCTGCAACATTTGGCATAATGTCTTTCAATGAAGCCTTTGAATAATCAATATCCGCAGTTTCCTTATATGTCGATACGACAATCTTAAATACCACAGTATCACCTGCATTTGCCGTCATACCTTCTGTATACTTCTTATAGTCATCTCCCTGCTTAAGATAGTCTATTTCCTTTGTAACAGTCGGTAATTTATCACAATGCACTTCATGTGTAATTGATGCACTGTCATTCTTGCTAAGTTTAGAGTTTTTGGTTCCACGTGTATACCAAAATACTGCATCACAGCCTTTTTCAACAGCCTCTGCCAATAAAGCCTTTTCTTGTTCTGCTGTAAGGCAATCTTCTATTTTTGCACCTTTATGCTTATCTGTATATATAACCTTTAAATTTTCTTTATCAATACCATAGAACTGTGAATATGTATCTCCCTTTGTTGCCGATACTGTAGATACCGCATATCCATCGTCCGGTTTTACAAAAATTTGCATCTGAGAATATGCTACATTTTTCTGTTTAACGCTAATGGTATCATATGTATAAATTGTGTTGCCATCTGCATCCGTTGTCTGAGAAGCAACCGGTACCTCTACTAATCCGCTACCATCTACAGAATAATATAATTTACCGTTATAAATAGTATTATCTATAGTATAGGTAACTGTATACTCACCTGCATTTGCTGCACTTCCGTCTGTAACGGTTACGTTCCAGACATATTTAGCTGCTACATTTCCTTCATTATTTTTTACAGTTGCAGTTACTACCGTAGTTCCCGTCTTACGTCCGATTAAAGTAGCATTTTTCCCATCAGCACTGTAAACTCCTGCTTTTGCATAATCAGAAGATGACCATGTAACAGTTTCATCTGTTCCAATAGTATCCGGTATGGAAATATTTACTGAACTACCAACTTTTACAGAAGCTGTATCATTTCCGCCTCGTTCCAATACGGTAATTCTATACATTGTCGTTCCAATTATAACAGATGTAGTTCCTACCTGCTTTCCAGTAAAAGTTATTGTTGTCTGTTTCTCTGGTACAGGTGTAACCTGATTATAAATATATATGTTACTGCTGTTTTCCCTACATTCAAAACTACTATTATTTAACTTCAAATATGCTGTTGTTGTTTCACTACCACTGGTATATTTTTTAGCTATAATTATACTACCATCACTTTGCGCTTTTACATTAACAGCTTGTTTTCCTTTGCCCAAGCTGTAATTCCAATTTCCCCAAAACCAAAAACTTTCCCAACTAGCAGATGGGTAGATATACTCACCATTTGCATTCTTCACATAATACTGTCCACTTCCGGCATCTTCAAGTGTAATCTGTGTTGCCGGACTATTGTCATTCGCTTTTGATGAAACGTAGAAAGTTCCAGCCTTTAAAGTTGCTGTTGTATAATACGGTGATACCTCTTTATCACTCACTTCAGCTTTAACATCTACAATATCATTTGAATAATTTCCGCTATAGTCTCCCTCTTGTGTATATGAAGTTGTTCCATTCACTCCAAGGCTAACATCTTCAACGTGATCTACACCAGTCGGAATATCATCTTTATATCCTGCAATTGTTACCTCTGAAAAGTGCGGACATGTTCCAACAAATTTTCCATTCTTCACTGTTACAGGGAATGTCTGTTCTTTGCCAGAAGCACTTTTTGCAACATAACCAATAAATTTCGTACATCCATTAAATACACTCTCATCATACGGCACCGTAAGTTCAGCAGAATCTGTATAGTTCTTTCCATTTAATAAAAGTTCTATATCATAAGTAACTGAACAATTATATCCTTCAACAGTTGTTGCTTCTGCCTTCTTCTCACACTTTGAAAATTCGAAAGTATCACTGGCATTTTCTGTTGAAATAGTTGCTGTAACGGAAGTTCCTTCTGAGGTAGCTACATGCGCATGTGCAATTTTTGCGCCATTGGCAATCTTCTCAATTGAATATTTCTCAAATTTTTCAGATGCGTCCCCGTTTTCATACAATAATGCAACTGTACCATCATTTAATTCAGACATACAAGAATACTTATAAGTACCAGTATTAACCTGATAGTCATATGCCCAGTTAATGCTTCCATCGTCCTGTACTAATCCAACAAAGATTTTTCCATTTGTTCTTCCATTTGTTCCTGCTGATAAAAGAATTGCATCCTTGCCATTAATTTTTTTCGAATAGGTAATCGCATTCATCTGGCAGGAGGTTGTATAACTAATTCCACTAACATTCTGTTTAGCTCCCCATGTTGTTCCATGATCCTCAGATACATAGTAACCACCATGACGTGTAAACATGTAGATTTTTCCATTGACCTCTGTCAACGTTGCCTCTGATGTCTGTTCAGGAATATTCCTACTACGTGTCCAAGTCTGTCCACCGTCATCAGAATAAATCACACTTGTATTGCCATCTCTTCCATCTGTATTCGTATAACATGGGAAGATAATTCTTTCAGTTCCATTATCAAGTCTTGTGGTCAAACCGCGTCCAGGACCCACACCATAAAACTTATCTGAAGGATTCTTAACCTGTGAGTTCAACATAGTTGGTGCAGACCATGTTGCTCCACCATTAGTACTCTTAGTAAGATACAGATAACTTGTCTTCAACACCTTAAACGGTGAATCATTAAAAAACAGATTTGTATTATATGTTTTATTCTTGTATGTTCCCGTAAGATTAAAGTAAGCATCTACCTGTAAGCCGCTGACTTCTGTACCATTATTATTACTGTAAATCTTGCCATTATCCAGATAATATTCATACCTACTACCACTATTGCTTAACATCAATTTTCCAGCACTGTTATAGCCCGTTCCTTGGCTAATACTGGAAATAATACCACCAGCCGGATATAAATCTACCAACATATAAATTGTATCATCTGCAGTTACAGTCAATGCCGGATCTATAAATGCTGTGGAATTAGAATTTGAAACATTTCCGTTGTCTCCAAGATAGTTTGCAAATGTATAATTCCATGTTGCACCACCATCTTTTGATCTGGAAACGATTGTATCCAATCCATGTCCATCTGTTGTTGTATCCCAACGTGCATCTGTTGCTGCCACAATTGTACCGTCAGATAGTGTTACCATCGCTGGAATTCTGAAGTTCTGACTTCCACCTGTTCCTGCTATAAATGGCTGATCCTTTGTTGTTCCATCAGCCGGTTTACTTTCTATAGTTGAAGCGGTTACTGCAGCTTCCGCTTCACTATCTTCTGTAGGCTCTTCCGAAACAACCTGCTCTGCAGCTCCACTATCCTGTTTTTCTGCACTCTCATCCGAAACAACTGATTCTGTGTCTTGCTGTTCTTCTGTATTTTGCTGATTTGCTTCAGTTGCTGACACTGTAAACGTCATTCCCAAAGTCATACTGGCCGTCAGCAAAAGTGCCAGGATTTTTTTCATGTTTTTCTTCATGTTCTTACCTCCTTTTTATTATTATTCCAAATTGCTCAATTCCATTTCTGCAATTTTTTTCATTGCATCCATCATCTCACATAAATAAATTGGAACTTTTTGAAACCCTCCAGTTTCAGCATATGCCATTGCTGCACATGAATGGCATATTCCTCGATTACTACATTTTTCACATATTCCAGATAAACGAATATTTTCTGTCTTTTGAGTTAATTGTTTCCATGCATCTTCAAATGACACTTTATACATATCAACCTTCGGCTCCGGCATCATTCCACATGGCAGCATATAACCATCCCATGTAATCCAGAATGCTGCTTTTCCAGCTCTACATCTTACTTTTCCATCAATTGGATCATAGCAAGACTCATCCATTCCCTGCGGTTTTACCATACCATCACAAATTCCCTGTAAATACTTCTGATACAATTCATTTCCATACTGCAATTGATATCTTTTTATTTGCCAATATGCGGTCTCTTTAGGTGTAAAACGATCATTTACTCCTATTTTTTCAGGATTTTTTCTTAATGGTGGAAACATATATGGATTTGTCTCTAAAATCAATTGCTTTTCTTCAGCATATTGTATCATTGCTTCAAGATCGCCAATATTATACGGAGTAAGAGAACAGTTTAATTTAACAGATATGCCTGTTTCTTTTAATAAATTTATTGCTCTGTCAACCTTATCAAATCCATTCGAAGCCTTACATAATTTTTCATAAGTCGCATTTGATGCTCCATATAATGTAATATTAATTCGGATAGGTGGTCTTTCCTTTAATTGTTCAATTACACCTTCGTCAATCAAAGATCCATTACTATTAATTGATATCAAAAACCCTTTTTTTGACAGATACATGTATAATTCCCAAAAATCCGGCCATAAAAAAGGCTCTCCACCTGTAAGCAATAAGTAGAGCATTCCTGCATTTTCTGCCTGGTCTGCTATTTTTTTCCATTGCTCAAGGTTCAGCATTTTTCTATTATGACACTTTACCTCTTCCGGCGACTTTCTCACATAACACATACGACAATCAAAATTACACACCGGACTCAACTCGAACGTTCCACTCAACGGTATTTTTTTTATACTGGACTTTTGAAAGAGCATTTTTGTCAATAAACTTTCATAATATATTTCTTTGACATCCATTACTTATTCCCTCTCCAATACTGATTTCAACATTTTTACAGCCTCATAATCAGGCGTACATTTCAGTAAATATACCGGAACTTGTTCTATAAGATCCTTTGTAAGATCAACTACTCGTTCTACAAAATCTGGCCGCCATGTATTAACTATCATTCCGGAATACAGTTTTAAGAAAGCTCTGCTATTCTTGAGTTTCTCTATAGAACACGTTTTGCTCTGTTCAAGTACAATAATTGCCTTTACGTTTGTGCTTTTATTGACATAATAATCTGAAGATCCTGCATACGGAGAACCATATGCTTTCCAATTCTCATTTTCCTTTTTCAAAATTGGTCTGTCTCCATTTAGTATCTCTACTTTCTCATATTTTGCCCACATGTCTGCCTGTGTAGATTTTCCGATTCCAGACGGTCCGGTAAATAAGATTCCTCCATACTCTGACTCGATTAACGATGCATGTAAAACAATTGCATTTTTTCTTATCAATAATTCTTCAAACCCTATATGAGAAAATGTATTTTGACTTTCGCTAAACGAATTCTGAAATTCTTTTAAATAACATATTTCTTCCGTACTATTATCATAAATTCTGGATTGAGCATACGGTCTGTTATTCTCTTTGTGATCACAGAAAATTCTATAATATCCTTCTTTGTCTTTTCCTGCTTTAAATATATAATTTTCAAACAATACATTATTCATTTCAAAAGGCATAGACTCCTTCTCTTCCAATTGAATAATAAAATCTTTTTTCTCCCCCTGATATATAAACGGAAAAAAGTTCTCTGTTGTTCTTATTTCATTCTTACTAAAGATAGAAAAAACAATGTCTGCTATTCGATATGTGTATAAATATTTTTTATTTTTCATTAAGAATTAATTGTAGCAATTGTTGATGTAGAATTCGTGTAGCAATAATCTTCTACCTTTATCTCACAAGCTTGTGTACTTTCTAAAAACCATGCATTGTCTGTTGTAGGTAACGTAACACTGCCTATAGTACCTATAGCCTCACAAATATTTACATCGTCTTGTTGTAATGTTAATTTACATCCAGCAATATGCTCCGCAAGCTCAAACTTCTCCATATAAACCTGCGGCTTCTCATATTTCTTCTTCATGCCCTTCTCCTTTCCTTAAGTATCTATAAAGTAACACCTGCCGCCATCAATAACTGATGCCGGCAACTGCTGCTTCCCCTATGTAACATTCTTCGGCCGTCACGGTGGTGCTTTCGCCCGCTGCCAGTGATTCTACCGTCTTCCGGTAGCTTTTGCCTCCGAAATATTCGTCATCCATTACGTCGTGATAGAACACGGTCATGTTCTGGATGGCTTCCTGCGATATATTAGTAAGACCAATATTCGTATCTTCTACGGTAATCGTCAGTGCATCTTCGTGCAGAGATACATCGTTGGAATATTGTGTCTTTGCGTCGATTTTCTTTACGGCCGGCTTGTCCGGCAGCTCCTGGTTCTGAACCTCGAATGCTGTGACAGTCTTGCCTGCCGGGAGTGCTTCTACCTGATAAGTAAGTTTCGTTCCGTCTCCGACTGTGACTGTGATCTTCGCGGATGCGAGGTAGGTGTCTGAGCAGTTCGTCATCTGAATTGCTGCTATGTTGTCGCCTTCCTCTGCGTTGTTGTCCGGATTCGGACCGGCATAGCTGAATATAGATTTCATTTCCAGTTTACCGTCGTCGAACTGATACGGAAGCTCCAGGCCTTTTTCTGCTTTCGCTTCTGCCTTCTTTGCTGCTTCCTGTTTTGCCAGGCTTCTTTTGTGTCCTGTCAGAACTACCAGCAGGATTATCAGTAATACCAGTATAATTCCAAAAATTATGGTAATGATTTTCTTTGATTTTTTATTTCCAATGCTCATTTGTGTCCTTCTTTCGTCCGGAAATGTAATGTATTTTCCGAATATTTTCAAAATCTTTTTTATTATACCTCTTGTATGCATTTATGCACCATACTAAAGTATTGTTTTTATGTCATTTTTTCTGTTTTTTGTTTTATTCTGTCTCTTCTTTCCACTTCATGACAGCCTGTACCCTGTTTTTTACATTCATTTTTTTGTAAATATTATAGATGTGGCCTTTTACTGTCGGAAGCTTTAATTTCATTTCCTGGCAGATCTGAGCATTGGTAAGCCCCTGTACAAGATACTGCAGGATAACTGTCTCTGTCATTGTAAGACGCTCTTCTCTCTGGTATTCTGCATTTTTCTGCATATGCCGGGCTTCTTTTCTGGTCTTGCGGAGAATTGTCTCCAGATAATCCGCCTCCGGCATGTGTAATACATTTCCGTAATTGTACTTCTTCTTGCGGTGCCATCCTTCCGGGGAATTATACTTCATCCAGTCAATGTAGGCTTCCAGCACTTTGCGGCCGGTCACGCCGTATTCTGTGTAGAACATGACATATCGGTTCTTTCCGTTGACCAGGAAGGATTCTATGACACTTTTGAGTGCCTGCCCATGCTGCTCCAGATTCCACTCTGCGACCGCCTTTTCGAACAGAACCTCTGCGTGGATTCGTAAGCTCCGGTGTGCATTCAGATATGGAAGCATTTTTTCCAGAAGGCGTCTGGACTTCTCGTACTGATTTAACAGAAGATATCCTTTGGATCTGCAGTAGAACCAGACAATATTCTCTTCTGTGACCTCTGCATTCGCCGGAACAGCTGCGCTTTTGAGCCATTTTGCAAGATTCTCCTGACTTCCGTGTGCGGTAATGTTAAGACTTGCCACTGCTTTTGCATATCCGCTCCTTGCGTGGTTTTCTGTGTGGATCAGCTTTGTCTCTAATCTTTCAATGCGCTCCTTACGTTCTTCATCATAAGCGAAACGTTGTATTCTTATCAGAAGCCATAAAGCACTCAGGCGAAATGCGGACGGAAGTTCTTCTGCCTTTATAAGTAACTGCATATCTTCATCCGCAACCGAACTTAAGCGATCCGTCTCCAGATAATACTCTATCCTGGCAAGACGGTAGAATATCCATGCATCTTCATCAAGGCACTCCTTCCATCTCCGTGCGAACTGCCTTTCTCGCCGCTTTTCGCACGCGAACAGACCTGACAGATCTCGTATGTCACACAGGCAGCTGATCTTCGTCTCCCGCAGGATCAGCAGCCTTCCGGCGCCCGGCTTCAGTTCTTCGACCCACTGTTCCGTCAAAATCTGTGGCCGCATAAAGCTCAGATTAAGCTGCACTTCCGGCATCAGACTGTCATATTGTAACTGTTCTGCTCTATGGTCATGGGTTTCATACCATTTCCCGATCTTCATCCATCTGCTCCGTCCAAGGGATGCCTCCCCGATATGGCAAAATATCGGTGCTACACTCCATCTGGTATCCGGTTCTCCCTCTGTATGCACCAAGAACCCTTTTCGCAGCATCCGTCCGAGGATTACTTCTGCATGCGCAGTCCCGAGGATCTCTTCGCACATCTCTTCATCTACCCACGGGAGGTACTGCGCAAGGTGCAGGATTTCCCTTTCTTCCCGCTGCAGCGTATCCAAAATCATTTCTTTTATATAGCGGTTCATTTCATGCCAGCAGCTCTCCGGGTTCCATGCGCCGTATTTTGATTCCAGACGTAATATCACATCTACAATACCGGCCCAGCCTCCGGTGTATCGCAATAACTGTTCCGGGGATGTCCGGCTTCCATACTGTTTGATCAGACATTCGACCTCATCCTGATCAAACAGCATGCTGTTCTGCGTGACCAATCCCATCTCACGGTTCCAGAATGTGCCAAGCAGCGCATCCGGAATCTCGTTCCTCCCAATCAGGATGATCCGGTCTTGTCCTCCTAATCTTCGGATACTCCTTTTGATCATTCCGACTGTGTGCAGCGGCAGCTCTTCCGGTACATTCTCTAAGATCAGCCACCTTGAGTTATCCACGTACTTATCCACATATCGTTCGTATTCTTCGTATTTTTCATCTTCATCCATCCAGAGCACTGTATAATCCACTTCCGGATGTTTTTCAAGAAGTATCCGCATCATCGTTGTCTTTCCGCAACCTGCAGCACCCTCTATATAAACAGAAGGGGCTGTAAAATAAGTCCCTAATATAAGAAACGCCAATTCCGGCAAATGTCGGTTTTGGCGTTTCTTTGTATTAACTTTTCTATTTCTAAGCAAGTCTGCATCTTTGGGTATAAAAAATGGTGCATTTAATAAAGCTCGGCTAATCACGCCCGCTTAAGTTTTATGCAACTTTCGTCTGTCGTTGCTTTTTGTTGTGATATTTATAAAGATTGAATCCACATGAAATCAGTGTAAGCTCGAGAATTACATTTTTCTCGCCTCTTCGCAATAATCTTTTATACGCTTTATCCCACTTTAATACACCAAAAGTTCCCTCCGATTGAATACTTCGGTTCATTCTCAAGAGAGCACCATGTATGGATTCAAGATTTTGCAGCACTTCCTGATGGATAGCAGTTAATTCCTGATTCATTCGGATCGTTCGGTTTTTGTGTGCTCTCGGACAACATTCTTGTTTATGCTGACACCCTTCACAAGATTCACATTCGTATAATTCTTCCGTTCTTCCATATTTATTATATTTCACATGCTGTGTTCTCTTGAAGAGGAATTTTCGACCGTTTGGGCATAAGAGATTTCCATCTGCATCTTTTGCAAAGTTTACAGCACGATACGGATTCTCATGATACTTTTTGTCCGTCGTTTCTTTTTTGTACATGGTAAATTTCATGTATTTTTCCATGCCGTGTTCTTCACAATAAAGATAATTATTGTAAGAACCGTATCCGGCATCAGCAACCGGATATTTCGGATAGTGACCATATGTGCGATTGAATTTTTCCATCAAAGGCACAAAGCATTCCATATCGGATGCATATGGTTTTACGTCGATTACAGCTATGTATTCATCACAGATGGCTGCCTGTAGGTTGTATGCCGGAAGTAGCTGATCGTTTCC
>OLQV01001490.1_pt1 | contig 17586 bp, 12 predicted proteins | sample 1672371 | NCBI WGS metagenome assembly OLQV01 (sample SAMEA3136676, study PRJEB25190) | human gut metagenome
CGAAAATCTATTCCAGGGTTCTTCTTTTATCCCATATTGTACCGTACTTTATCCCAGGTAGCGTCGAAGCCGCAGGAAGTCGGTATTATTTGTTAAAAAAATCCCCAAAAATCTTTGATAACTTGTTGACAATTAACAACAGTCGTGCTATTATAATGCCAGTATAATTCCATATGGAACATATGAAGTGCTGATTGTTGTCCGCGTAGCAGTCAGAAAAGGGAATCAGGTGTGAGTCCTGAACGATCCGGTCACTGTAACAGAGGAGTTTCCTTTCATTATCCCATTGTACAGAATGTATGAGAAGGGGAAGGGAAGCGATGATGCTGAAGTCAGGAAACCTGCTTTGTATGGCGAGGTTAAACTTCCGAGTAAAGTGTAACAACCAACTGGGGATATCCGCAATCCCAAGTGTTGTCTGCTTAAGGAAGCAGGCATTTTTTTATGGAGTTCGCCTGTTCGTGTGAATTATACCTATACATTCTGTGGTAGCCGTCACAGGATGTGAATCCCTAAAAAGGGTATGATTAAATGGCAGGCGGTACTGCTTCGGATGCATTCGTTCCCTCCGCATATTGAACGAATTCATTGTCTACCCCGGAGCAGCATCGCGTCCTCAAAAAACTCAGAGAGAATTCAGATCAGTAGCATGACTTATGTCATAGCTGCTTTTTTTTATGCAAATCTCCAAACACATTGAACACATTGTCTATAAATTATATATAACAATCTTTCCTTTTGACGTTTCTGTCTATTTTGTTTTCCACTATTGATTTCTTATATACGAGTGTGATACATTAAGATTACAGAAAAGTATAGTATTTATGCACAATAAACACAAATAAAAAACTGACAAATAAGACATAATTGCTCGATATTTCCACAAACACAGATAAAATCCCGGGTAAAAACGACGAACACTTTGAGTCGTAATGTGACGGAGAAATACTGGACAATATGTGCATATGTGTCAGGCTTATAAACCAGATGGGAGGAAAGATGAGTAAATTTAATGAAAATGAACTGAAAGTAATCGGTACCCATACACAATTCGGCATTTATGGAGCACCGGACATCGAAGTTCCAAGTTATAACTATCCAATTACTCCAAAGGAAAATATGCTTCGTATGCTTCGCGGAGAAAAACCTCTCTGGGTTCCAAACCAGACCCTGGAAAATAATGCGATCCAGCCACTGGTTATGGATGATGCCAGAGCAAGAAACTTCGGTGGAAAAGACTGGTTCGGAATTGAATGGGAATACGAACCACTTACCAAAGCAGCCATGGTAAAACCAGGAACAAGAAGACTGGATGACATCGAGAACTGGAAAACGCTGGAGTTCCCGGACCTTTCCAAGATCGACTGGGAAAAAGACTACAAAGAACGTTATGAAGGCAAGATCTCAGAAGATCGCCTTTCTTATTTCATTATTGTAAATGGTCTCTTTGAACGGACTGCTGACCTCACCAGCTTTGAAGATACCTTCTGTTACCTTCTGGAAGAACCGGAAACACTGACAGAATTTTATGACAAGCTGGTAGACTGGCATATCGAACTGATCAAGATCGCAAAGAAATATTACCATGTAGATATGATCCTTTTCCATGATGACATGGGAACACAGATCAATACCTTCTTCTCACCGGAAATCTATAGAGAATTGTTTTTACCGCAGTATCAGAAGATCACCAAGGCAGCACATGACCTGGGAATGTATGTGTGTCTCCATTCCTGCGGATGCATTGCCAAACTGATGCCTCTGATCATTGAAGCCGGTTTTGATGCATGGGAAGGACAGGATTCTTCCAATGACAAAAAAGCCATTATTGATGAATATGGTAAAGACCTGGCACAATGTACTTTGTACATTATTCCGGAGGATATGAGCGATGAAGATGCCATTGCAGATATCCACAAACGTGTAGATGAACTGGGAGTAACCGGCAGATTTGCCTGTCGCCTGAGAGATAATAAACCCAACAGAGCTGTAAACCTGGCAGAAGAGCTCTACCGTTACAGTCGTGAAAAATTAGCAGAACAGCAATGAGAGGAGAGTTAAAATGGGAGAGGAAAAACAGAAGAAAAAAGGCCTTAGTGGTGCTTTGAAAAAGTTTTATGGAGTAGGTGACTGTGGTTTTACACTGATGTCAAACATTGAAAGCTATTATTTCAGCTTTTTCCTGACAAACCTGGCGCAGTTCAGCCTTCCGATGGTTACATTTATCACAACCGTATCCAGTACAGTAGATGCACTTCTTTCCTGGATTTACGGAGCAATCCTTAACAGTATCAAACCTATGAAATGGGGACGTTATCGTTCCTGGCTGGTAGCAATTCCATGGCTGGTTCCATTCCTGTATGCCTTCCAGTTCGTAAAAATCGGTGACGGAATGCTGTCAGCGGTAATTATCATTATAGCAGCGATCGCCAGCCATGTAGCATGGAACTTTGCATATGTTGCCAACGTATCCATGATTTCCGTTGCAGGCAGTACACCGGAAGAACGTTCTCAGCTTTCTTCCACCAGAGCAGCATGGGCAAACCTTTCCAAGGTTATCTTTTCCTATGTAGGACCTGGGCTTGCAGCATTTATGGCAGGTATCATCGGTGAAGTGAACCAGTACGGTGCAGCAGCATTTGTACTTGGCTGTATAATGGCAGTTCTTTATTATGCACATTTCCGTATGTTTGATGGCTATGAAACTGTTCAGCCGGAAACAAAAAATACAAAAGCAGCAGCAAAAGACAAAACAGGTGGAATGGACCTGATTCGTGCACTTCTTCAGAATCCGCCACTGATCGCACTTCTTATTGCTGACCTTGCAAAATTTATGTTCAACTTTGTGCTTATGGGTGTTGCAGCATACTATTTCTCTTATATTGCCGGAAACAGTGGTATGCTTCCGACTTACATCCTTGTAACCAATATTTTCTGCGTAGTAGGTGCTTACCTCAGCAAGACACTGAGCAACAAATTCAGTACCAGAAGTACTACTATCGGTGTTATGGCTATCCAGGCTGTACTGCTGATCGTATCTTTTGTGTTCTATAATAATGTAACTTTAGTTATTGTTCTTATGAGTGTTGCAATGTTTGGTTATGGAATCACTTATGCATGTACACCGGCTCTGTATGGTGATACTATTGTATACAGTGAATGGAAAACAGGCAAAAATGCAGCCGGATGGATCAGTGGTCTTCAGAATGTACCTCTGAAAGTTTCAATCATGACACGAGGAATCATTATCTCTGCCTGCCTTGCAATGGGAAATTTCAGCACAGATATTGATCCTGCACAGGCTCCGGAAGAATTGAAGAGAGCTATCAGCATCGGATTTATGGTTATTCCTGCAGTTGCCCTGATCATTGCTGTTGTCGCACTGCTCTTTGGATTTAGACTTACCAGAGAAAAAGTGAACCAGTATGCAGCTGAGATTGCATCCCGTTCATAAAGAAATGCTGCATACAGGCAGCAAAAAGGACGGATTTTTATGAGCGAAAATATCAGATTTTATCTGAATCTTCAGATGGTGGCAGATGAAATGCAGTCAGAAATTCCAGACTGTGTCTTTATTCCGGGAGAGGATGAGACCTGTCTTCGGGGAGTTTGCTTTTATCGAAAAGGGATCCATCTGGAAAAGCAATATGTCTATATTATAAGAGAACAGGATATAAAAGGGGAAACAGTGCCGAAAACGCACTGTTCCCTGATTATTTTGGGAAAAATCCCCGGAAAATGGCTGAGCAGTAGACATACATTGCTGGGCTTGCCAGTGGAAACAGACCTTCTGGATCTTATGAATCTCTGTCAGGAGATTTTCAGGAAACATCTTTCCTGGGCAGAAAAACTTCAGGATATTTTTGTAAGAGAAGGCAGTGTAGATGAACTCTGCAAAGCAAGTGTGGATTATTTTCAGAATCCTCTCTTTGTTCATGATTCACAGATGACAGTGATCTCCTGTCCTATCTGGAGGAGCAAAATGATCCCCTGGGAACAGGATGAGAGGACCGGGTGCATGATCATGCCTCTGGAAGAACTGAATGAACTGAAAACAGACAGAGAGTATCTGGAAACTCTGACTACCCGGAATGCACAGATTTTTTCTGCAGAGCTGAGAGGTTACCGGGATATCTATGTAAATATCTGGAATACCTATGGAGGTTACGAAGGCAGATTGGTAATCTGCGAGATTGACAGTGATCTGAAAAAAGGTCAGTTTGCAGCAGCGGAATATCTGGCAGAACTTATAAGGCTGACTCTTGCCCGGAGGGGAAAGATGGATAATACTTACAGCCGAGCTCTGGAACGAATGATCATAGCCATGCTTCAGGGGAAAGAAGTGTCGGACTCAGAAATTGTTAACAGGATCGGGCAGTGCGGATGGAAACAGGAAGATGAGTATATCTGTATCCGTATGAATGCGGAGGAACAGGAAGGAAATCCCGGGTCAGCTGCCAGTGTCTGCAACTATGTGGAGGCCAGGGTAGCGGGAACCAAGGCTGTTTTTATGGAAGATCATATCTGTATCATTATTAATTTTTCTATTAATAATCATTATACATCCGATATGGCATGCATTTTGCGGGATGGTCTTTTCAAAGCAGGAGTCAGTAATACGTTTCATGATTTTACTGCACTGAAAAGATATTACAGGCAGGCATCGGTGGCGTTTGACTACTGTCGGAAGAAAAATGACATGATGTGGTATTACACATTTGACGATATTGCAGTTGATTATATTTCTGATATCTGCTGCAGAGAATTCCAGCCGGAAGATCTCTGTGCTCATGAACTGATTCAGCTGAAAGAATACGATGAAAAAAACAAAACGGAATTATACAAAACACTAGTTACCTATATATTAAATGAACGGAACACTGTAGCCACTTCCGGAAGTCTTTATGTGGGAAGGAGCACACTGTTCTACCGTCTGCGGAAGATACAGCGGATCACAGGATTGGACACAGATCATATGGCCCAGCCGGAACAGAACCTGTATCTCAGGCTTTCAATCTATATATTGGAAAAATTATCAGAGAATACTTTATAAAATAATGAATGGAAAATTACTGAAGGGAGATGTTTTTATGCTGACACCAAAACAGAATTTGCTGGAAACTTTAAAGAAAGATGGAAAGCCAGAATGTTTATGTAATTCTTTTACCATGTTCAGAGGAATCCCTGGAGATCCATGTTTTAAACTGATCAGAGGCAATCGAGTCCGTGGAACCAATTCTTATGATCAGTGGGGAACACTGATTCTGTTTCCGGAAGATGCTCCGGCAGCAGTACCTTATGTAACAGAAGAAAACCAGGTGATCAAAGATGTGGCTGAATGGCGTAAATATGTCAAAGTTCCTGATCTGCTGGGTAAATGCTCCGAAGGCTGGGAAGATGCCATTGCAGCAAAAGAAAAAATCGATCAGGACAAATATCTGACTATGGTAATTATGGGAACTGGTATTTTTGAACAGCTTCATATGCTGATGACTTTTGAAGATACTCTTATGAATTTCCTTCTTGAGCCGGAAGCTATGCATGAACTGATCGATGTGATCTGCGAATATCGTCTTACCTATATGAAACTGGTAGTAGAACATCTTCATCCAGACTGCATTGTTTCTCATGATGACTGGGGATCCAGAACAAGTCTCTTTATGTCACCGGAAGTATGGAGAGAATTCTTCAAAGAACCATATCGCAGACTTTATGATTATCTTCATTCTCAGGGCGTTATCGTTATGCACCATGGCGACTCCTACATGGAACCGATTGTAGAAGATATGGCAGAAATAGGTGTGGATATCTGGCAGGGTGTTCTTAATACCAACAATATTGCAGCTATTTCCGAAAAAGTCGGAGACAGAATGCTTCTTATGGGTGGTGTGGATTCTGTTATTGACAGAGAAGATGCTACAGAAGAAGAAATCCGCAAAGAAACCAGACGTGCATGCGAAGAGTATGGACATCTGAAAGGATTCTGGCCTGGAATTACCTACGGTGGTCCTGGAACAATCTACCCACACGTAGAAGAAATTGTAATTGACGAAATCGACAGATACAATAAAGAGCGTTTTGGAGTGGCTATTTCCTGATAGATTTCTTCGTTTTAAAGAATCTTCCTATAGAGTTATGATAAGAAGAAACAGGCGTACAGAAAAAATGTATGCCTGTTTCTTTTTGCGATGCCAAAGTATGCAGGAGAAGCTGCCAGCGGCAGATTCTCTGTATGATTTTATTGACACCACTTTATTAAAATCAGGAAATGTGAGATAATCAAACCAGTAAAAAAAGAAAACATATAAAACGATCGGAGGTTATTAAGCTATGGAAAAACCATATTGGGAGGGAAAACACTATTCTTTTTTCAGCAACAAAGAATGCGAATACTTCCCCTGCCACAAAGGCGCAGACCCGGAGAACTTTAACTGCATATTCTGCTATTGTCCCCTGTATGCATTAGGAGATAACTGTGGCGGAAATTATAAGATCACGAAAGACGGGATCAAAGACTGTACAGACTGCCAGCTGCCACATAAACGCAAAAACTACGGATATGTGACCGGAAAATATAAGGAACTGGCAGAACTGATCAAGAAAATGAGAGAAGAATAGGGTATAAATTTGTCTACACAAAGTCCAGATGGCGAAAAAATGATTTTTTTCTGTTAAAATTAAATAGGAATATTTTCAGTAGGGATTCAAATGAAACATTTTTTTGAATATTCATAGGAAAAACTTACTTTTAACAGTATTATATAAAGTTAGGGGGAAAAACAAATGGTAAAAAAAACATGGAAATTAACAGTTTTACTTGGAAGTTTAGTGCTGCTTTGTGGGTGTAATGAAGAAAAACTAAGTACTAGGGAAAATTCGCAGATAATTAATACTGTAGGAGAGAGTGAAGAAAATTTGGAGAACAATACAACAGAAGAAACTAATTCATCAGAAGAAGAATCGGCAGAAGAAAAAGTTGATATAGAAAAGCCTGTAATGAATGATTATTCAGATGATTTACAGGAATCAGAAAAAAATATAAAAGTTTATTTTTCTGAAGAAGTTTCTCAGGAAAATAAGGAACAGATTGAGCGTACAATAGAAAAGGAACCAACAGTTGATCACATTGAACAAGTAGGAAGCTCGGAGGCTTGGCAGGAGTTTACAAATAAATATTTTCAAGGTTCAGCTTCATCAGATACGGAAAGTCCTTTCTCAGACGACTATAGTTATTTTATTGTTCATTTGAAAGAAAATGCAGATTGTGAAGCATTAATGGAGTATATAAAGCAGTTGCCGTATATATCGAGTTGTACATTATCTGAGTGAGTTATCAATAAGTAAATCATTTAAAAAGAAGAAAGAAAAGAGCATGAAGGAAATCAAATTCTATCTATTATCTATGAAATTAGTATATTTGTAGGAGAGCGTCAGTCGGATTCAAAAAACAAATAATAGTGAGAAGTTTTGATGACAAGTTTACGATAATATTTATGAATGATGAATGGGAAATAGTTTGAATAAAAAATTATAAGAAGGAGAATCTGGCATATGAAAAAAAATTGGATATTCATATTATCAGGAATAGTGTTGTTAATGGCAAAATCGAATAATGTTTATGCGGAGACGCATGAAACAGATTTTTCCCAATACAATGTTGGAGACAATATACTACAGGCAACATTTGAACCAAATACAGATGAAGAATGTCAGTATGAAATTGTAGAAAGTGGGTCATTTCACAATGGACATGCAATAGTAAAGATGAAAGAAATGCGGGATGAGGAAATAGATGATGAGGCCGGAGAGGAAACATTGTTCTGGGGATATATTAATGATAAGTTGGAGTTAAGATGTAATCTGACAGATACATTTGGATATGAGGTAGGACAGAATAATATTAGATGGGATAATTTTGGAAATTGTATGATAGATTATGAGCTTCTTTTATTTCGGGATGGTCAACATTATATAAAATTGGCAGACAACAATTCAATTATATATTCAAAGGATGGATATTATATATTTTCGATTTATAATAAGAGCGGATATCACCATAAAGAGAACGAATATGGACTATTTAATTATAATGGAAAGCTTCTTTTGAAAGGGATAGAGAGTGAATTACCGTTGACGATTGATGAATTTAATGAATTCAAATCGAGCATGATTAGTTGGAAAAACTATGGTTCGTTGTTTAAATGTGATGAAGGTTTTTATAACGTAGAGACAGGACAGATTATCAGTCCAGATTTTCCACATGGTTTAGACTGGTTTGGAGAAGCAGAGCATGCAAAATATTTGTTAGCCGGAGATGATGGGTGGAGTTTAAGAGTATATGATTCGGATGGAAATAAAGTATCAGAGTTTGTAGCAAAGACGATTTTTAACCGAAGTTTAGGCGCAAAATTTATAAGCGCCAATCATGTCGCTACAGCGTATGATGGAAAAGCCACATTATATGATCTTAATGGCAACGTAATATTTTCAAATGCAGATTCAGAAGAAATAATTGTTATGAATATTTCACCGCGAGAAGATGGATATTCAGTTTGTTTATTGAAAGGGACTATATCAGAGGAGAATTATATAACGGTTCTTGATGACCAGGGACAAATGTGTTTTGAACCAATGGCATGCAACGTCGGAATAATGGATACCCCATCTTCTTATGACAATGATGCTGTGGATGAAGAATATCTTGGTGGATTACTTTCCGATGATGGTAGTATTATGACAATTCCAAATGCTGAAGAAACAAAGTTCGTTAATTTAAAGGGTGAAAAGGTATTATCAATAGAATATGAACTTGATCATGCGTTTCATGATGGATGGTTGTCTCTTGGAAGGGCATATTGCGATAAGGACATAAATATTTATCATTATATAGAAAAATATGCGACTTCTGATAATGACTGGGATGGACAGGATACAACTGAATATACAGAAGAAAGTTCTATAGACGATAATTCTCAAAATGAGGTAAATAGTCAGGAAGAGAATAATACTATGGAACAAAGTGGTAACATAGTAACTGAAAATAATACTGAATATATATTGCCAGAAAGTGATAGTCGTTACATATCAGAAAATGAATTGGATGGTATGACTTTTGAAAAATTAAGACTTGCTAGAAATGAAATATTTGCGCGTCATGGAAGAAAGTTCAAAGATGCACAATTACAAGAATATTTTGATGCGAAATCATGGTATTCACCGCAATATGAATCGGATTCTTTTGATGAGAATATGGAACAAATATTGAACCAGTATGAATTGAAAAATGCGGATGTGATTAAAGCAAGAGAAAAAGAATTGGAATAAAAATAACTAAGGGGTGCAAAAATAATGCTTATTATTGTAGATGCAGGGATGGCAGTAGCAATATTTTTTCTGGTTATTTTTTTCGGAATGACGTCTGTAGAGGCACTTGAGGTATGGATTTCGGAAAACTTTATATGGATAATAGTTGGTCTGATCATTATAAGTATTATAAAATCGATTGTTTTTTTAAAGAAGAATCATGTGGCCCTATTGAATCGGTTGTTTGTGCATTATGTGATGCTATAAGACTTATTCCAGTAGGTTATTTTTCTGGTTTTTTTTAGGGTTTTGCGGAGCTGGCGCATGTAGGTGCTATTGAAATGATTTTTGGGTTAATCTCAAATTTTTTTAGGAGCGGCTATATTTCTATTACCTGAAGGTGCGATTTTTTATATAGCTGAATCTCTCTGTAGTTCAGCGATAGAAAATGATGACGGTTGTATTTTATATATAATTTGGACTGTATTGGGAATAGGCGCACAAATGTTGCTGTTTTTCATATTTGGAGTATTATAAAAGTAGTATATTGTAAATTAATCCGTTGGTTTCAATAGAAGCCATTCGTCCAAAATCAGGACAATGAGATCTGCAGTATGACCTTGCAAGGCTTTCGCAGATTCTGACTGCGCTAGCGACAACTGCGTTGCTTGTTTGAGCACCGTCAGGTGCGAGTTTTGCATAAGCAGGTGTCCATAGGCGCGCAGGAAGAATCCGAAAACGCAGCACGTCATTATTGTGGATAATGTCGGTGTTTCTGAATTTATCTAAATATTTACTTACAAAATAACAATCACCGCTGACCCAGTATCATCTTCAACCGGGGTATATTATTATTCAGGAGAAGGGTCTGGGGGAACATTTCTTCGTGAATCAGTGCCTCTGCGTAAGTAAAATCTCCGATATGTTCCGCCCCATGACTGTCACTGGACAGTACCACCGGAATCTCATACTTTCTGCAGCAACGGAGGATCTCCCTATTATTGGCCCGGGTATCACCTCTGTATCCATAAGGAGCCAGAGATGCCTCATTGATCTCAAAAATCACACCATACTCCCTGGCTGCCACAGCCAGCGTCTCAAAATCCACAGGAAAATGCGGATTGTCACAGTGTCCCAGGATTTTTACAGCAGGATGCTTCATTACATTAAGATAAGCAGTTGTATTTTCTTCTGCAGAACCACTCTTATAATTCTGTCCATGCATACTGGCAATGGCATAATCTAGCTCATTGAGCAGATCTTCCTCAAGGTCCACAGATCCCTTTGTATCCAGAATATTAAGTTCCACACCATAGAGAAGTTCGATTCCGAACCGCTTCCTGGGAGAATACAGGAGACTTCTGAAATAAGAAGAAGTTCCGGCAGCGAGAGTACCCGGACCATGATCAGTAATTCCCAGAAGCTTAAGTCCTCTGGCAGAAGCTGCCTTTGCCATGTCTGAGATAGTACAGGATGTGCCATGACCACTGGCAACAGAATGAGTGTGTATATCAGAAAGATACATAAAATTCCTCCTTAAATACAACAGATATTTTGTCTGCTGTATATGTAAATCAGTATATAAATACAATATAAATTCAGTATGGCAGTATGATTTCAAAATGTCAATGAAAAATGTAAAGTTCAAATAAAAACCAACAAAAAACAAAGAAAAATCACAACAAAACCCTCAAAAACAAAAAGAAACTGGTGTTGATTTTTGTTGACATGAAGAGACCTGTAGAGTATAATGAAACCATATATGAAACATGGCGCACCAGCGTCATGAGAAAGGAGAAGCGTGGAGATGTTTAATACCACAGATGTCCAAAAATCATCCAGGATTCCCAGACTTGTGAAGAATCTGTATGCTCATATGCCGGTGATCGAATCTGCCAGAGCAAAGCTGGTCACAGAGTCTTATCAGGCTACAGAAGGTGAACCGATCATCACCAGACGTGCCAAGGCTTTTGCTCACATTCTGCGTCATATCCCCATCATCATTCGTGATGAGGAACTGGTCGTAGGCAGCAGTACCATCGCACCGAGAGGCTGTCAGACTTTCCCGGAATATTCCTTCCAGTGGCTGGAGGATGAACTGGATACCGTTGAAACCAGGACAGCAGATCCGTTTTATATCGCAGAAGAAACCAAGCAGGAACTTCGTGAAGTGCATAAATACTGGAAAGGCAAGACCACCAGTGAACTCGCTACTTCCTATATGGCACCGGAAGCGATTAAAGCCATCGAACACAATATCTTTACACCAGGCAACTATTTCTATAATGGGGTAGGCCATGTAACTGTTAAATATGAGGAGGTACTTGCAATCGGTTATGAAGGAATCATAGCCAAAGCTCAGGCCGAACTGGACAAATGCCAGGTAGGTGACGGAGACTACGCAAGAAAATCTCATTTCCTGAACGCAGTGATCTTAAGCTGTCAGGCTGTTATCGAATACGCAGAGCGTTATGCAGCTCTGGCACAGGAGATGGCAGCACAGTGTCAGGATCCACAGAGAAGATCTGAACTTCTCATGATCGCTCAGAACTGCAGCAATGTTCCTCGAAAAGGCGCAACTACATTCTATGAGGCTTGTCAGTCCTTCTGGTTTGTACAGCAGCTTCTTCAGATGGAATCCAGTGGGCATTCTATTTCTCCTGGACGTTTTGACCAGTATATGTATCCTTATTATAAAGCAGATTTGGATAAAGGCATGCTGACCAGAGAATTTGCACAGGAACTGCTCGACTGTATCTGGGTTAAACTGAATGACCTGAACAAATGTCGTGATGCAGCATCCGCAGAGGGATTTGCCGGCTACAGCCTTTTCCAGAACCTGATCGTAGGCGGTCAGAACAAAGACGGAGAAGATGTGACCAACGATCTGTCCTTTATGTGCATTCAGGCATCCAAACATGTTTTCCTTCCGATGCCTTCTCTTTCTATTCGTGTATGGAACGGCTCTCCTCATGAACTGCTGATCAAGGCAGCTGAGCTTACCCGTACAGGTATCGGACTTCCGGCTTATTATAATGATGAAGTTATTATTCCTGCACTGCAGAACAGAGGACTTTCTCTTGCGGATGCAAGAGAATACAACATCATCGGCTGCGTAGAACCACAGAAAGCAGGAAAGACAGACGGATGGCATGACGCAGCATTCTTCAATATGTGCCGCCCGCTGGAACTTGTTTTTGCCAACGGTATGGACAAGGGCGAGATGGTAGGTATTCCTACCGGCGATGTCACAAAGATGACCACTTTTGATGAATTCTATGATGCATACAAGAAACAGATGGAATACTGTATCTCCCTTATGGTCAATGCAGATAATGCCATTGATGTGGCACACGCAGAGAGATGTCCGCTTCCGTTCCTTTCTTCTATGGTAGATGACTGTATGAGCAGAGGACTTTCTGTGCAGGAAGGTGGAGCTGTATATAACTTCACAGGCCCTCAGGGATTTGGTATTGCCAATATGGCAGATTCCCTTTATGCAGTACGTGAACTTGTATACAAACAGAAAAAAGTCTCCATGGAAGAATACAAAGAAGCTCTTGCATGGAACTATGACAAAGGACTGGACCAGCAGAGCATTGCCGACATGGCAGAAATGACTCTGAAGGATATGCAGGCACAGGGCATTGCTGTTAATGAAAAAACAGCAGCAGAAGTCTTAAGTACTCTCATGAAACTGAAACCTACAGAACAGCAGCTTCAGAGATTTACAGAGATCCATCACATGATCGACGAAATTCCGAAGTTCGGTAATGCTATTGATGATGTGGATTATTTTGCAAGGGACGTTGCCTATACATATACCAAACCTCTCCAGAAATATACCAACCCGAGAGGCGGCCATTTCCAGGCTGGTCTGTATCCGGTATCTGCCAACGTACCGTTGGGTGGACAGACAGGTGCTACACCGGATGGACGTTATGCACATACACCGGTTGCTGATGGCGTTTCTCCATCGGCAGGCAAAGATGTAAACGGACCGACAGCAGCAGCTACTTCGGTATCCAGACTGGATCACTTTATTGTATCCAACGGAACATTGTTCAATCAGAAGTTCCATCCTTCAGCACTTGCCGGAAGAGAAGGACTTGAGAAGTTTGTTGCACTGATCCAGGGATTCTTTGATCAGAAGGGTATGCATATGCAGTTCAACGTTGTAGACAGAGAGACCCTCCTGGATGCACAGAAACATCCGGAAAAATATCAGCATCTGGTTGTCCGTGTTGCCGGATACAGTGCACTGTTTACAACACTTTCCCGTTCTCTTCAGGATGACATCATCCGTCGTACTGAGCAGGGCTTTTAAAAGGTGAACCTATGGATTATTTAAATACAAAAGGTCGTATTTTTGATATCCAGAGATATTCTGTTCATGACGGACCGGGGATCCGTACCATCGTATTTCTCAAGGGCTGTGTGCTTCGCTGCAGATGGTGCTGCAATCCGGAATCCCAGGAATACAAGATCCAGACCATGAAGGTTCTGGGAGAAGACAAGATTATCGGAAGAGATGTGACTGTGGGAGAGACGATCGCTGAGGTGGAGAAGGATCGTGCCTACTACCGACGTTCCGGAGGAGGACTTACTCTTTCCGGAGGCGAGAGCCTCTGCCAGCCAGAATTTGCAAGAGATATGTTCCGGGCAGCCAAGGAACGGGGCATCAACACCGCGCTTGAAAGCATGGCATGTGCTCCTTTTGAGGTGATTGAAGAGATCCTTCCTTATCTGGATCTGTATCTTATGGATATCAAGCATACCAATCCGGCAAAACATAAAGAATTTACCGGAAGAGCCAATGATCTGATGATGGAAAATGCCCGTAAGGTAGCATTGTCCGGCAAGTGCAAACTGATCATCAGAGTTCCTGTGATCCCTACCTTCAATGCAACGGTAGAAGAGATCCAGGGAATTGCCTCTTTTGCAGACACACTTCCCGGTGTGGAACAGCTTCATCTGCTTCCATACCACAGACTTGGACAGGATAAATACACAGGTCTTGGAAGAGAGTATCTTATGGATGGAATTCTTCCGCCAACACAGGAACATATGCAGACACTGAAGAAAGCAGCAGAGTCTGTAAGCTCCCTGAAAGTACAGATTGGCGGCTGATTTTCACACCAGAATCATAAAAAACAACAAAAACAATAAAAACAACATAAAATACCAAATAAAACAACAAAAAACAACGATATTTTCTTGACAATATAGGGTATAAGGAGTAAAATCTCCTTAGAAACAAAAAAGAAACCAACCAAATTGCTTAAGGAGGAAACAAGCATGGTAAACGAATTTGAAATCAAAAAACAGATCTGTGACATCGGAAAACGTATCTACGATCGTAACATGGTAGCAGCAAACGACGGTAACATCTCCGTAAAACTGAATGACAATGAATTCCTCTGCACACCAACAGGTGTATCCAAAGGATTCATGACACCGGAATTCATCTGTAAAGTAGATGCTGAAGGTAACGTAATTCAGGCTAACCCGGGATTCAAACCATCATCCGAGATCAAGATGCATATGAGAGTATATCAGCAGAGACCAGATGTAGGATCTGTAGTACATGCTCATCCAATCTATGCAACATCTTTCGCAATCGCTGGTATTCCGCTTACACAGCCAATCATGCCAGAAGCAGTTATCGCTCTTGGATGTGTTCCGATCGCTGAGTACGGCACACCTTCCACAATGGAAATTCCGGACAACCTGGAAAAATACCTTCCATATTTCGACGCAGTTCTTCTTGAGAACCATGGAGCACTTACATGGAGCACAGACCTGAACGCTGCATATATGAAGATGGAATCTGTTGAATTCTATGCACAGCTTCTGTATCAGAGCAAAGTGCTGGGTGGACCGAAGGAATTCGACAAAGAAAACATCGAAAAACTGTACGCTATCCGTCGTAAATTCGGTATGCCAGGAAAACATCCTGCAAACATCTGTCTGAACAAAGACGGAAAGAACTGCCATAACTGTGGTGGAGCCTGCCACAACGAAGATTACAAACAGTTCCCAGGATATCAGTATGATTTTGTTGGAAAAGACACAACAAAAGATCCTCTTCAGGCAGCAGCTAATGGTGCTGATGCTGAACTGGTTGCAGCAATCACCAAAAAAGTTATGGAACAGCTTGGAATGAAATAATCAGAGTAAAACAAATTTTGTTTAACTCTTCATATTAAGGAGGACAATCTCATGCCAATAAGTGAGAGCATGGTACAGGATATTGTACAGGAAGTTATGGCAAAAATGCAGATTGCAGATGCTCCGACCGGTAAACATGGTATTTTCAAAGATATGAACGATGCAATCGAGGCTGCAAAGAAGTCCGAAATGATCGTAAAGAAAATGTCCATGGATCAGAGAGAAAAAATCATTACCTGCATTCGTAAAAAAATTAAAGAAAATGCAGAAGTTATGGCTCGTATGGGCGTTGATGAAACCGGAATGGGAAATGTAGGGGACAAAATCCTCAAACATCATCTGGTAGCAGACAAAACACCTGGTACAGAAGACATTACAACTACTGCATGGTCAGGAGACAGAGGACTGACACTGATCGAAATGGGACCATTTGGTGTTATCGGTGCAATCACACCATGTACCAACCCAAGTGAAACAATCCTCTGCAATACAATGGGTATGCTGGCAGGTGGTAATACAGTAGTATTCAACCCACATCCGGCAGCTATCAAGACTTCCATCTTTGCGATCAACCTGGTAAACGAGGCTTCCCTGGAAGCTGGCGGACCGGACAACATTGCAGTAACTGTTGAGAAGCCAACCCTTGAAACAAGCAATATCATGATGAAACATAAAGATATTCCGCTGATCGCTGCAACAGGCGGCCCTGGCGTTGTAACAGCTGTTCTTTCTTCAGGTAAGAGAGGAATCGGTGCCGGAGCAGGTAACCCGCCTGCAGTTGTTGATGAAACAGCAGATATCCGCAAAGCAGCTCAGGACATCGTAAACGGATGTACATTTGATAACAACCTTCCATGTATCGCAGAAAAAGAAGTTGTTGCTGTATCTTCTGTAGTAGATGAACTGATGCACTACATGCTTACAGAGAATGACTGCTATCTTGCATCCAAAGAAGAACAGGATAAACTTACATCCGTAGTTCTTGCAGGCGGCAAACTGAACCGTAAATGTGTAGGACGTGATGCACGTACACTTCTTTCCATGATCGGAGTAAATGCACCGGCTAATATCCGCTGCATCATCTTTGAAGGACCGAAGGAACATCCGCTGATCACAACAGAGCTTATGATGCCAATCCTTGGAATCGTCAGAGCAAAAGATTTTGACGATGCTGTAGAGCAGGCTGTATGGCTGGAACATGGCAACCGTCATTCCGCACACATCCATTCCAAGAACGTTGACAACATTACCAAATATGCGAAAGCAATCGATACCGCTATCCTTGTTAAGAACGGACCTTCCTATTCTGCACTTGGATTCGGAGGAGAAGGATACTGTACATTTACAATCGCAAGCCGTACAGGAGAAGGTCTTACAAGTGCAAGCACATTCACAAAGAGAAGACGCTGCGTAATGTCAGACAGCCTTTGCATTCGCTAATCAGGAGGAAATTTTAAAATGGATATGAACAATGTAAATATCGAAGAGATTGTAAAACAGGTTCTTTCCGGAATGACCGGAAGTGCTCCGGCAGCAGCTCCTGCTGCAGCACCGGCTGGTAATGCAATCCCGAAAACAGCACGAGTTGCAATGATGACCGAAAAGAAACACTTCGAACTTCAGGAATATCCGCTTCCGGAAGTTGGAGATGATGATATCCTTGTTAAAGTAGAAGGATGCGGTGTCTGCGGAACAGATGCTCATGAATACAAGAATGACCCATTTGGTCTGATCCCAGTAGTTCTTGGACATGAAGGAACCGGTGAGATCGTTGCCATGGGCAAAAACGTTAAAGTTGATACAGCTGGTAAACCGGTCAAAATTGGTGACAAAGTTGTTACATGTATGATCTTCAAAGATGATCCGGAGATCACAATGTTCGACCTGAATAAGAAAAACGTTGGCGGTGCTGATGTATATGGACTTCTTCCGGATGATGATGTAAAATTCAACGGATGGTTTGCTGATTACATCTTCATCAGAGGCGGAAACTTCGGTTCCACATTCTTCAATGTAAGTGATCTGGATCTGGATTCCCGTATCCTCATCGAGCCATGTGCAGTACTTGTACATGCAGTTGAAAGAGCAAAAACAACAGGCATCCTGAAATTC
>OLQV01001496.1_pt1 | contig 17500 bp, 18 predicted proteins | sample 1672371 | NCBI WGS metagenome assembly OLQV01 (sample SAMEA3136676, study PRJEB25190) | human gut metagenome
GCCTTATGGTAAATAAATTTAGTACAAGTATTCAAGGCTATAAAAAAGAAGAAGTTAATGATTTTGTTAAGGAAGTAACAGATGAATATGAAAGTATGTTACAAAAACTTAAAAGTAGTTGTGAGATAATTGAGACATTAAAAAGTGAATTAAAACATTATAAAGATATTGAATCCACGCTAAATCGTGCTATTCTTGTAGCGGAAGAATCAACAAGTAATATAAAAAAAGCAGCTTATGATGAATCGAAAGTAATCATCGAAGATGCTAAAAGAAATGCAACTAAAGTAATTAATAATGCTTTACAAAAAGCAGAGAAAATAGAATCTGAAGCAGAAAGTTTAAGAAGAAAAGTTGCAGTATATAAAAGAAGATTTAGAACTTTAGTTGAAGATCAATTAGATGAAATAGAACAATTTGATGATAGACTTTAACAAGTCTATTTTTATTTTAAAATTTAAAAATACTCTTGAATTTTATTATTTTTAGGTATACAATATTTACAAAAAAGGAGATATGATAATGGAAGAAAATTTTAACGTAAATAATCCAACTAAAGAAAATATAGATTATGCTTTTAAAAATTTAATTTTTTATGTTACGGAATCTACATTATTAGATTTATACCAAAACCAAAAAGATGATTTCAAAAAAGTATTACTCGAAATTAATGAAATTTTAGAATCTTATGTAAATAATGAGAATTTATCATCCATAAATGATGAAAAATTACAAAACATAAAATTTGATTTAATTGATTTAGATGTTGAAACAAAAGAAATAAAATCTTATTTTGCAGAATGGTCTTTACTGTGGTTAGATGCAATTATTTCTTTAAGAACATCAGAAATTAAAATGGGAGGTTTAAAAACGGGGGGGAGAGACAAGTATGGAAATATTTCTAATTAATTTGTTAGATTAATTGGATATATAAATTTAATTTTAAAGTTTGAAACATATAAAAAGGACTATTATGGATAAAAGAAATATTAAACTTTATAAACAGTTATGCCTTATTATATGAAAAAACTAGAAACTTAAAATCTATTAATAATGATGAGTTAGTGAAAATTTATGAAAAGGCTGATGAACTACAGACAAAATATATATGTAATGATAAAACGGAAAGTGAAAGTGAATTTTCTGATTATGTTTTAAATTTGCTATGTGACTTAAGAGTTAAATATAAAGAAGATATGGAAGGAGATAAAGAAAATGGCGGGTAGAGATAAGTACGGAAATTATGTAAATGATAAAGGAGTTACTATAAAAGTAACTACAGATAAAAGTGGAAATGATCATATTAGCTTTTACGGTGGAAAAGTGGATAAACCGCATGATGCAGCACATGTTAATATAAATTATGATAAAAGTTCTTGGAGTAGCACAACCCATAACCCTGATAAAAGTGAAACAAATTCTGGGTCTGGTGGATGTTATTTAACTACTGCTTGTATGATGTATTTTCAAGAAAATTTTGATGATAATTGTTATGAGTTAACAGTACTACGTTGGTTTAGAGATAATTTTGTATCAAAAGAAGATATAAAACATTATTATGAAGTAGCACCTACTATTGTAGAAGGTATTAATAATGAAGAAAAATCAGATATTATTTATGATTATATTTATGATAATATAGTAGACTACTGTGTTGAACAAATTGAAGAAGGAAACTATGATAAAGCCTATAGTAGATATAAAAATAGTGTTTTAGTTTTAGAAGAACAATTTGCAAAACCATTGCTAGAACAAAAATTTACTAAAGTTTTAAAAAGAGTTCTTGCATAAAAAATAAAAGAGCCTAAAACATGATATAGACTCTTATTTCTTTTAAAAAAAGACTACTTTTTCGTAGCCTTTTTTGGTTTAGTTATAAATTCATTTACTTTTTTCATAATAATGTAACTTCTTGATATTAGAAAACCAACACCAAATAAAGTAACAATACCACCAAAAACATATTGAGCAGTAGAATCTCTTTTAATAAAAGCTTCTACTATCAAATAAATCCCAAATAAAATAAGGGCAATACTATAAAATAGTATTCTTTTAAATCTTGATTTTAATTCAATACCTTGTTCAGTTTGATAAAATTCTAACTTTGCTTCTTTTTTTTCTTCTTTACTTAATCTTTGATATTTATATTTTTTCATAATCTACCACCTGAAACAATTATAACATAAAAATTAGTACTAGTAAAATATAATATTTTTTGGTAAAATTATATTGAAGGTGATTAGTGTTGAAAAAATTAGTAATTATATTAATAATAATAGGTGTTTTAGTCGGAGGTTTCTTCGGGTATAGATTTGTATCAGGTAAAATCGAAGATGCAAGAATTGAAAAGATTAAAGAAGGATGGCACATAGAAATATCAAATGAATTTGTTAAAATTAGAAAAGATTCAGATCGTAATAGTGCAGAACTTGGTGAAGCTAAAAAAGGTGATGTCTATAAAGTAGATGATATGGAAAACTATGGTGGAAATAGATGGTATCACATTGAATATGCTAAAGATAAATGGGGATGGATTTGTAATCCGAAAGGAACAGAATATGTAGATGATGGAAATAATCCAGATGATATCGCATATCCCACAATTAAATTCTTTGATGCAGTTTATTATGTAGATTCAATTGATGATATAAATTATGATCATATCGAAGTTACTGATGATAAAGAAGGTGTAACAGTTACTCACAAAGTTTATCATGAAGTGGATGAACAACAAAATAAAGACCAATACTGGATTCAATATACTGCAACTGATGCCGTAGGTAAAGTTACTAAAAAAGTTCAAAAGATAGAATTTAATAAAAAACCAAGTGAAGACCAAGTATTAGATTTTAAAGACTTAGATAGAAAATAATATAATGAAAAATACAACCAAATTAACTGGTTGTATTTTTTAAATTATACTAGCATCCACTCGGTATATAGATACCATCCTTCTATCAATAAAAGATTGGAAACGATTATTGATAAGTAGAGTTTACGATATGTACTTTCCTCTACAACTACATTATAAAACATTTTAAATAAAATATCACTATAAAATTTAACTTTTTGTAAAAATTGTATTTGTTCGCTTGTTTATAGTTGGTAAATATAGTATAATGATTATCAGGAACATTCAATGTGGGTGTCGTCCTCCTAACTCTAAGAAGAATAGGAGGTGATAATTAATGAAATTAAAAACTTTTATTTTAAGGTTATTAAATAACATCATTAATATATTACTGTTAATAATTATATTAACTTTAATACCTAAATAAATAAGACACTCTACATTGCTGTAGAGTGTCATAACAATAATATTGGATGACATTCACTAAGCGGATGAATGTTCCTTTTATATTATATGTAAGAAATTAATCTCACATACCAATATCTAAATGGTGGGGTGTTAGGGAATCGAACCCTAGACCCACTGATTAAGAGTCAGTTGCTCTACCTGCTGAGCTAACACCCCATATTTGTTCCCTTAAGAACAAATAAATTATACCAAAGAATAAAAAATAATGCAATAGGGTTTACTTAAAAATGTATAGTTTTCTAATAAAAAACGTGAGAAAATCATAATTAATAAAGTTTTAACGATGACAAATTAGTTATCAAATGTTATACTTATATAGTAAAGAAATAAATAAAGGGAGATAAAGTATGGTTGAAATTAGTTTAAAATCAAGTGATTTATTATATTTATCTGCAAGTATCAATGAAGTAAGTAGTGCCTATGCAACAATAATTATAGTACCAGGTTTAAATGAATATAAAGAAAGATACTTTGAAATGATAGATTATTTTGTAAATAATAAATTTAATATTGTAATATATGACCCACGTGGTCAAGGTAAAAGCGTAAATAATGAAAATACCCTTGGGTTTATAAGTGATGCTCAAAAATTAATTGATGATTTTAAAAATGTGGTAAAATACACAGAAAAAAGATTTCCAAATATTTCAATCTATGTTGTAGCAGATAGTCTTGGAACTCTTCCTGTTATAAATTATTTACCAGATAATGAAAGTATTAAAAAAATAGTTTTAACAAGTCCACTTTACCAAAAAGATATCGAAGGTAACTTAAAAATGGCAAAGTTTATGTTAAATATAATGGGTAAGAATAAAGAAAATTCATATTTTCAAAATCTTCTTGGCTTTGGCACTAAATCAGTAGTGGTTAATGATATAAATGAAAAAGAAAAAATAAAAAATGATGCTAACTGTTTTTATAATTATAAAAATAAAAGTGTTTATGAAATACTAAGACTTGAAGAAAACATTAAAAAAATAAAATTTAATAATAATATTAAACTTGCTATAGCAACTGGTGCCTTAGATACAAAATTAAGTGGCAAAGAAAATATAACTGAGTTAGTAAATGTATTAAATAAAAATGGATTAACTAACATTGGTTATTTTAATTATCCCAATATGGGTCATAAAATATTATTTGACAATGGAAAAAAGTTAGTTTGGCAAGATATTTTAGCATTTTTCCAAAATTAGCTTGTATTTAATATAAAAATGTGCTAAGATTATTGTGAAATCGATGAAGAAAGACACGATTAATAATTAGTGTTTCATAGAAAGTTAGTGGGTGATGGAAACTAACAAACACAATATTAGTTACCACTTTCCAAGAGGATCTAATAAATCCCGGGTAAAACCGTTATATAATTAAGTTAATTAAAGGATGGTACCGTCATATCTATGACTCCTTAGTATCATCCTTTTTATTTTTAAAAAGGAGAATTTTTATGAAATATGAAGAAGAGTATCAACAAATACACAAGAAAATGTTTGAACTGAAACTAAAGATTACTAGGCTTGAAGAACGAAGCCATCCCGAGCTTTACAAAGAAATGTTAGAACAATTAAAACAAGAATATGAAGAATTAAAAAATGAAATGTATAAATGTAAATACAGACATTATGAACAAATGAAAGAAGGAAGATAAAATGATAAATATTAAAGAAGATAAAAAATTAAGTGTAATGAATCACTCATGTGCACACCTTTTAGCTCAAGCAGTTAAACACTTATATCCGGATGCATTATTCTGGGTTGGTCCAGTTATTGAAGAAGGATTCTATTATGATATTGATTTAAATGGAAAGACACTTAATGAAAGTGATTTGCCAGTAATTGAAAAAGAAATGAAAAAAATAGCCAAGGATGGAAAAAGAATAGTTAGACATGAAATATCTAAAAAAGAAGCTCTAGAAATGTTTAAAAATGATCCATATAAGATTGACTTAATAAGTAGAATGGATGAAAATGAACAAGTTATTTCATGTTATACTCAAGGGGATTTCACAGACCTATGTCGTGGACCGCATTTAGATACAGTAAAAGAATTAAAGTATTTTAAACTTTTAAAAGTAAGTGGAGCATACTGGAAAAATGATGCTAAAAACCATATGCTTCAAAGAGTATATGGAATTTGCTTTGATACAGAAGAAGCACTTCAAAAACATTTACAAGAACTTGAAGAAGCCAAAGAAAGAGATCACCGTAAAATAGGTAAAGATTTAGGTATCTATATGCTTAGTGATTTAGTTGGTCGTGGACTTCCAATGTGGCTTCCAAACGGTTATACTTTATGGAGAACACTTCAAAATTATATAACAGATAAAGAAATTTATTATGGATATAAACATGTTCATACACCAGACTTAGGTAGTGTAGAACTATATAAAACAAGTGGACATTGGGATCACTATAAAGATGATATGTTCCCAGCAATGGAAATGGATAATGAAGCTTATGTCTTAAGACCTATGAATTGTCCACATCACATGGTAATGTATAAAAATTTCTTACATTCATATAAAGATTTACCAGTTCGTATTGCTGAAATAGCCAATGACTTTAGATATGAAGCAGCTGGAGCAGTAAAAGGTATTGAAAGAGCTAGATCATTTACTCAAAATGACTCACATATATTCTGTACTCCAGAACAAATAGAATCTGAATTTAAAGGTGTCTTAGATTTAATCATGGATGTTTACAAAGACTTTGGATTTAAAGATTATAAATGTCGTTTGTCACTAAGAGACCCAGAAGATAAAGAAAAATATTTCCAAGATGATGATATGTGGAATAAAGCTGAAGATGATTTAAGAAAAGTATTAAATGATATTGGAATAGATTATGTCGAAGCTAAAGGTGAAGCAGCATTCTATGGACCAAAACTAGATATTTTAATTAAACCAGCAATAGGTAATGAAGTGGCATTATCAACAATTCAACTTGACTTCTTACTTCCAAGAAAATTTGAACTTTATTATATAGATGAACAAGGCGAAAAGAAAACACCAGTTGTAATTCATAGAGCAGTTCTTGGTTCGATTGATAGATTCATTGCTCTTTTACTTGAAGAAACAAAAGGAGCACTACCTTTATGGCTTGCCCCAGTTGGTATTAATGTTATTCCAGTAAATAATGAATATCACTTAGAATATGCTAAAGCTATTTATGAAGAAATTCGTAAAAAGGGATATCGTGTTGAAATTGATGACCGTAATGAAAAATTATCATATAAAATGCGTGAAGGTCAACTTAAAAAAATTCCAATTACAGTAATTCTTGGTCAAAAAGAAGTTGATAATAAAGAAATAAGTTTCAGATTATTTGGTAGCCAAGATACAACTACATTAAGTATTGATGAGTTTTATAACTACATTAAAGATTTAATAGAAAACAAGAAATAGAGCATTGTCTCTATTTTCTTTTTTTGAACATAAATTTGCATTTTGTTATAAATTGTGGTATAATTACTATAACTTGAGGGGGTTATTACTTATGGAGTTTAAAAATTTAGACCAAGAAAAGGCTTTTATGAAGAAAGAAGCCCAAAGATTAAAAATATCATATATGGCAGCATATACGACTTATTATGCTAGAAAGTTACTAGAAAAAGTAGCTTTGATTAATCATGGCAATTTAGTAGTAAAGGGAAGTTTTAGTCAATATGTTCACTTAGGTGAACTAACTAGACCAGTATTAGATATCGATTTATCATCAACATGTTCTCATCAAATACCAATTAATATATTGTTCGCAGCAATATATGACACATTCGATAATATTACTGAATATGATTTAAGTAGTTTACCAAGACAAACTAATAATGGTGTATATAAAATACCTGTCGTTGCAAAAATCAAATATGAAAATAGTAAAGAAATGGTTGTACCAGTACCAATAGATTATAAGGAAAACAACAAAGTAATATTTGAAACTCAATTTAAAGGTGTTGAGCCGTTATTTAAAGGAGATAAAAAGTTTTATATAAACACACCATCATTCGAAGAACATATCGCTGAAAAATTGTACATTATTGCTCACAATACAAGAAGTGATGTACCAAACACCAGAGTAAAAGATTTTTATGATATATATAATTTGTTTGGAAAAGATTATGATGCAGATAAATTTAGTTTATATTTTGAAACTATGGTTTTAATGTATGGAATGCATCTTGAAAATATAAGTGTTGATTTTCTAAATAAAGAATTTATCAAACGTCATGAAGATTTATGGATACAAATGAGAAAAAAATATCAATTCGTTGATCAAGATGTTGAACTAAGAGATGCAGTTTATTACACAAAAGCTGTATTAAGTGAACAAATTCAAAAAATAAGAACTGGTGAATTCAAAGAACAAGCTTATTCACTTGCAAGAAGAAAATCCTAGGGGGAACTATGGAAGTTAGAAATTTTACAAAAGAAGAAATATACAACATGCATTATTTAAGTATGGTTACATCTGAAGGCGACATAGCCTTAGTTAATGATAAAGCAATCAAATTATTTAGAAGAACTAGCGGAGACTACTTTAGTAATAAATTATTTACCATTCATTCTCTAGCAGATGATCAATCCCTAAAAGGTATTAAAGAATTAGTGTTACCTGAAAAAATAATAACTATTGATAAAAAAATAGTAGGTTTTACAATGCCTTATGTAAAAGGAGTAACCCTAGAAGAATACTTAGATAGTGATGTATCAATTGACTTAAAAATTAATGCATTAAAAAAAGTAGGTAATATCTTAGAAAAAATGAAAGAGCTAAGAATTAAAAATCAAATGCCAGACTTCTTTATTAATGACTTGCATGAAAAAAATTTCATTGTAAATCTAGATTCAAAAGAAGTATCAGTGGTTGATCTAGATTCATGTAGTATCGATGGTAACTTAAAATTTGGTTCAAAATACTTAAGTTATTTAACTCCGTTAGATGGATTTAAAAAATATAAAAAGGTTGAAACATTTACTTGTGGAGCAGATTACATACCAAGTATGGATACAGACCTTTATTGTTATATTATCATGGTTCTAAATTTTCTAAGTAATATTGACTTTCACAAACTAAGTGTAGAAGAAGCAAATAAATATTTTGAATACTTAAGCAATATTGGATTAAATAAAGAATTACTTGATAATATAAGCAAAATATATAGTGAAGATAAAAACGTAAATATAGCGGATTCTCTAGATTATATCAAAGAAGTAATAGGTAAAAGTAGAGTAAGAATAAGATAGTTATCTCGTCAAAATGTTAAATTTAGGGGTATTTTATGTCGTCAAATTGTTAAAATTGAGGCAAATTATCTTGTCAAAATGTGAAATGTGTAGTAAAATGAAGCTAGAAAGAAGGAATCAAAATGGATAATAAAATGTATTTTAAAAGAAAAATATATGACAAATTGGTTGAATGGAAAAAAAATAGCGATGGTAAAACTGCACTGCTTATTGAAGGAGCAAGACGTATTGGAAAAAGTACAATTGTTGAACTATTTGCTAAAAATGAATATGAAAATTATCTTATAATAGATTTCAATATCGCTCCAAATGAAATAAAAGATTTGTTTATAAATGAACGAAGCGATATTGATTTAATCCTACAAAAACTACAATCATTCTATGGTAAAGTTTTACCTGTAAGAAAATCATTAATAATATTTGATGAAGTTCAATTTTGCCCTGAAGCAAGATCAATGATTAAGTATTTAGTTGCAGATGGAAGATACGATTACCTAGAAACAGGTTCATTAATATCAATTAAGAAAAATGTAGAAAACATACTTATTCCATCTGAAGAAAGAAAAATAAACATGTATCCACTAGACTTTGAAGAATTCTTGTGGACTCTTAATGACAATGCTACAATTCCATTCTTAAGAGATTGTTATATTAATAAGAAAAAAGTAGATATAGCACACAAAAGAATAATGAAAGATTTTAGGACTTACATTCTTGTTGGAGGAATGCCTCAAGCAATAGCAGAGTACATAAACACAAAAAGTTTTGACCGTGTTGATGAAATAAAAAGAAATATATTAATTTTATATCATGATGATATTAATAAACATGGTACAAATAGCAAAAAAATCCTTAATATATATGATAATATACCTGGACAATTATCAAATGGTAGCAAGAAATATAAAATATCATCAATTGATAAAAATGCTAGAAATCAAAATTATGAAAGTGAACTAGTATGGCTTGATGAAGCAAAGATAGTAAATCTATGTCACAATGTAACTGATCCAAGTGCTGGCTTGTCACTAACTAAAGAAGAAAGTAATTATAAGTGTTATCAATCAGATGTAGGACTTCTAGTAACTCAAGCTTTTATTAATAAACCATTCGTAGATAATGAAATATACAAAGCTATATTATTTGATAAACTTAATGTTAATGAAGGTATGATTATGGAAAACTATGTTGCTCAAACTTTAAAAGCAAATGGTTATGAACTATTTTATTATAGCAAAAATGATAATGATATCGTAGAAAATAATATGGAAGTTGATTTTCTAATTGTTCAAGACAAAAAAATAAATCCAATCGAAGTAAAATCAAGTAATTACAAAAAACATACTTCAATAGATAGATTCAAGAAAAAATATAAGAAAAATGTTGGAACAAGATATGTTCTTCACACAAAAGACCTTGAAGTAAACGGAGATATTGTGTATTTACCTTTATATATGGCCATGTTTTTATAAAAATTTGACAATTCATAAAAACTAGAGTAAAATAAATAACCAATCAAAGATATATTTGATTAATTGAATGGAGAAAAAATTATGAATATTAAAACACTGATAACAAGCTATATTGAAAATGAAAGATTATTTGAAATATTAGATTCCTTATTAGAACAAGGGGTAATAACTTTAACTGACTTAGAAAGTGAATTTATCGAAGCTAATCCTTTAAAAATAATAGCATTTATAAATCATTATAAGAATAATGGATTAAATCTTGAAAAAATGGAAGATGCTATATTAAATTATAGGGAAAGTAAGTTTATTATAGATTATGCTAAAAAATGCCCTTATGCAAATATAAGTAAATGTGAAGATGCAATTATAAATGGATATAGTGAACAATTAATTTATGAATTTGCTCGTGATGTAGATGGTGCAAACATTAAAAAGTTAGAAAAAGCAGTAACTAAATGCAAGCCAGAAGTAATATATTTATTTGCAAAATTCGTAAAAGGTGCTAATGTAGAAAATCTTGAAAATGCTTTAATAAAGTATGCTAAAAAAAATGGTAATGGCAGTTATTTTGCTAAGTTTGCTAAAGATGTAAAGAAAGCTAATGTAGAAAGACTTTTAAATGCAGCTATAAAAAATGGAGATATATTAAATGAATTACTAGAATTTGCAACAATTCCAAATATAAATATCGAAAAAATAGAAAGAGTTATTCTTTCAAAATATTCAAAAGAAGATGTAATTTATTATCTTAATACTATAAAGGGAATAAGTTATGAAGAATTTATAGATTTAATGATTAAAAGAAGTATTGCTAAAAAAGATACTGAAACTATTTTAAATATCTTAAACTTAGAAGTTTATACTATATATAATGATATAGATCGTGAAATGATTTCAAAACTTGAAGATGCATTAATAAAAATCGGAGATATAAAAGCTTTAATTAAAGTACAAATAAGATATGGTTTTATAAATAATAAAAAAATAAATGGTTACTTATCTACAGTTTCAGGTATTGATAATACTCTTGAAGAATTAATTAATACTACAGATAATAATGAATTAAAAAGAAGTTTAATATTTATATATAGTGAAATAAAAACAATTAGAAATACTAAAAAAATAAATAATATAAATGATTTATTAAGATACATAAATGCTTATAATGAGCTTCCAACTTGTAACTTAGTTGAAATAATTAGTGATAAAGAAATTAAAAGAACAAGAAATAGCCAGATATAATATAAAATGTTGTTAACACTTAAAAAAATCTCAAAAAAATACAAAAAAATAATGACAAGTATAAAAAAGTATAAAAAATATTTGACAAACATATAATAATAGTGTAAAATATGATTGTTATGAGAAAAAGGAAAGAGATTTAGTATCCACCCGATTGCAAAAAGTAATGGGTATAAAAGCCAAAGATTATTAAATAAGTTTAATGGATTTTTTTGGAATGGATACTGAATAAGTATTCATTTTTTAATAATATGGAGGTGCTTATTATAGCAAAGTTTGATAGTAATGAACTACCAATCAATGAGGGAATTAAGTTTCAAGAAGTGATGGTAATCGGGCCAAATGGCGAAAAAATGGGCTTAAAGAATATTAAAGATGCTCTTACACTTGCAAATTACGCTGGTTTGGATTTAGTTTTAATGAATGGTAATGGGGTACCACCTGTTACAAAGATAATGGATTATAACAAATACCGTTATGAAAAACAAAAGAAATTAAAAGAAAGCCAAAAGAAAGCAAGAGAAGCAAATAAAGAGATGAAAGAATATCGTCTTTCAGTTACCATTGATGTTGGAGACTTTGAAACAAGAAAAAAAAATGCACAAGAATATCTTGAAAAAGGACATAAAATCAGAGCATTTATCCGTTTTAAAGGTCGTCAAATGGCAAGACCAGAACTAGGTAAGGAAGTATTACTTAGATTTGCAGAAGCTTTAAGTGAAGTATCAATAATTGAGACTGAACCAAAAGTAGATGGAAGACAAATAGCGATGATTTTAGCACCAAAAAAAGGAGAAGGTAAGAAATAATGGCAAAATGTAAACAAAAAACACATAAGTCAAGTAGTAAAGTGTTTAATAAGAAAAAAAATGGTTCTCTAACTTATATGAAGTCAGGAAGTAACCATAAAACTGGAAAAGATACAGCAAAAGCAGTAAGACAAAGACGTAATAAAGGTACGTTAGCAAAAGGAGATAGTAGCAGATTAAAATCTGTTATCTAATCATGGAGGTGAAATAATATGGCAAGAGTTAAAGGTGGAAATGTTTCAAAAAACAGAAGAAGAAAAGTTTTAAAAGAAGCAAAAGGTTACTTTGGAAGTAAACACAGATTATATAAGACTGCACAAGAACAAGTTTTTCATAGTGGAGCTTATGCATATAGAGACAGAAGACAAAATAAAAGAAATTTCAGAAAATTATGGATTACAAGAATCAATGCTGCATGTAGAGAAAATGAAATCAGTTATTCTAAATTTATAAATGGTTTAGCTAAAGCAGGTATTGAAATCAACAGAAAAATGTTATCAGAAATGGCAATTGATGATCCTAAATCATTTACAGCATTAGTTGAAACTGCTAAAAAAGCTTTAAATGGTGAAGTAAAAGTAGCTAAAAAAGAAGTTAAAGCTGAAAAAGTTGAAAAGAAAGAAACTAAAAAAAGTGAAAAAGAAGATTTAAGTACAAAGACTTTAGCAGAATTAAAAGCACTTGCTAAAGAAAAAGGAGTAAAAGGTTACTCTACAATGAAAAAAGATGAATTACTTGCATCTTTAAAATAAATAGTGCTTGCAAAAGAGTGAGTTTTAAATTATAATATAAGAAGAAGTTTATTCTTGGTTTTGATATCTCCAAATCATTACTATGATTAAACCAATTATGAAAGTGGGAGGAAAAATATTATGGCATTAATGAAAGAAGAAAAAGCAAAAATAATTAAAGAATTTGCTAAATCAAAAAACGATTGTGGTTCAACTGAAGTACAAATCGCAATTCTTACAAATGAAATCAATAACTTAACTGAACATTTAAAAGAACATAAGCATGACTATCATTCAAAAAGAGGTCTACTTATGAAAGTTGGTCGTCGTAAAAAATTACTAGACTACTTAAAGAAAAATGATGTAGTAAGTTATAGAGAAGTAATTAAAAAATTAAATTTAAGAAAATAATTAAAAGGGCACTTGTTTTTAGTGTCTTTTTGTTTTAGAAAGGATGTATATGAAAAAAGTATTTAAATTAGATTTTGATGGAAGAGAGCTAGTAGTAGAAGCTGGAGAACTAGCAAAACAAACAAACGGAGCAGTACTTGTAAGATATGGAGACACTGCAGTATTATCTGTTTGTGTAATGGGAAAAACACCAGTATCACAAGATTTCTTTCCACTTCAAGTTTTATATCAAGAAAGATTATATTCTGTAGGTAAAATTCCTGGTGGATTTATTAAAAGAGAAGGTCGTCCAAGTGATGCTGCAACACTTGCTGCAAGATTAATTGATAGACCTATTAGACCTATGTTTGATGAAAACTTAAGAAATGAAATTCAAGTAATTAACACAATATTATCTGTTGATCAAGATAATTCACCAGAAATGACTGCATTATTTGGTTCATCACTTTGTTTAGGTATATCAAATATTCCATTTGATGGACCTGTAGCAGGAGTTATAGTTGGTTTAGTTGATGGTAAGTTTGTTATTAATCCAACTGCAGAACAAAATGAAATAAGTGAACTTCACCTAACAGTAGCAGGAACTAAGGATGCAATATGTATGGTTGAAGCTGGCTCTAAAGAAGTAAGTGAAGAATTAATGCTTGATGCATTAATGTTTGCTCATGAAAATATAAAGAAGTTATGTGAATTTGAACAAAGTATTATTGATGAAATCGGGGTAGAAAAAGTTGAACTACCTAAGGCAGAAATTGATTCTGAAATTGAATCAGCTGTAAGAGAATATGCAACAGCTGATATGCTTGCCGCTATTCAAATTAAAGATAAGTTAGAAAAATATGCTAAAATTGATGAAGTTAAAGAAAATACAGTGGCTCATTTTGATAAAATTTATGCTGAAGATGAAGATAAAGCAAATAAACTTGCTCAAGTAAGTAAAGTACTTCATTTAATTGAAGGCGGAGAAGTAAGACGTTTAATTACTGATGAACATATTAGACCAGATGGTAGAAGAATGGATGAAATTAGACCACTTTATGCTGGTGTTGATTTACTTGCAAGAACTCATGGTTCAGCTCTTTTCTCAAGAGGAGAAACCCAAGTTTTAGCAACAACTACTCTAGGTGCTCTAGGTGAACATCAAATTCTTGATGGACTTGGAATTGAAGACACAAAAAGATTCATGCTTCATTATAACTTCCCACAATTCTCAGTTGGTGAAGTAGGAAGATATGGTTCTCCAGGAAGAAGAGAAATTGGTCATGGTGCTTTAGGTGAAAGAGCATTAGCTCAAGTAATTCCATCTGAAGAAGAATTCCCATACACAATTCGTGTTGTTAGTGAGGTTCTAGAAAGTAATGGTTCATCTAGTCAAGCAACAATTTGTTCAGGATGTTTAAGCTTAATGGCAGCAGGTGTTCCAATTAAAGCTCCAGTAGCAGGTATAGCAATGGGACTTATCACCAGTCCAGATGGAAGCAAATATACAATTCTTACTGATATTCAAGGACTTGAAGATCATATGGGAGATATGGACTTTAAAGTAGCAGGTACACGTGAAGGAATCACAGCACTTCAAATGGATATTAAAATAAAAGGTGTAACAAAAGAAATTTTAGGTGAAGCACTTGCTCAAGCTAAAAAAGCTCGTATGGAAATTCTAGATGTTATGGAAAGTGCTATTCCAGAACCACGTAAAGAAGTAAGTAAATATGCACCAAAGATTGAAACATTTAATGTTGACCCAGAAAAGATAAGAGATATCATTGGTAAGGGTGGAGAAATGATTACTAAAATTATTCTTGAAGCATCAAATGTAGCAACAGTAAATGATAAAGACGCTGTTAAAGTTGATCTTGAAGATGATGGTAGAGTAATAATTTATCACACAGATAAAGATATAATCGCTAAGACTAAACAAATGATACTTGATGTAATTCGTGAAGTTGAAGAAGGAAAAACTTATACTGGAAAAATAACAAAAGTTGAAGATTTTGGTTGTTTTGTAGAACTTTGGCCTGGATGTGAAGGATTAGTGCACGTTTCACAACTTGCCTGGGAAAGAGTAGAAAAGCCAAGTGATATGTTCAGTGTTGGTGATGAAATCATGGTTAAATCTCTAGGTTATGATAATCGTGGAAGATTAAATCTTTCTCGTAAAGAATGTTTACCAAAACCAGAAAAGAAAGAAAAACCAAAGAATAAAGAATAATACATAAAGTTAAAAGAGACTACATTTTTTGTAGTCTCTTTTGTTATATTTTATAATATTTTTGATTTTTACTAGTAGGTTTATCAGGAATAGTTAATCTAATTAAATCTTGTTTAATAGCAGGATCTAAGTATACATTTCTTAAAGTTTCTTTAGATTTAATATTTAATTTATTCATTATTTCATTAGCTGATAATGGTGTATTAATGTCCATAACATCCAGTAATTTATTAATATTTACATCTTCATTTGTTAATGGCATTGGAGTAGTAGAAATTAATTCATCTAAAGTATCATCAATCATTCTTAACATAAAGTTAATAAATTCATTTGAATTACCAGAATTATTACAATCTGCAATAGCTTTATAATAATCATCTTGATATTTATGGATATTTGATTCAATTGGTATATATTCAAATAAATCTTTCCAGTTATAAAGAATTACATTTTGCCATAATCTTGCCATTCTTCCATTTCCATCACTAAATGGATGAATAAATACAAACTCATAATGGAAAATACTTGATAGTATTAAAGGATGAATTTTATCTTTATTATCATTTAACCATTTAAATAAATTATTCATCAAAGGTATAACCATTTCTTCTGGAGGACAGATAAAAATACAATTATCTCCATCAAAAACACCTTCAGGTCCAGTTCTAAATTCACCAGATTGTTCAACAGTTAGAAAAGTCATTACGCCATGAACTTTCTTTAAATCATCAATAGAGTATGGATTAACTTGTGTTAACATTTCATATGCTTTGTATGCATTTTTAACTTCTTGGATATCTTTTTGATGTCCTATTACCATTTTTCCATTAATAACATCACGAACTTGATTTAAGTTTAGTTTATTATTTTCAATAGCCAAAGAACTATGAATGGAATTAATTCTAGTTTGTTTTCTTAAATAAGGACTTTTATCAAGTAAATTATGATTATCTAGTTTTCCTATTTTTTCCATAATGCTTGATACTTTATCAAGCATTTCATTTGTTAATTCAAATGGTGGAACATAATCAATCATTTAAATCACCTCCATTTTTATACAATTATTATACCATTTTTGAGGCAAAAACACAATACATCTTAATTAAATCTTGCTTAAATCTTACTTAAAAGTTATCTTTTTCTTAATAGTTTTACTTCACTTGATTTTAAAAATTCATTAATTCTTTTCATATTTATTTTTCTAACACTTTCAATTGAACCACTTGAAAAATAATAAAATCCTGGATCAATTAAATATATTGAACCATTATATATATAATTATCAGGCTTATTATATATATCATTTATAACTAATTTATGCATACTTATTACATCAATATCTTTATATAAATTAGTTACTAACTCTGTATAGTTTTGTAAATTATTTAAATTAATATTTCTATCTATATAAGGAGTAGTGTAACCTTCAAAGAAACCTTTTTCATTATATACAAGTCTTCTTGGAAGTAATATATATTTAGTATTTATCTTACTCATTTTTAAAGCTTCATCTTCATCCATTAATGCATCATACCCATTAAAGGTATAAAAGATTTTAACTGCTTCATTACTATCTTTATTATAATAGACTTTTCCTTCTGTACCACTTCCAAGTAATATTTCAGGAATAAATTCTTCTTTTTCTTCACCAATAAAATATGCCATAAAAACCACCATTAGTAACAGATATTATAGTGCTTTCAATGAAAGATGTCAATCAGTTACACAAAAAAAATAACAAAAAACTATTGCACATCAAACAAATAAATGATAAAATTTTAATAGAATAGAGGTCTCGGAATAGAGGTCTCGGAATAGAGGTCTCGGAATAGAGGTCTCGGAATAGAGGTCTTTTTTGTATGAGAAAATTTATTGCAATAACAATGACACTTTTAATTTTGAGTAATGCATATCTTTTGTATAGTAATTATAGTTTGAAAAAAGATGTATTACAAGAACAAACTACAAGTACACCAAAAAAGAAAAACTTTATGAGTATGATGATAGAAACTGAAGCAGGAAGCGGAAAATATCAAGTTTCATCATCAAATACATGGCCAACAG
>OLQV01001501.1_pt1 | contig 17480 bp, 16 predicted proteins | sample 1672371 | NCBI WGS metagenome assembly OLQV01 (sample SAMEA3136676, study PRJEB25190) | human gut metagenome
GCACTCAGAAGGTTGTTGACGGCCCGTCCAAGAAGGACTGGCGCGGCGGCCGTGCAGCTTGCGGCAACATCATCCCGTCCACCACTGGCGCTGCAAAGGCAGTAGGCAAGGTTTACCCGAAGCTGAATGGCAAGCTGACCGGTATCTCCATGCGTGTACCGACCCTGGACGTTTCCGTAGTTGACCTGACCTGCAACCTGGCTAAGCCGGCTACCAAGGAAGACATCTGCGCTGCTATGAAGGCTGCTTCCGAGAAGCCGCTGGCAGAGGGCGGCCTGAAGGGCGTTCTGGGCTACACCGAGGATGCTGTTGTATCTTCCGACTTCCTGGGCGACGAGCGCACTTCTATCTTCGACGCTAACGCTGGCGTTTACCTGACCGACACCTTCGTAAAGGTTGTTTCCTGGTACGACAACGAGTGGGGCTACTCCAACAAGCTGCTGATGCTCATCGAGCACATGGCAGAGGTTGACAACAAGTAATTGTTGCCCACTGGCGTAATACAGTGAATAGAAATACCCTTATCTATCCGAAAAGTTCGGATTGTATATTGCTGGTAAAATCACTCTGTTACGGAAAATGTTGATTTGTTACGGTAGCGATTACGAATTTTATCTGTGAAACTGCAATAACGGATGGACTATTCCAATTAGAACAAATTGCACCTCTTTCTAAGGTTTAACGCCTGTGAAAGAGGTGCTTTTTTATGTTATTAACAGATGCAGCAAAGGAATTTGAGTTCAACTGTCAGTGCCGCAAGCTATCCGATAAGACTATACGGAATTACGGTAAACTGATTGGCTACCTGCTGGACTACTTGAAGGAGCAGCACAAGGTACTCTGTTTGGAAGATGTACGACCGATGTATATCAAAGCCTATCTGATGATGCTGCAAGAGCGCGGCGCGAAGCCGCAGTACATCAATGACCAGTTGAAAGCGTTCAAGGTGCTGTTCCGCTATCTGTACGAAGAAGGCTACACCGACAGCATTTTGACCGAGCGTATTAAGAATGTGAAGCAGCCTAAAACCATTATCAAGACCTTCACAGAGCAGGAAGTTAAGAAAATGACCGAGTACTACAGTGGACACACATTCATGGAAGTGCGAAACCGTCTCATGCTCATGACGTTCTTTGATACAGGCATCCGCGTCAGCGAGTTAATAGACCTCAAGCTGTCACAGGTCAAGGATGAGTATATCCTTATTCATGGCAAGGGAGATAAAGAGCGTGTTGTTCCGAAAAGTCCCCTGCTGAACAAATGGATGTTCAAGTACCTCAGCACGCGGGAAAACTTCTTTGCGTATCGCCGTGTACCCGAAAATGTGTTCCTCAGCCGCAACGGCAGACCCATGACCACAGAAGCGATACACCGCGTTATCAAGATAGCAGGCAAGGCCGTAGGTGTGAGCAGAGATATTCGCGTCAGTCCGCACACCTGCCGTCACACATTCGCGCAGATGCAGTTGAAGAACGGACTGGACTTGTACAGCCTATCTCGCTTGATGGGGCACTCCAACATTTCCATCACACAGCGGTATCTGGAAGGACTGCGAGACTTCGAGGTGCTGAACGCTTGCAAGGCTACAGGGATTTTGATGAATTTGTGAGATATGTCAATATATTTTAGCATCATTCACGATTTATTCATTTATTTTCACAAAAGCTATTGACATTTTTTGTCGATTGTGTTATATTATATATACAATGATTACCAGAAAAAGAAAATTCTTCAACACGTAATGCAAAATTAACGAAATCACAAAAGTAAAATATATATTGTTGTTCTCTGGTAACATTGAATATATTTTTAAGGAGTGATTTCCTTGTTCGATTTCGAGCATTACTTTGACACGCATCCAGACAAAGGATGGATGTACAATCAAAAACCCTATTTTAACGTCTCTGTACCTCTCGACCCAGAAGAAGAATGGCAGGTATACAGTGCGGGTGCAATATTCTACCGAGGTCAGAAACGACATATCTATCTCTTAAAAGATTATGAGTATGTGGACTTTAACGGACAACTCATCAGTGTATCTCGTACTGTTGCAGATATGTTCGTCCCCAGACCTGTAGATGCAACCGAAGTTCACCACAAGGATGGAAACAAGCGCAATAACCGCTTCACGAATTTGATGTGGCTCACACACGCACAGCACATGGCAATCCATCACGGCAAAGCTGTCGTGATGCTGGATATAAACACACGCAAATTGATTGATACCTTCCCATCTGCCACAGCAGCAGCGGAAAAGTTAGGCATCCGTGATACCTGCATCAGAAGCTGTACGAATCATACTACACAAACTTCACATGGATATATCTGGATGAAAGCCGAGGAATATTTTCACAATGATGAGGTCGCATAATGCCCTCATACAGGCGCGTAGACGTGCTGTAGTGCGTTCATACATACTCTGTAGAGAGATTACACCTTGCACGCCAAATTGCGTCTGAACGCGTTTGAATGTCATAATTTTACAACTCAAAAAGAACGAGCGGGAGCACTCCCGCTCGTTTCCCATTACTACATATAGTAATACTCAAAAGAGGTGAATTTAGTGCCACACGAGCAAGATTTTCCTTTATATACAACTGACCCAACAACAGGCGAACTTGTGCCTGTCGAAAACGGACAATACCTTTCACAAGCAGAGATAGAGCGACGCAGATACTTTCAGAGAAAGAAACAACAGCAAGCCATACGCCATGCAGCCAACGATGAACGCACAAGTGCATTTGGCTACTTCACATTTTGCCGCTACATATCCTCTGCTCCGTTCTGGGCAAATATGCCTAATGCAGACCTCGTTCGACTGTTCTACCTCTCTACCTATATGCTGTATGAACGCAGCACCTTGTGTTACAGCAACGGCAGGATGCTAACGGCTGATAACCTGCCCGAAGTGCTACAGACCTCAGAGAGCACTTGCAGAAGGTTCCTTGCAGCAATGGAACAGCAAGACTACTTACAGATAGAGGATGGTGCAGTCACCATGAACACTGAGTATTTTGCGCGACAAAGTATCCGCTACTGGATAGGTGATGAACGTTCGTTCATCCGTGTGTACCATAACGCCTATCACTGCTTGTACCGTCAGTTAGAGAACAGACAACGCGGCCAACTGGCCTATCTGATACGCATGATACCCTATCTGCATGAGGAACGCAACATTGTATGTGTTAACAGGTTTGAGCACGATGCAAGCCGCATTGTACCGCTGGACGATAAGCGCATTTGTGAAGCTGTCGGTTACAATCCCAACCAATCCGCAAGGCTCATGAGGGACTTACAAGCACTGCACCTTCAAAACGGACAGCCCGCCTTCAAGTACAACACTGAACAGCACTGCTTCATCATTCATCCTGCGCTAGTCTATGAGGGTGACGCACAAGAAGCAGTCCTGCGCGACATGAATGAAAACCACGAGAACGCATAGTGCAACAAGGGATGCACGACAAATACGGCTCGTATTTGCTCGACATGAATGACAGAGCATTGCTTGTGCTCTCTCCCTAATCTCAATAGCCCTATATTGTGTACCGATGTGCATTTATCCCTCTTTTCTTTAACAACCTCTTTTCAGAGAAACGCGCAGCGGTTCGCATAAGCACGGAAGTGCTTCAATAATAAAGTCTTTACTCCTTAGAACATCTTTACTTTTATCTGAGAAAAAACGCCGCTAACTCTTACGAGCCAGCGGCGAATTTTTTGCCATTAATAGAAAGAATATGGTAAATATGTTTCTGCAAAGTAGCAAAAACGATATACGATATATTTGATTTAATATATTTTTAATGCTTTGCTTGATGTATAAATTATATACTATTCATTGAATTGATATTTATAACATACTTTTTATTATTGAAATAATATTCGTTTGTTAAATAATAAATCAATTATATAATATATAATTCGTACTTCAATCGTACTCCTATTATAATATTAAGCCTTACGGCTCATCAATAATTTGCAGTTTATCTAATGCAAATTCAATGCATTTCAAAATTAACTCATTTCTGGTTCTTCCAGTACGAGTAGATACCTTATCAAGCTGTTTTAGTACATCATTCGGCATACGACAAGATACCACGGATGTTTCACCGTAGTTCTTTTTCGCTCTAATAATAAACTTATCATCATTGTTGTTCATAATCATCATACCTCTGTATTATTCTACATGAATATTTGTAGTATTTGTATATTACAAAGGTTTACAAGTGTAATACGATGTGGTACACTGATAAAAAGAAATGAAAGGGATGAATTATTTATGGAAAAGAAAAATAAAAATATGGTTGCCGTAATACTCAAAGTCTATGCCATTGTTAATGCTATTATTGGCTGTATTATAGGTCTCAGCGGCCTGTCTGATTCCTATAACGAGATATTCAACATGGTATATACCATTTTTCTTGGAGCGTGTATCGTTGTCAGCTTTGGCATTTACGCATTTGGTGAAGTAGTACAGCTATTACAGGATATTAAGGATGGTACTAAGGGGACTATTACTACAATTCAGAAGCAGAACAATAACGATAATGACGAATTACCCTCGATTTAATAGTTATAGAGGTGAATACCATGTCTGAAAAATATACCATAGTGCAGCATGAAAAGCGTCTGTTCTGGTTGCAGGACTGTCCTGTGCTGTTACATTCCTATGCACTCACAAAGAACAACACTAATAGCAGCATTTTCTTGCAGTGTAAGTTCGAGAATATAGCTAATAAGCCTATTAAAGCTATGAATATCGCTGTCAAATGTTCTGATGTATCTCATCAAGAATTGGCGAATGTTGATAACTTCCCCTATCTTGATATTAACGTACAGCCTTATACGCTGTTTGGAGATAAAACGCCTGTAGCTTTACCTAATAATACAACCAGAAATGTTCGTATTATTCCGTTAAAAGTTATTTTCAGTGATGATACTACATGGGAAAATACTTCCGAGCGGGCGTATAAATTGGCTGAGTATGAACAGCAGCCTATATCTTCGTTAGGTGAATTGGCAGACCAGTATAAGCGGGATTTGCATAAGATTTGCACAGACAGTGAAAAGCATAATTATCTGCCTGCTAATGTAAATGGTTTTACTGTCTGCGGATGCGGAAAGGTTGTACTGCCTGATACGCAGTATTGTGCATCCTGCGGTGTAGATTTCTCAAAGTTATTTGCAATCAATAATTCCGAAATTCTTCACACAGAACAGCAGCAATACGACGAGGAACAACAAAAAATTGCATTACAGGAACAGCAAGACAAATTGCAAAAAGAAACGCAGCAGCTTCAATACAGAAAGAAATTACGGAAAATAATAAGTATTATTTCTTGCATCGTGCTGGTTATCATTATTGGAACTGTTGCAGGAACTACATATTCTCGCTATCGTCAGGAGCAGGAAGCAATTCGACAGGAACAAGAAGCACTCGAGAAAACCCAAGCTGCTGTAGAACAAATCACAAACGTTGAAAGCGATGACGCGCAAATCAGCAGTGATATAGAAGATAAGGTAATTACGTTCACAATTTCAGGAGCAGGAATCAATGTACAGGATATGCCTAAAACATTATCTGGTTTTCCGAAACAAGATTTAGAATCTATATGGAATGATTCATCTCAGCTTGACAATGCGATAGATTCATGGTTGGGACTAAAAGATTCCTATATAAATCTACAGAGCATAATAATAGATAAATATATTGAATTAGGTGGAAGTGATGCTTATTCAATACACACTGTATGCAATTCTGATGATAATATCAAAATATTTGAATTTGATGGCAACACTCTAACCTATGATTACTGGGAGGAAATGGAGGAGTATCGAAATAATAGACTAAAATTATTGGCAGACCTTTCGGAAATTCTACAATATACCCTTAAATATGGTTGGCATTCCGGAAGTTCTCAACTATACCCTTAAACAGTGGTATTAAAATACCAATTCGTTGCTTAATAAGAGGTGGAAATTCAAATATGAAAAAATGTAAACTTATATCAGTTGTTTTGCTATTATTGATTTGCTCAACTGCTTGCAGTAATTCACAGCAGCCATCTACGTCTGCTACATCTGCCAACCAAGATGAATTTCTGCAATCTATGGCAACAGGTATCAGTGCTCGTCTTGCTGATTCGGAAGATGATTCCAATATGACCGATGAGCAAACCGCGGAATATTTTTCAAAGCTTGTGGATTATGAACTATCTGAAATTTCAAAATACGAGAACGCTACATTCGCAGATGAAACATTCAATGACTTAGCGCACGAATATATAAACGCCTGCAATTCTCAAAAAATAGCGACAAAATATTATAAGAACACCCAGCTATATAACGCTTTATGGGATGACGCTCGCAATATTCGTTCTGCTATTATCTCCTACCTATATCAGAACTACGAACTGCCTATCACAAGTGAGCAGGCCGCAGAATACAACACAACAGGAAGCGTATCTTATACCGTAGATAGCGATACCGCAAATTTCTTTAATGCATTCACCGATGATGGAGAGGTACAACTCAGTCAAGGTGATTTGAGTATTGTTGGCACTACACGAAAGAGAAATGAAGTTTTCGATGATACTAATTTCGATTTTTCTTATCTGGTGAAAAATAATTCGTCTGCTACACTTAATTCTATAGGTGTTAATTGCTCTATATTAGACAAAGACGAAAACATTGTTGGAACAACTAGCGCTAATGTAAATGCCACGATTGCACCAAACAAAACAGCTACTTGCAGCGGTTCTATAATATTGAACGACTATCCTACCGCGCAATTTATTAGAATTGATAATGTAAATTATGATGGAAATAACAACTCCATCGTAATTACGTTGCCTGTAGATAGCTCTGAAATTTCTAAATATATGATTTCTATTTCGTAAAATTTTGTAAATCCACAATTCTATATTGCCGTAGAATGATTAAATGAAAGAAGGATACATATGAAAAAATCACTTAGCATCCTGTTAGCTTGTCTCACGATTGTGGCAGCAACAGCAGGTTGTTCGTCTGGTGGCGTATCTCAGGAGGAATACGATAAAGTTGTTGCCGAACGCGATGCCCTGAAAGAGCAATATGGCGTTACTGATTCGGATACTTCTGCTGCATCAGCTTCTTCTGATGATACGACTGTTGACACGCCGAACGATAAAGATTTTGATGCTCAAGCCGTTTTAGATAAATTGAAGGTGACAGAATACTCCTATAAATCAGGTAGCACGCCTTGGGTATTTCTTGTGGTTGAAAACACTTCGGACTATAATTTGGAACTCCGAGCATCGCTAAAAACGTATGATAGTGCAGGAAATTTGCTCGCCGCAAAGGATGCAACCCATAATGCAGTCGGACAAGGAACTACTACTGCTTATTCTTTCATGTTAGATGAAGATTATGCGAAAACAGAGTACGAATTAACTCCTTCGGTCGAAGATTACTACCAGAGCGTAGTAGGTGATTTAACGTACACCAGCAATTCCGCAAAGAACAAAGAAGTGGTTTCTGTGACCAATAATGGACAAATAGCTGCTCGCTTTGTGGAAGGATACGCATTATTCTTTAAAGGTGATAAATTAGTTGGTCATGCGTTTGTTTATTTTACTGATGACGATAGTGAGATAAAAGCAGGTGCAACCATCACGAAAGAAATGCAGTGCTTCGAAGACTATGATTCTTTTAAGTTGTACTTCAATGGACGTGGATAAACATAGGCAACGAAAGGGATAGCCAACGCTATCCCTTTTCTTGTGTATTAATGTTCGTAAAAGTGTACTTTTGCGAATGCAGCAAATCACTATCAAATCTTAGTTCGTAAATATTATATTTTAGTTTACGGATATGTTTGCAAAGTGCTTGACTATTACGAACAAAACTGCTATACTATTCGCATAGAGTAAAGGAGATTTACGAACATGGATAATCGCACTTTCTACTATGCGCGTGTATCGAGCAAAGACCAGAACTTAGACCGTCAGTTAGCGGCATTCAAAGCATTAGGCGCTGACGAGCGGGACATTATCACCGACAAGGAGAGCGGCAAGGACTTCAACCGAGCGGGCTATCAAGCCTTAAAGAACGGTATGCTCCGTCAAGGCGATACCCTCGTCATTAAGTCACTCGACCGCCTGAGCCGTAATAAGCGGGATATTAAGACCGAACTTGAATGGTTCAAGGACAACAACATCCGCTTAAAGGTTATCGACTTGCCTACTACTATGATGGATTTACCCGAAGGCCAAGAATGGGTATTTGAGATGGTGAACAATATCCTCATCGAAGTATTAGGCACGATAGCCGAGCAGGAACGCGCTACAATCAAATCTCGACAGGCAGAGGGTATCAATACCGCTAAGGCCAAAGGCGTGAAATTTGGGCGTCCTGCGCTCCAATTCCCCGCAAACTGGAACGAGGTATATACTCAGTGGAAGAATGGCGAAATCACTGCTAAAGTCGCTATGGAGAAAACAGGCACGAAGCGAACCAGTTTCTATAAGTTAGTGAAGCTATTCCAAAACAATCAATAATTAAGATTTACAAAGTTTACCTTTTTCTGCTTCTTCTATCGTTATATAGCTGCTAAACATATCCTTGTACAATTTTATTGACCGATACCGATATTTTGAGATTGACGAACTCTCACGACTATGATAAACTAATCCCAGTTCAAATAAGCCTGCCACTATCGAACGCCGATAGCGAACAGGACAAATAACCCAGTTATGCCTTAAAAGAGGTAAAAATTCTGTTCTAATTTTATATAGTTGAATATCCGTAGTCTATCACATATTTTCGTACATTTGAAACTTTTTCTGTGTATTAATAGATAAAATCGCCATAGAATAGTAATATTTGAAATTATTTTATCTTTTTGAATTGAGTGGGGCTACTCCAACAAGCTGCTGATGCTCATCGAGCACATGGCAGAGGTTGACAACAAGTAATTGTTGCCCACTGGCGTAAAGTCATAAAAATCGGCACCTGTTCTTTTTTAAGAGCAGGTGCCTTTTGCTTATGTCAGGTTTATTTCCCTTTTTCTGGGCTATAATGAAAGCACAAAGAGAAAGGGAGGCGCAGAATATGAGCATGGAGGACTGGGATTTCGGTTATTACGGAAAGGGTCTGGACGGATATGTGCATTTTCGGCAGGGCATAAAGGAGATCGAGAGCCACGCGCCGTACAGCAAGTGCCGTCACGGTCGCGATGACAGCCTCGATGATCTCGATGACCTTGACGAATACGACGATCCGGAGGATGACCTATTTTACGAGCTGCCGCAGAAAACGCCGGTCAGCAGCGCGAAGCCTGTGATGCCGTCGGAGAGCACGACGAAGGAATCAGACTCGAATCCGCAGACTGTACAGACATCTTCGCCGGAGGCTGAGCCGCAGCAGGAAACGCCGACAAAGAGAAGTATATGGGACTCGAAATGGTGGAAAAACAAGTGGGATTATGGGTTTGTCGTGAGCACAGTGATCTACCTGTTCTTTCTCATAGTGGAGGAGATCTTTCAGACGGAGGCAGGGGAAACGGTCGCCACAGCAACGGGAGCGGTATTCCTTGTATTCCTGGCGATCGAGGTCGTGCGGCTTGTGATGTGGATACTGAATCCTCCGCCTCCTCCGGGCTTTTAATCCCATGAAAAAAAGCGCCTGCATCCCGTTTCGGGAGCAGGCGCTTTGCTTGTTTGTGCCGGTATCAGACGTCGTTGGTGAGCTTTGCTCTGTCGAGAGCATGGAACACGAGGCTCATGATCATTGCGACGATGGCGGCGAGGGTCATGCCGGACAGCGATACATCGCCGAGCGACAGGGTCACGCCGGACAGGCCGGTGACGAAGATGACCGACGTCAGGATCATGTTGCGGTTCTTGCTGTAATCGACGTGGTTGTCGACCAGAATGCGCAGACCGGAGGTGCCGATCATGCCGTACAGCAGGAAGGAGATGCCGCCGATGACCGGGCCGGGGATGGTCTGGATGAGGGCGGCGAGCGGGCCGACGAACGAGCAGATGATGGAGATGACTGCCGCGCCGCCGATGACGCGCACCGAGTAGACCTTGGTGATCGCCATAACGCCGATGTTCTCGCCGTAGGTGGTGGTCGGGACCGAACCGATGAAGCCGGAGATCATGGTCGAGAAGTTATCCGCGAACAGCGAGCGGTGCAGGCCGGGGTCCTTGAGCAGATCGCGGCCGACGACCTTGCTCGTGACGAGCTGATGGCCGATGTGCTCGTTCGCGATGACGAGGATGACCGGCAGGATAATCAGAATGGCGTTGATGTCGAACTTCGGCGTCTGGAAGTTCGGAATGGAGATGAAGCTGGTGTGCAGCGCATCGACGATGGTCTGGGTGTCGATGACGCCGGTAATGACGCCCGCAATGTAGCCGCAGATGATCGCGATCAGGATCGGAATGGTCGAGAAGAAGCCGCGGAACATGACGCTGCCGAATACCGCAACGGCGAGCGTCACGAGAAAGGTGACGACCGTGCCGACGGTCACGCTGTCGCCGACGATGCAGCCGGTGGAAGCCGCCGAGCCGGCCAGCTCGAGACCGATGAGCGCGACGACCGGGCCCATGGCTGCCGGCGGCAGCACGACGTTTATCCAGTCCGTGCCGCATTTGTAGATGATGAGCGCGAGGATGCAGCCGCACGCGCCGACTGCGACGAAGCCGCCGAGCGCGTACTGGTAGCCCCAGTTCTGGATGACGATGGTCGCGGGTGCGATGAACGCGAAGGATGAGCCGAGGTAGGCCGGCGCCTTGCCCTTGGTGATCAGGATGAACAGCAGCGTGCCGATGCCGTTCATGAACAGCACGATCGCCGGGTTCATCTTGAAGATGAACGGGACCAGTACGGATGCGCCGAACATCGCGAACATATGCTGGATGGACAGCGGCACGAGCAGTCTCGGCGGGACCTTGTCCTCGACCTGAATGATTCTGTTGTTCTGCATGTGTTTTTCTTTTCCCCCTAAAATTTTTATTTCTATTATCCGTCAGACGAACAGCGCTTTGATGTCGTCTATACGGTCACACGTCATATTATACCCCATTTCATAGCCCCATTCCAGCTTTTTAATATCTTTTTCGAAGGTGGCGAGGGGTGCGTCCGGCTGGAGCAGGACCGTGTCCGCCGGGTTTTCCTCCGCGAGACGGCGGCACAGGCAGACCGTGTCGTTGTAGAGGCCGGGACGCGCGAGCATGGTTTCGGTCATGGCCGGGTATTTGCGGTGCAGCGCATGGGCGGCGAATTTCAAGCCGCGCGTCAGGGCCTTGCGGTAGCTTTTCGGCTGCGTCAGCACGATGAGGTTCTTTCTGTTGCCGTCGTGCAGGCTGCGGACGATGGGGATGGGGTCGGCGACGCCGCCGTCATAGAATGTGCCGCCGCTCAGCTGCACCGCCGGGAAGTAGAGCGGAATGGCGCAGGTCGCGCGCAGCATGGTGCAGGTGCGGTCGAGCTTCGCGCCGTCGAGATATTCGGCTCTGCCGGTCTCGGCGTTGGTCACGCCGACCAGAATGCGGCCTTTATAACGGTGATATGTCTCCCAGTCGAACGGGATGAGCTGGTTTGGGATGGTATCGAACACGAAATCCGTGCCGAAGATCGAGTGGTCGTGCGGCAGGTTGCGCACGCCGAAATAGCGGCTGTCGCCGCGGTAGCGCCGCAGCACCTCCAGATTGCGCCCGCGCTGGCGGGAGAGGTAGGAGATGGCATAGGTGATGCCGGCGGAAACGCCGACGACGTAGTCGAACATGATGTCATGGTCGAGCAGCGCGTCCATGACGCCGCAGGAAAATACCGGGCGGAAGGTGCCGCCCTCTAAAACGAGTCCGGGCAATGCTGAGTCTCCTTTTGCTGTTATCTGCGTTTCCTTGTGGGCGGTTTTTTGCCCTTCTGGCCGCCGCTGCGGCCCCTGCCGTGCGAATGACGGCGGCGCGAAGCGCGGTTGCCGAAAGGCGGCTGGTCGTCATCGCGCGGCGCGCGCTCAGGCTTTTCTGAGACGGGCAGCGAGCCCTCCGCCGGGGCGAAGTCGATCTGGCCTGTGACCTCGCTCGCGGCGAGCAGCTTGACGCGCAGGGGCGTGCCGATGGTGAAGCGCTTGCCGGTGCGGCGGCCGACCATGGCCATGTGCTCCTCGTCGTACTGGTAGAAGTCGCCGGTCATCAGCTCGGCGCGGATCAGACCCTCGCAGCCGTTGGCGAGGGCGACGAAGATGCCGAACGACTGCACGCCGGATACTTCGGCGTCGAACTCCTCGCCAATGAACTGCTTCATGTAGGCGGCGATGAACAGCTTGTCGATGTCGCGCTCGCAGTTATCTGCCGCCTGCTCGCGGCTTGTGGACTGCTGCGCGGCCTCGGCGCACATGTTTTCGTCTGCGGCGGTGAATTCCTCGCCGGTGAGCGCCTTTTGCAGCATGCGGTGCGCGATGAGGTCGGGGTAGCGGCGGATCGGGGAGGTGAAGTGCAGATAGAACTTCGCCTTGAGGCCGTAATGGCCGATGCACTCATCCGCATAGCGTGCGCGGGCGAGCGAGCGCAGCAGCAGGGTGGGCAGCACGCGCTGCTTCGGGTCGTTCTTCGCGCCGCGCAGCACGACCTGGAACTGGGCGGTGTCCTCGGGCTTGGACGGGTCGATGCGGTAGCCGAACGGGCGCGCGAACTGCGCGAATGCGCGCAGCTTGTCCGGGTCGGGGTTTTCGTGCACGCGGTAGACCGTCGGGTGCTCGCGCTTGCACATGAACTCCGCGACCGCCTCGTTGGCCTGAAGCATGAATTCCTCGATGAGCTTTTCGCTCTCGCCGCGCTCGCGGAAGCAGATCTCGACCGGCTTTCCGGCCTCATCCACGCGGATCTCCGCCTCCGGAATATCGAGCTCGAGCGCACCGCGCTCAATGCGGCGTTTGTAGAGCGCGTGGGCGAGATCGTTCATCTTTTCCGCCGTTTCGACGAGAAAGGCATATTCCTCGCGCAGACCCTTGTCACCGGCGAGGATCTTATTGACCTTGTTGTACGTCATGCGCGCCTTGGAGCGGATGATGGATTTGGAGAAGCGCGCACCGAAGCGGCGGCCGCTTGCATCCATCTCCATGAGCGCGGAGAAGGCGAGACGGTCGACGTTCGGGTTGAGCGAGCAGATGCCGTTGGACAGCGCGAACGGCAGCATGGGCACGACGTGACCGGGGAAGTAGACCGAGGTGCCGCGGCGGAACGCCTCTGAATCGAGCGGGGAGCCCGGCGTGACATAGTGGCTGACGTCCGCGATGTGGACGCCGAGCAGATAATGGCCGTTATCGAGCTTTTCGAGCGAGACCGCGTCGTCGAAGTCCTTCGCGTCGTCGCCGTCGATGGTAAAGATGAGCTTGTCGCGCAGGTCGAGACGCTTTCCTGCACTGGCGAGGTCGACCTGCTGCGGAATGGAGTCCGCCTGCTTCAGGACCTCGTCCGGAAATACGTCGAACACGCCGTTTTCATGCAGGATGGCCGCGATAGACGCCTCCATCGTGCCGTTTTCGCCGAGCGCCGCCGATACGACGCCCTGCGGATGATAGGTGTCGTCGCCGTAGTTCGTTACCTCGACGGCCACGCAGTCGCCGACCTGTGCGTCGCCGATGTCGCGGCGGCTGACCGCGATCTCGGGGTACTTTTTGGACGAGGGCTGCACGAAAAATGCCTTGCCGCGCTGCACGAGCTCGCCGGTCAGCTCCTTTCCGGAGCGGCTGAGGACGCGCAGCACCGTCGCCTCGCGGCGGCCGCGGTTGTTTTTGCGCTCGCTGACCTTGACGAGCACCCTGTCGCCGTGCCATGCGCCGCCGCCGGCGTTCGGCGGAATGAAATAATCGTCCGTTTTGGGCTCACCCGGCTCGACGTCGGGCGCGACAAAGGCAAAGCCGCGCTCGGTCGCGAGGAACGTGCCGGTGGCGCAGCCGTAGTGCGAGGCCACCGCAAAACGGTTTTTCTTGTTTTTCATGATCTTTCCGTCCTGCGTCAGACGGTCGAGCGCATCCTTCAGCTCGTGCTTTCCGATGTCGGGCAGCGCGCGGCGGATCTCCTCGATGCGGAGCGGCTGCGCGAGCAGCGTCAGCAGCCTGCCGTCAAGCGTATACTCCTCCATATCTTTCCCTCCGATCTGTAACGAAGAATATATTTCTAACCTGTAAGTATAGTATACCATTTCCGCGCCCGGATGAAAAGAGCAGTAAAACGACGGCGGGGGCGCTGCCTGTCGAAAAAGTGTAATATTTTCGAAAGAATCCTGTTTGTTTCGATGAACGGCCGCAGTTGACAGCGGCGCATTCTTACATTATAATTAATGCAATACCGTACGATTTTACTCGATGATGCGGTAAAATCCACCCATGTAAATCAAGTGCCGCGGAAACGGCTGAAAACCGGGCATCGCGTCCCGAAAAAGGGAGATATACCAATGAAACAGATCATTCTTACCGGCGACCGTCCGACCGGCCGTCTGCACGTCGGCCACTACGTCGGCTCGCTGAGCGAGCGCGTCAGGCTTCAGAATTCGGGCAAGTTCGACGAGATCTATATTATGATCGCGGACGCGCAGGCGCTGACCGACAACGCCGAGCACCCGGAGAAGGTCCGTCAGAACATCATGGAGGTTGCACTCGACTATCTGGCCTGCGGTCTCGACCCAGAAAAGGTCAACATCTTCATTCAGTCCATGGTGCCCGAGCTGACTGAGCTGACGTTCTACTATATGAACCTCGTCACGGTTTCCCGCGTGCAGCGCAATCCTACCGTAAAGTCCGAGATTCAGATGCGCGGCTTTGAGTCGAGCATTCCGGTCGGCTTTTTCTGCTATCCGATCAGCCAGGCGGCCGACATCACCGCCTTCCGCGCGACCTGCGTACCGGTCGGAGAGGACCAGATGCCCATGATCGAGCAGTGCCGCGAGATCGTGCATTCCTTCAACCGCATTTACGGCGAGACGCTGACCGACCCGAAGATCATGCTCCCGTCCAACTCCGCCTGCCTGCGTCTGCCGGGTACGGACGGCAAGGCGAAGATGAGCAAGTCGCTCGGCAACTGCATCTATCTGGCCGACGACGAAAAGACTGTCCGCACCAAGATCATGTCCATGTTCACCGATCCGGATCATATCCGCATCGAGGACCCGGGCAAGCTCGAGGGCAATACCGTGTTCACCTATCTGGACGCCTTCTGCACCGACGAGCATTTTGCGGAGTTCCTGCCGGAGTACAGCAATCTCGACGAGCTCAAGGCGCACTACACGCGCGGCGGCCTGGGCGACGTAAAGGTAAAGAAGTTCCTCAATAACGTCATGCAGTCCATCCTTGGCCCGATGCGCGAGCGCCGCGCCTACTGGGAGGCGCGCAAGCCGGAGGTCTATGAGATCCTCAGGAAGGGCAGCGAGGTCGCAGAGCGCAAGGCTGCGGAGACCCTCGCAGATGTCCGTGCCGCGATGAAGATCAACTATTTTGACGACGGCAACCTCATGAAGTAAGATTACGGCAAATACACACGAAACGGAGACCTGTCTGCAAGGAACGGTCTCCGTTTTCTGTTTGACGGGCGGGACGGGCTGTGCTACACTGATATATTATACCGAAACACCGGGAAATGGAGGGAGTTATATGAAGGCGCTGATTACCGGCGCTTCCTCGGGACTGGGGCGCGAAATGGCGTTCGCGCTCGCTGAGCGCGGCTGCGAGCTGGTGCTGTGCGCACGGCGCGAGGAGCGTCTGCGCGAGCTTGCGGCCGAGCTGCCGACCGTGTGCCATGTGATCGCGGCGGATGTGAGCGATGAGGAGGAATGCCGCCTGCTGTACAGTGCGGTGCGCGGCGACGATCTCGAGATCGTGATAAATAATGCGGGCTTCGGCCTGTTCGGCGAGTTTCTGGACACCGATCTGGACGAAGAGCTGCGCATGATCGACACGAATATCCGTGCGGTGCACATTCTGACCAAGCTCGCGGTGCAGGATTTCGCGAAGCGCGGCCACGGATATATTCTGAATGTCGCCTCGTCGGCCGGCTTCCTGCCCGGCCCGCTCATGGCGACCTACTACGCGACCAAAAACTATGTGCTCCGTCTGACACAGGCGCTGCGCGAGGAGCTGCGGCACAGAAACAGCGCGGTCAAGGTGTGCGCACTCTGTCCGGGGCCGGTCGACACCGAGTTCAACAAGGTCGCCGGCGTGAGGTTCGCGCTGAACGGTCTGGACGCGAAGCGTGTGGCAAGGGAAGCGGTCGACGGGATGTTCGCCGGGAAAACGGTCATCGTTCCGGGCCTTGCCATGAAGGCGATGACGGTCGCGCGGCATTTCGCGCCGGACAGCCTGCTCGCGCGCATCACCTACCATTTTCAGCATAAGAAGGGCGTAAAATGACAGCAGGAGAGATCAGAAAGACGTTGCAGCGCGAGTTTGTGCGCACGATACGCAAGCCGTTTATGGATGCGGTAAAGGAATATGACATGGTGCGCCCGGGCGACAGCGTCGCGGTGTGCATCTCGGGCGGCAAGGACTCCATGCTGCTCGGCCTGCTGCTGCGGGATTTGCAGCACACGGTGGATTTCGAGCTGAAATTTCTGGCGATGGATCCCGGATATGCGCCCGAAGGCCGCAGACATCTGGAGGAGAATGCGCGGAAACTGGACATTCCGCTCGAGATCTTCGATACAGATGTGCTGCGCATCGCAGGCAGCCATTCGGCGGAGCATCCGTGCTTCCTCTGCGCGAAAATGCGCCGCGGCTATCTCTATGCCGAGGCAAAAAAGCGCGGCTGCAACAAAATCGCCCTTGGCCACCATTATGATGACGCGATCGGCACGGTGCTGATGGGTCTGATCTACGGTGGCCAGGTGCAGGCGATGCTGCCGCGCGTGAAGGCGAAAAACTACGAGGGGATGGAGCTGATCCGTCCGCTTTACTTCACACGCGAAGCAAATGTTGTGGAATGGGCGGAATTCTGTGGACTGACCTTCCTGCCCTGCGACTGTCCGGCGAAAAAACTGGAAAACGACACAAAACGCGCGGAAATCAAGCAGATGATCGCGTCTCTTGCGTCGAGAAATCCGCAGATCGAGGCAAATATCTTCAATGCGGTCAAGAATGTGGATACGGGAAAGCTGCTTGGATGGCGCGATGAAAACGGCCGCCACAGCTTTCTTGACAGACTTTGAAAGAAAAACTCGGAATTGCAGTAAAAAAGTGTTGACACCGGCCTCTCGCTGTGGTATTCTATTAAAGCTGTCGCTGAGAGGCGAGGCGGTCAAACTGAAAAGCGGCTTGAAAAGAATGAAAAAAGTTCTTGACAAACGGATTTCGGTTTGATATAATAAATAAGCTGTTTCGAAAGAGACGGCAATCAGAAAAGTTTGATTTTTGAAAGATCTGCTTCGAAAACTTCGAAAAAAGTTTTGAAAAAAGTTCTTGACAAATGAAAAACAGTCTGATATAATAAATAAGCTGTTGAAAA
>OLQV01001504.1_pt1 | contig 17465 bp, 14 predicted proteins | sample 1672371 | NCBI WGS metagenome assembly OLQV01 (sample SAMEA3136676, study PRJEB25190) | human gut metagenome
GTTTGCCGCCAAATACCTGCCGTATCTTCCAAGCAAGGAAGAGCTGGCGCGCGAGCTGAGTGCCGAGTACCGCGCCATCAACGAAGCGACTAATGGCAAAGCGCAAGGGTAGCAGCACGTTGCGACCGATACCCCCGACGGCGTTTCATATCCCCCGACATAAGAGGAGCGCTCCATGACAGACAGACCGAAAACAACACTACGCGATTGCATCTATGGGCTTGCCGTCGGCGACGCGCTGGGCGTTCCATACGAGTTTATGCCTCGCGGCACGTTCGAATGCACCGACATGATCGGCTACGGCACGCACGGACAGCCCGCCGGCACCTGGAGCGATGACACGTCCATGACGCTTGCTACCTGCGACTCGATTAGAGAGCTTGGGCACATCGACACCGCAGACATGCGCGACAAATTCGTCAGCTGGATTGCCCGTGGCGAGTATACGATCGACGGCGTTTTCGATTATGGCGGCACGACCGCCCGCGCCTTGCACACCGGCAAAGGAGGCTCCGGCGAGCGCGACAACGGCAACGGTTCGCTCATGCGCATCGCGCCCCTGGCGTTCACCGACGCGACCGACGACGAAATCTGCGAGGTCTCCGCGATAACGCACGCTCACAGAACATCGACCGACGCGTGCATCATATTTGTCGAGCTGATGAGGGATGTGATGAACGACGCGCTCCACTCGTGGGCATTCCATCTGAAAGGCGTGCCTGAGCAGGAGATCAGGTCAGGTGGCTTCGTGCGCGACACGCTTAAGGCAGCCACCTGGTGCTTCGTCAACACTAACAGCTACGAAGATTGCGTGCTTGCCGCCGTCAACCTGGGCGACGACACCGACACCACCGCAGCCGTCGCAGGTGCGCTCGCCGGCACGGCATACGGCATCGACGCAATTCCACGAGAGTGGATCGACGCCTTGCGCGGTAAAGAGCTGATAGAGCAGTGTTTGTTTTAGGGCGCACTTACGATAGAAACTGACCAGCAGGCGCCATGGAAAGAGAGATAGCGAATATTGATGAGTTCCAAATGGACGAAAACGGGATTCCGCTATTTCCAGCAGGACTGAAGAAAGAAGCCAACCTCTATGTCCTTCCCGACGGGCGCTACCTCCCCTGCGGGCTCTACAGGACCGCGGACGGCGGTTCACTCATTTATGAGCCATCCGGGCTCAGCTTCTTCGGGCAGATGCTTGCTCAATTCAAAGAGCGCTAGGGGTTTGATTGCCCGTTAGATCGACACTGCTCCAAACCAGGTGATGGGCAGGGTGCCTCCCACCGCGGCCTGTGAGGTAAAATCTTGACTGCCGCGGAATCCGCCTGCGGGCAACGCTCCGATCTCCGATTGGGGTGAAGCCTATGAACTTGTTTCTTGAAATCCTGCGCCTCTCGATGTATGTGACCGGCATTGCCCGGAACCTCTACTCGATCTGGCGGGAATATAAGCAGTAACGGATAGCGAAGGGAGTCATGAAAAGGGCCGGTTGCAGCCGGCCCTTTAGACATTAGCACCTGCGTTGCCCGCGTCTCCGAAGTTTGAGTAGCTGAGGAGCGGGTTCCGCGGCACATCCTGATTTTACCCAGCGAGGCGGATCTTTTGCAGCCGCTCCACCGTTTATTTACATCTACCAACATCGGGATCTAAAACCAAAAGTTTGCGCCCCGAATGGACAGAAAGGAGCGAGATTACGGAGAAGAAGTTGGACAATCGAGGTTCGGCTTGGAGTCTACATAGCATATGCTAGGAAAATGATGGAGAGGGTCAGGGCACTGCGCGGCGTTGGGCTCACTATCCTGGAGATAACCGAGGCGCCAGATAGAGCGGCGACGCTTTTCGGGACATTTCCCAGACTTCTCGAGAGGCAATCGCTACCTCAACTCGGCATAAAAAGTTCGCCCCGGGGGACAGCCGAAGAGCCCTTTTTACGGCCACCTTTCATGACGGACAAAAGCTATGCGACCACGCCCCGCTTGGGCCTGCCCGAGCGGGGCGTGTCGGTCAGGCGCGCCGCTATGCTCTCCACGGTCACATAGGTGCGGCGGCCCTTGCGGTAGCCCGTGAGGATTCCCGAGTCGAGCATGTGGGTAATCCTGCCGGGGGAAACGGAGAGCCCGCGCGCGGCTCCGGCCGCCGAGACCGTCTCCCCCTCCACGATATACCCCTCGTCCGTGGAGAAGGCGACCATCATGGAGAGGCCGCCGTCTGCGGGCTCGATAAACTCGGGCTCCAGCACGGCGAGGCCGTCCCTCACGAGCACGGCCACGTAGGTGCTCGCCGCGTCCACGGCCTGCTCGGCGGCCTCGGCAATCGTGTCACCGCAGGCAAAGCATCCCGGTAGCGAGGGAAACTCCACGTCGTAACCACCGTCCTCATCGGGCGTGAGCACCGCCTGATAAACGTATGTCTTCATATCTTTCGACCCCCAAGGGAGCGGAGCTAAAGCCATCCCGCCGTCTAAGCCACTCCCCGGACTTGCCCAGGCACTCGCAGCCCTCCATGCTCGTCAGAACGTGACGCTCTACCCTGTCCTCTAGCGTGTCGAGTCACATCGTGACGAGACGGTTCGGCCGCCTGACTTCATACTCGGACAGGCAGGGATCATCCCCGCGTGTGTGGGAAACAGCAGGCTAGCGCAATGCCCGTTGTATTACCTGAGGGATCACCACCGCGCGTGCGGGGAATAGCTATCGGCTACATAATCGAGTTCAGGACCCTTACGAATTCCTGTGCCTGGGAGCGGCTGCTCAGCCTGTAGTCATAGCCCGTCCGCAGCCTGTTGTTCAAGATCACCTGCTTGCCATTGATTCTATAGACACCGGTAACGTCATTCAGGTAAACCACCTCTTCATGCGTGCCGAAGAAGCGGTTCTTCTTGAGCGTGGTGATCCGGTTCGGGTAGATGCAGATTTCCTTGAATACACCGGCACCCTTATCCCTAAACAGCAGTGTGTCGTTGTCCATTTCTACTCCTCTTTGTTGACGTCGGTTAGATTGCGGTTCGAGCTGTCATATTGCTAGGTTACCAGTTAGATCGGCACTGTTCCAAAACCGTGAGATGGCATGCCGTGCGCTCTCGTCCTCAACAGTGAATAGATTGAAACAGCAATTGCGCGCTGCTCCGATTCAGCTCTCATGCCTTTATCCGTTACCAAATCATTAGCTTGTGGGCAAAACCAGCTGGCTCCGACGGATCAATGCGACTAGAACAAGGGCTTTGGTTATAAATAACCTGAAAACCATCTGGTTATCAATAACCTTATGTGCTATAGTTCAATCAGAGGTTATTGATAACCAATCAATGAAAGGATTCAAATTGTTTAACGTCAACACACAGGCAAAGGAAATCGGCTGGACTCTCACGACCCGTCTCCGCAGTTCATTGCCGTCCGACTATCTCTATCCGCTCGTTTATCTCGCGCGCTTCGCTCAGAAAACCGGCAGACCCGATAACTACGCCGAGATGATCAAGTTTGCATCCCAGGGAGACGACGATATCGCCGCACTGCTCGATCGAGCCTATAAGCGCCTTTCCGCAGACGGACCATTCGACGAACTCCTTGCCTTTCTTTCAAATTTCAGCGGAGAAGCAATCGACGAATACCTTCAGAACGGTCCGATCAGCCAGGGAGTCTTTGGCGGCGAGTCCTCAACCCCCGAGGGAATCGCACAACTCGCACTTGCCGTTCTAGATATAAAATCCGGCGAGAAGGTCATGGACTTCGGCTGTGGAACGGGCAATTTCCTCGAAGCTGCTGCGGCGAAATGCCCGGATGCGAAGCCCATGGGCGTCGAGCTCAATCAAAGCACTCTCGCCATCGCAAAGCTTCGATCCAAAGTCACGGGATCGCAGATTTGCTATGCCCATGATGATATGTTCCGCTATTTCGACAGCAGCATTGAGCACAATCCCGTAGACAAGGCGTTCTCCAACTACCCCTGGGGCATGCGGACCAAGATGTTCTCCAAGAACTCTGATTACATTGAGAAAGTCATGAAGGGCCAGGAGCGCTACAGGCGTCCGTCGTCATCCGATTGGGTTTTCAACCGCCTGCTTGTCGATTCCCTCAAAAAGGGTGGGACCGCCGCCGCAATCATGTCAAATGGCGCATGCTTCAATGGTACGGATAAACCAGTTCGCGAATACTTCGTTAAAAACGGTTTCATTAAGGCAATCGTCGCACTACCAAAGGGGGTCTTTGCCCCCTACACGATGATCCAAACGTCGTTCGTCGTCCTTACCACGGGCGCCTCCAAGGGGGTCCGTTTTGTCGACGCAACTGATTTGGGCACCAATGATCGTCGCAGCTGTTCAATTGACGAAGCCGCCATTAACGCGATTGTCGAGCGCCTTGGCATCGATTCCGAAAAGAGCGTTTTCAAAACACTTGATGAAATTGCGGCACGCGACTTCGATCTCTCTGCAAAGCGTTATCTCGAAAAAGAAATCGAGATCCCGAATGGAGTTGAACTCGGGAGCGTCGCAAAAATCATGCGAGGCGCAAGCGTTCGCGCGGCAGAACTCGATGCACTTGTCTGTGACGAAGACACCGGACTCAGCTATCTCAACCTGGGAAATATCTCTGATGGGTCTATCGACGACGACCTTCCAAATCTCTCCACGCTCGACACGAAACTTGAAAAGTATCGTATCCACAACGGTGACGTCCTCATCTCGAAATCCGGCGCCCCGTTCAAGGTTGCGGTTGCCGAGGTCCCTGAAGATCGAAAAATCATCGCGAATGGAAACCTGTACGTGTTGAGCGTCAACAGGGATAAGATTGATCCGCACTACCTCGCCGCGTTTTTCTCGAGCCCTTCTGGCAAAGAACTCCTTGCCCGTGAAGCAGTCGGCACCACCATACCCAGCGTGCCCATCAAAGCTCTCAGCAGCATCAAGGTGCCCCTCGAGGACGCCGATCGTCAGAAGACGATCGCCGATGCCTATCTCGCCAAGACAGACGAGATCAAGTTGTTAAAGCTACGCCTATCTCGAGCTCGCCAGGAACTTACCGACCTTTTCGATGAGGAGGGTTAGCCTTGGCGCATCTCACCATTCAGGAGCTCTCCGACCTTTGCGACGAGATGATGGGGCGCATGGGTCTCGAACTACTGCCCGCCATAACAAAGGCAAATCGCGAAAACACCCTTGAGGATCTTTTGGCATCCCTTGGAATGTCCGACCTTCTCGTAAGTGAAAACGATCCCTATGAGGAACGCTTTCTGGGTAAGGTCCTCGTTGTGGGCGCCAGCGTCGTTAACGTCGACAAGTTGCGCAGCATCGCCCGCAAGAAAGGGTTCGATCCGGATCGATTTGAGTTTCAACTCGAATACTCCCGACTCAAGCACTTCAACTTCGGCAAAATACGCGGCTCGATGGGCTACGCCGCAATCCTTGCTGGTCCCATGCCTCACAAGACTCCGGGCGCCGATGAAGCTTCGAGCTTCATCGCTCGCGTCGAGAACAATCCGGACGACTACCCGACACTCATTAAAATGCAAGCGGGAAATGATCTCAAGATCACTAACAACAGCTTCAAGCAAGCGCTTGGGCAGCTGTCGCAACACGAGCACCCATAAATAGAAGTCGATTTAAATAAGCAAGAGAGCCCTGCCACCAATTGTCATTCTGGCGCGATCAACCGATAAGTCAAATGGCAACTAACGGGTGTCAGATATACCAATATATGCAAGATTAACTGCTAGAATGCAATGGTGGACAGGCTCACCAGCGTCGTAGAAGCATAAGGTAAGGAGTGCGCATGATTGCTGTCGACTACAGCTCCTCAACGTCATTTAATGAGGATGCTTTCGAACAAGGCATCATTGACCACTTGCAAACGAGTCTGGGGTACGAGCACCTCTATGGACCTGATGTCGCTCGTTCCTCCGACGCATTTGACGACGCCTTCCTACCTGACGTCATTGGGCCCGCTCTTGAAAGCATTAACCCCACGCTCAATCGACGAGCGATTGATGCCTCAATAACCAGACTAAAGGAAATCGAGGGCAGCGATCTCATCGCCAAGAACAGCATCTTTATGGACATGCTCCAGAACGGCGTGGAGACAAGCTGGTTTGACGGCAAAGAAGAGCATACGGACATCGTGCGCTTGGTCGATTACGACAATCCCGAAAAGAACTGCTTCCACGTTGTTAACCAGTGGACCTACATCGAGTGTGGCACCAACAAACGTCCAGATGTCATCGTATTCGTCAACGGGCTTCCGCTCGTTCTCTTTGAATTGAAGTCACCCGCTCGAGCCGACGCTGACAGCGAAGATGCTTACCAACAGATTCAAAACTACAAACGACAGATCCCATCGCTTTTCGTGTACAACGCCTTCTGCGTCACCAGTGACATGCTTCACACCAAGGTTGGCACGATCACCGCCAACGAGTCGCGCTTCGTTGAGTGGAAGAGCGTCGATGGGAGCTACGAGGCCACCCAGTACGCCGATTGGAAAACCCCCCTGGACGGCATGTTCCCCAAGGAGCGGCTCATCGACATCCTGAAGAACTTCATCCTGTTCTCCGAGGACGCGAAAATCCTCGCGGGATACCATCAGTACTTCGCGGTGAACAAAGCACTCGAGAGCGTGCATGAGGCCATCGGAGGCGACGGCAAGGGCGGCGTCTTCTGGCACACGCAGGGCTCGGGCAAGTCGCTTTCGATGGTTTTCCTTGCCCATCTGCTCGAAGAGAAACTCGACAGCCCGACCATCGTGGTGATTACCGACCGCAACGACCTCGACTCGCAACTGTTCGCGCAGTTCTCCAAATGCTCAGACTTCCTGCGCCAGACGCCCGTTCAGGCGCAGAGCCGCGCCGATCTTGCGCAGCAGATCTCGAGCCGCCGTGCCAACGGCATCATTTTCACCACCATGCAGAAGTTCGAGGAGGAGGCCATCGCCCTTTCCGAGCGCAAGAACGTCGTGGTGATGGTAGATGAGGCGCACCGCGGACAGTACGGGTTCGAGGAAAAATACGACCGTGACGGTAAAAAGCACACGGGCACCGCGCTGCTCATCCGCCGCGCCCTTCCGAATGCCACCTTCATCGGCTTTACCGGTACCCCTATTTCTGCCGAAGATCGATCGACTCGCGAGGTTTTCGGCGATTATATTGACGTCTACGACATGACTCAGGCAGTAGAGGACGACGCAACTCGACCCGTGTTCTACGAGAGCCGTGTCGTCGCACTCAAACTGGATCAGGGCATCCTTGCAAAAGTTGATGATGAGTACGAAAAGCTCACCGAGCAGGCTAACGCCGAAACCATTGACGCAAGCAAGCGCAACTTTGCAAATCTGGACGCCGTTCTAGGTGCACCCGAAGTCATCGACGCCCTATGTCAGGACATCGTAGAGCACTATGAGATAAACCGTGCGCACGAACTCACCGGCAAGGCAATGATCGTTGCGTATTCGCGCCCTGCTGCCATGGCTATATATCAACGTATATGCGAGCTGCGACCCTCTTGGAAGGACGAGGGCAAGCTCGGCGTTGTCATGACCATGGGCAATCAGGACCCCGAGTGGTGGTTCGACGTCGTAGGCAATAAGGCCCATGTTAAGGAGATGGCAAAGCGGTTTAAGGATGACGCCGACCCGCTCAAAATCGTAATCGTCGTAGACATGTGGCTCACCGGTTTTGACGTGCCGAGCCTTGCCACTATGTATGTGTATAAACCAATGCGCGGATATAACCTGATGCAGGCAATCGCACGCGTAAACCGAGTATATAAAGACAAGGTTGGCGGATTGGTTGTTGACTACGTAGGCATAGCCAACGCCCTTAAACGCGCCATGAAGGACTACACCAAGCGCGACCAAAAGAAATACGGCGACATGGATATCGGAAAAACTGCCTATCCCAAGTTCTTGGAAAAGCTGGCGGTCTGTCGCGACAAAATGTTCGGATACGATTATTCGGAATTCATGAACACCGAGTCCGCCGCACGTCGAAGCGAACTCATAACGGGTGGAGTAAATCATATCCTTGCACCCGGCGACGAAGATGCCGCCCGCGACTTTGCTGAGCAGGCAGGAGTCATGCTCAAGGCCTATGGACTCGCCAAAAGTCGCGCAACAGACATGCAGCGCATCGAGGCTGGCTATTTCCAGGTTGTTCGAGAGCTCATCCTTCAGCTCACCGAGCAGGGCGGCACCCGCAGCAAAAACGGGGGCAAACTTACCCTTAAGCAGGTAAATGAGCGCATCAATGCACTGCTCGAACAGAACATCGTCCACACCGACGGCGTAATAGACCTGTTTAAGGTGGAAGACGAAACGGTTTCGATTTTTGATCCCAAGTTTCTGTCGAGCCTCTCGCGTATGAAAGAGAGGAACTTGGCTTACGAGTTGTTGAAAAAACTCATCGACGACCAGATCAAGGGCTACCGCAAGAAGAGCGTAACGCAGGCAAAGAAGTACTCAGAACTCATGCAAAGCATGGTAAATGGCTATCTCAACGGGCAGCTCACAAACGCTGAAGTGTTTGAAGAAATGCTCAAGATGGCTAAGGAGATGCTTTCCGAAAACCAAAAGGCAAAGGAGCTTGGGCTTAGCGAAGAGGAGTTTGCGTTTTACGAGGCGCTAACACAACCGCAAGCAGTCGCCGATTACTATCGCGAGAGGAATGACGAATTGGTCGCCATCACGCAAGAGCTCGCTGCGAAGATGCGCGAAATGCGCACGATCGATTGGCAGAAGAAGCAAAGTGCACGCGCTGCTATGCGTGTTGCAATTAAGCGTCTGCTCAAACATCATAAGTATCCGCCAGAGGGCATGGAGTCGGCACTGGCCACCGTGATGGATCAGTGCGAACTTTGGGCCGACAATGCAGCATAGGGAGTTAAAACAGCATGGCTAAAAGCAAAGCTAAGGACACCAAGAAGAACACGGCCGATGTTGGCTTTGAGGACCAACTGTGGAACGCCGCAGACGTGCTGCGCGGCAACTTGGACGCTGCCGAGTACAAAAACGTCGTATTAGGCCTCATTTTCCTGAAGTACCTCTCGGACCGTTTCGACGAGCGCTACCTAGAGCTCGTCGCAGAGGGTTACGGCGACGAGGAAGATCGTGACTGCTACATGGAGCAGAATGTCTTCTTCGTTCCCGAAGAAGCACGTTGGGCGAACATCTCACAGGCGGCACATACGCCCGAAATTGGCCAGATCATTGACAATGCCATGCGCGCCATCGAGCGCGAGAACGATAAGCTCAAAGACGTGCTGCCCAAAAACTTCGCTCGTCCCGAACTAGATAAGCGGCGCTTAGGCGACGTCGTTGACTTATTCACCAACGTACAAATGACCGATAACGAGAGCGAGAAAGACCTGTTAGGGCGCGCATACGAATATTGCCTGCAGAAATTCGCATCAATGGAGGGCAAAAACGCCGGTGAATTCTATACACCGTCGTGCATCGTGCGCACGCTGGTGGAAATCCTCCAGCCTTTCCACGGTCGTGTGTACGACCCCTGCTGTGGTAGCGGAGGCATGTTCGTGCAGTCCGCCGCCTTCGTCGAGCACCATGGCGGCAACGTGGTACAGGACATCACCATCTTTGGCCAGGAAAGTAACCCTACCACGTGGAAGCTCGCAAAGATGAACCTCGGTATTCGCGGCATCGAGGCTGACTTGGGCAACTACGCCGACACCTTCAGTGCCGACCAACACAAGAATGAAAAGTTCGATTTTGTACTGGCAAACCCACCCTTCAATCTTAAGAACTGGGGCGGCGAAGCGCTGCAGGAAGACGTACGTTGGAAGTACGGCATGCCGCCCACGGGCAACGCAAACTTCGCTTGGATGCAGCATATGATTTGGCATCTTAACGGCACGGGCAAGATTGGCCTCGTATTGGCAAACGGGTCGCTCTCGAGCCAGACGAGCGGCGAGGGCGATATTCGACGCGCTATCGTAGAGGACGATTTGGTCGAGGGCATTGTGGCCATGCCGGGGCAGCTGTTCTACAGCACCCAAATTCCCGTGTGTCTGTGGATCCTGAACAAGAAGAAGGCTCAGTCCGGCAAGACGCTATTCATCGATGCCCGCGAAATGGGCACCATGGTCTCTCGCAAACTACGCGAGTTTACCGAAGAGGACATCAACAAAGTTGCATCCGCATTCGACTCCTTCCGCAAGGGCGAGTTCGAGCCCGTGAAGGGGTTCAGCGCCATAGCGGATTTGGATGAAATCGCCAAGCAAGATTTCATCCTGACGCCCGGTCGCTACGTAGGCATTGCCGAGGTCGAAGACGACGGTGAGCCGTTTGATGAGAAGATGGCACGCCTGACCAGCGAAATTTCAAAGTGCTTTGAAGAATCCAACCGCTTGCAGGAGCAGATTAAGAAGAATCTGGAGGCGATTGGTTATGGGATATAAGCCATCGTCACCCGTATTTCTAGGGGACATCATTCTTCTCGAAGATTCGAAAAGAGAGCCGCTATCGTCAATGCAAAGGGCAAGCCGAAAAGGTCAATATCCATATTACGGAGCCCAGGGTATAGTCGACTATTTAAGCGACTATACCTTCGAAGGCAAGCGTTTATTGGTTGCCGAAGACGGAGAGAACCTAAGGAGCCGCAAACTCCCAATCGCCAATTCCGTCGATGGCAAATTCCGTGTAAACAATCACGCACACGTGCTGTGCGAAACGAATAAGTGCAACATTGATTATTTGCGCTTCTATTTAAACTCAACTGACATCTCCGCCTATATTACCGGCTCAACACAGCCAAAATTGAGCCAAACAAGCCTACTTGGCATGAGATTAGACTTGCCCCCAAAAGAAAAGCAAGACGCCATCGTTTCCTTTCTCGCCGCGATAGAACGAAAAATCAATCTCAACACTCGCCTAAATGGCTATTTAGCTGCTTGAGGTCGAGCTCTGAGACATCGATCTCACCCGCTATAAGCTTAGGAAGCAACGCGTCGCGAAGCGAGCTTAACTTCAATGACTCCTCTTCATTTACGCGCATCATGGAGTGCAACGATGCGGCCTCTTCTTCAAAGGCTGTGAGCTCGTCGTCTGACGGAACTAGAATCTCCTCAATCTTCAAGTCGCGTGTATTGATTGCAGCGAATGTAGCGCCGTTGGCTTTGGCTTTGAGTGACCTTACGGCCCTCTTGATTATTTGATATACCGCAGGTTGCGAAACGCTTAGACCTCTAAACGCAAAGCAAGATTGATTCATGGCCATTGGCTTGCCCGCCATTGCGACCTTCCCGACGGTCCCCCTTGCTGTTAAGAAAACAGTATCAACGGGGTAAAGCTCACTATTGCAGTTTTCGAGGCCCAATTGCGTTATGCGTTTGGCTGTCGTCAGGCAATATGTAGAACCATTTGCATCGCCTGGTCCGAAGAAGGGAATTTCGCCGTCTTCCCAGTATTCGCTAATTTTCGTCTTGGGCGTTCCGCCGCTTAGTATCTCAACAACATCGGTAAGCGTTTTTTCTTCGGCTTGTCCAAGAGCTTTCTCGAACAGCCCGTCAACAGCATCAGCTAAATAGCCATTTAGTTTAGTATTGACGTCAATTTTATGGTCCAACAAACCCAAGACAGTAGCAATGGAGGTCTGTGTTTCGTAATCCGGAACACAGACCGGGCATAGATGAACGTGATTGCGATTTATGCCCGGCACAGCGCTTGCAGTTAAGTAGTCTCGCCACGGAAGAGTTTTGAGCAGGTAATAAACAAACTTAGGATTATTGCCCTTAAACTCCGTTGAGTACAAAGACGTATTTAACGGCCAACAAGCCGCATCGGAGTAAAAAACTTGCCCAATAGTTCCATAACGCCCAGTTATGACACATGGCCCCTTAACGGCGGCTTCCGAATGCGTGCCCGTTTGCCCCGAAGATGAGAAAACAGGGTAGGGGCCATCAACTCTGCTGCTGGAGGGAAGGTCAAATCCCCTTTTTAGATTAACAATCTCTCCCAAGGTCTTTTGCGTCCAGCTCATTCCAAATACTTCCTATGCGAAGCCTTTACGTTGTTCTGATTAACCATGGCGTAATGCATGGTGGTGTCTATTTTCGCATGGCCTAACAGCTTTTGCACTTGCTCTATGGGCATTCCCTTATCGATGGCATGGGTAGCAAGTGTACGGCGAAACTTATGCGGATGAACGCGATTGATGCCGGCACTTCTGCCTAGGTCGCGTAAACGGAGCTCTATGCTCCCAACCGTAATGCGTCGAGCTGAGGAATCGAGTGCGACAAAAAGTGCAGGACTCTTGTCGACGCGGCTCGCAAGATATTCCGTGAGATGCAACTTGGCACGCGCGTCGAAGTAAACAGGACGCTGTTTATTTCCCTTTCCCATTACAAGGCATTCACGCTCGTGCAGATTGACATCTTTCCTGTCGAGCCGCACAAGCTCACCGATACGCATGCCTGTCGAAGCAAGCAAGTCAACGATGGCAAGATCTCGCTTGGATTCGCAAGCATCTCGCAAGACCTCCAACTCCTCGTCGCTTAGTACCTCTTTGGTTACTTGAGCGGTCTTGACACGACGGATGCGTCTTACAGGGCTTTTAACAATATAGTCTTCATCTTCGAGCCACGAAAAGAAGCTGGACATGATGCGACGTATATTATCAATTGTGACTTTACTGGATCCGCGAGTCATCTCGTAATCATTGAGATAGCGGCGCAAGTCGTCACTCTCAACCTGGGTATAAGACTTGGCCAGCGCTGTATTCATATGCCGTAAGGTTGTCTCATAGTATGCAATGGTTTTAGGAGAGCACCCCTCGACCTCTTTAGCGGTGAGAAAGAGCGCGAGCAGATCTTGCCCTGGCTCTGCCTGTTTTGGTCCAAGCGTTTGCCTAAGCGTAATGGCTAGATGCTTGAGCTGGTGTGGGTCGAGAAGGCCTTGCATTTCCGAAAGCACGGCATTGATGACAGTTTCCACGCTGTTCCTTTCGTCGAGTACGATAGCCACAGTGTGGACGGCGCGTTGTACATAGTGAAGTAAATGGCTATTTAGCTGCTTGAGATCGAGCTCTGAGACATCGATCTCGCCCGTCATGAGTTTGGGGAGAAGGGTGTCGCGAAGCTCCTCGAGTTGTGCCGAATTGCGTTCATTGACTTTTATCTGCTCATATAGCGGGTTTGCAAACGCACAGAAATCTTCGACAGATTCCAAACCAGGGTTGGGAATCGGATATGTTAGCGTTGCTTTAGGCTTCGTCCTTTGGCGACTACCCGTTGAACCGGTAACATGCGCAAGAAGGAAGTCTCTAAAAGCTGGTGCGCCAATTGCGGCATAGTAGAAAGCTTTATGGACGGGGTTCTTTGGCTTGTAAACAATGAATTCCGTTGAACACACAGCCTGCTTGCTTGAGCAGGCGGGCATCCAAATTCTCCTGATACTAGGGTTAAGCTTGGAAATTAAGATGCAATTGGCATCAATAACATATTTGTTGCTCTTGATGCCGTCGGCCAACTCAAAAACAGGCCGACGGTTTGCATCATAAGCGGGAATGCTGTAGTGCTCCCAAATTTCTCCGTGACAGTTTTGCGGTTTCAAAGTTTTTGTTGAAATCGAGAGAACCTTACCGAGATCAATAGACGATTCAATCTCGCCAAATCGTCTAGAGAACTCAAGCGCGGCCAACTCTTCTAAATAGCCATTTAGCTAAGTCTCTACGGCAGCTCGGACGCCATGTCTCGCCGCAAAAAACGGGGCAGTCCGCACTCCTGCGGGCTGCCCCGCGTCGCTGGTTATCGCATCACGACCCCAACCGGCACCGCTCCCCTACTTACCAAAAATCGCAGCGAGCAATCCCTTGCGTTTGGGCTTTTCTTCTCGGTAGGAACCCTCTGCCGCCACTGCCACCTGACGCAGCTGCTCGCCGCCTCCACGGCGCACGATCTGGTACAGGAAGGGCGATTTAACGTATTTGACCTCGATGGGCGTGGCATGCACGGTACTTTCGCCGGACAGATGCAGGCTCGGGTTGAGCGGCGCCACCACATGCGTCTCGCGCTTGTCACTAAACACCACCGCGGCCGCGCGACCCGTCTGGCCGTTTACGGCAATGCGCACCTGCTCGCCATCGCGGCTGTCCGTCGCCGGACGATCGACAAAGTAGACCGGCACCATCACCAGGCCGTCCTTATGCTTGCGGGCCTTGCGCGCCCACGTGCGGATACTCTTTTTATTGAGCCCCAGCACCGCCTCGGCATCGTTGCCGGCAATGTCGAGCGCCAGCTTATCAATGACCACCTGGTCCTTGGTAGACGCATCGACGGAGACAACGCGGAAGTCACCTTCCTGCATGGCCGGGTCAAACGGCCCAACCTTGGCAAAGTCCCACGGCTCCAGAATGCCCATAAGGCGAACGTCCAGGTAGTTTGCCCGCGGATACGCCCAGTCGAGCACCTCGTAGTACACCAGGGTCTCCTTGCTCAGCCCCTTGCCCGGGAAGCTTGCCATCATGCGCAGGTCCGCGAGCGCCATGGGGAAGTAGAAAAGCATCATGTCATTTTGAATCGCGTCTTCCACGTCGTGCCCGGCAAAGGCGTCAGGGTACTGGCGCACCAGCTGCAGCGCGTTGGCACGTGCCTGCTGCGGCGAGATTTCGCAGGGAATACCCTGCTCGGGTACATACTCCGCACCAACGCCCAAGGTCAAGCGTTTGCTAAAGGTGCCGGGCTTGAGCAGGTCGGCAACGCCGATCTTATTGCCGCAGGACGGGCACTCAAACACGCGCTGGGTCGATGACCCCTCAAAGGACGCGCCGCAGAAGGGGCACGGGATGCTCACATGCGTAGCCTCTTGGAACTCCTGAGCCGTGCCGCGGTCCTCCCACAGCAGATGCTCCAGAACCGACTGATTGCGCCAGTGCGAATTAAAGAAATACCAGTCCGGGTCTACCGGGCGCTCGAGCTGCGACACGTGAGTGAGCTTAAGCAGTCCATCGACAACCGTCAGCGGCGTATGGCGAATGCCCAGGGCGCTCTTGGGCTCCCCCGCATCGGCCTGCCACGGAACGACCGTGCCGCAATAGGCGCACTCAAAGCTGCGTTTAGCCTGGTGTGAGTACATAGGGCCGCCGCAGTTTTGGCATTTAATGGCAAACATCTCGTCCATGGATACGTCCTCCTTTGCACAGGGGCTGTCGACATTAAGTATGTCGAGCAAATCGGCGCGTACCCATACCCATGTGGCCCAAAATGGAGCACTCGGTCGGACGGGAAGGCGCGCGGGCAGTCGTCCCCCTCCGCCTCGCGCTCGTTAGCACCGGCAGACCATTGCTGCATTTTCTGAGCACCGGCGCACGGTGCGCCCATGCGAGCTACACTATCCCCTTAACCATGATTGTGAGGACGATCGTTATGTTATTTGTAAATCGGCTGGTACATACGCTTGTTCCCGGCAGCGAAAGCGAACCGGTCGATACCTCCTGCCGCACCAACGCGGGCTTTGCCGCAAGCCTCATTTGCATTGGCCTCAACATCACCCTGTGTCTGGCCAAGGGCGGGGCGGGCCTGCTCGCCGGCTCTGTCTCGCTCATCGCCGACGCCTTCAACAACCTCTCTGACGCCTCGAGCAACATCGTGAGTCTGCTCGGATTCCGACTTGCCAGCCGCCCGGCCGACGAAGGCCACCCCTATGGCCACGGCCGCTACGAGTACCTCGCCGGCTTGGTTGTCGCCGTCCTCGTTTGTGCCGTCGGCATCAACCTAATCCTGGAGTCGGTCACCAAAATCATCAAGCCCTCCCCCACCGCTTACACGCTTGTTTCCCTTGCGGCACTGGCTACATCCATGCTCGTTAAGCTCTGGATGGCCGCGTTCAACCGCACGTTGGGTGATCGCATCGACTCGGAGACGCTCATCGCCACGGCGCAGGACTCCAAAAACGACGTCATCACCTCGGGCTCGGTCTTGGTGGCGGCGCTTATTTCGCAGACGACCGGCTTTGACCTCGATGGCTGGGCGGGCCTGGGCGTTGGCATCTTCATTTGCATCAGCGGCATGGGCCTGGTGCGCGACGCCATCAGCCCGCTGTTGGGGCAAGCGCCCGACCCCAAGCTCGTCCAGGAAATCCGCGACAGGATCATGTCATACCCCCAGGTTCTAGGCACGCACGACCTCATGGTGCACGACTACGGCCCCGGCCGCCAGTTTGCCAGCGCACACGTCGAAATGCCCGGCGAGGGCGATGCCTTTGAGCAACACGAGATTCTGGACACCATCGAACACGACATCAAACGCCAGATGGGCATCGCCATAACGCTGCACTGCGATCCCATTGCAACAACCGGTGACGACCTGCGCGGCTGGGTAAAGCGCGGCGTAGCGCAGATCGACCCTGCGCTCTCCATCCACGACTTACATGAGCACGACGGCTTTGTTTCGTTTGACCTGGTGCGTCCCGACGGCTTTGACATATCCGACGAGGAGCTGCTGGAGCTCGTCACGCGCATCGTGCACGAGCGCCGGCCCGATGCGTCATGCGTCGTCACGTTCGATTCGGGCTTTAGCTCGCCCGAGCGTCCGGCAGAGCAGCTGTAGCCCGCTTAACAGCTAGTTACCCTGTGCGCCCGAAATGCCGTTTTGCAGAGCGTCCCAGGCATTGGTAGCCATATCGCCCAGATTCTGAGCAGTATCACCCAGGTTTTGTGCCGTATCGCCCAGCTCTTGCGCCTTATCTCCCAACTCCTGCGCCTTGTTGCTCAAGTCCTCCAGCGTATTGGAGCTCGAGCTGTCGGTACCGCTTTGGCCGCCGGACGAGTTGCCATAGTTGTTCTTGTGCGTGAGCTGAATCTCCAGGTTGCCGTTGTCGTTATAGTAGGCATTCGTAACAACCCAGTTGGAATCGATGACGGGCGTTGAGCCATCGTCGGTCAGAATCACGGCGTTCGAAAGGTCGGCTCCGCGCGACTTGAGGAGCTTCTTGGCGTTGGACCAGTACTGTCCCGGGATATCGCTCAGCTCTACTGCACCTGTCTGGTCGACCTCTGTCTGCTCGGCCGTCGTGCTGGTTGTAGCACCTCGTTTGTTGAGCATGCCCGTCACAATGGCGAACACAATCGAGAGGGCAAAGAAAATTGCCAGCACAATCAGGATCTTCTTGATCACACTCGACGAACGCGACGGCGTCTCTTCCTCGTCCTCACCATACTGCGGAATCGATTTGGGATACTCGCGATGGGGCTGGCGCGCATACGGATCGCGCGACTCATAGCGAGGCTGGGCCTGCGCCGTGCGCGGCATATACGTCGTCTGCTGAGGCTGCGGAATGGGATTTTGCGGCAGGTTGTTATAAGCGCCTGCCGCCGCATTGCCATACGGGTCCGGCGCCGCATTGTCATACGGGTCCTGCGGTGCATAATCAAACGGATCCCGTGGTGTATCGCCATAGCCCATAACCCGGGTGGGCTCGGCAGAAGGCTGCGTCGCGGCGGGGTCGGTATAACCGGGGTTGGGAACAACGCGGGTC